>ERZ779888.103-NODE-103-length-106608-cov-12.077783_pt1 | contig 106608 bp, 77 predicted proteins | sample MGYA00511245_ERZ779888 | MGnify/ENA primary metagenome ERZ779888 (study PRJEB29588, sample SAMEA2155255) | human gut metagenome | biome: human gut; feature: human-associated habitat; material: faeces | place: Denmark | collected 2008/2010 ...
GACTGACTAAAATTTATGCTTAATCTATGAATCCCTCAGGTTTTTACGTTGACCCAACTTAAGTACCGGATAGACAGTAAGTTTGTCTATGATATCAGTGAAATCATTATCAGCTTCTGCTGTTAAATCAGACAAATCTCCGTTATTGGTATATACTTTGGGAGTGTTATGGAATTGCACACCCATTTCGAACATGAAGCCAATTCGTTTCTTAGGAATCGCTCTTCCGAAACCTAGTCCAAGATAAGGACGGAATGAAGAAACCTTCAAACCACCAGATATATTTCCGTTCTGATCTACAGGTATACGATAGTTTCCGATTTCAATACCTACTTCTTGTCCTTCTTTAATCAGTTCTGCCAACTCATCGCTGTGCCCTTTAATCTTGATGAGTTTTCCTCCTCCGAAATAAGCACCACCGCATACAAAAAAACTGGATGATTTGAAAGGATATACATTCAGCAATATTTCACCGGCAGTACGTCCCATTCCTCCTTCTACATCTATGCTGGTAGGTATATTTCCTTCATAAGAACCTTCAATATCTACATCCACATCTGTAGAATAAGTAAAGTTCGGCATAAAAGAAACTCCTGCACGTACAGCCAAGTAACTTCCTATAGGACTGGCTACATCAATACCTATACCTGTGGTACTTGCACTGACGCCTACAGCTAATGAATTAAAAATACCAGGACTTTCAGAAGAGTCTTGAGCAGCCATCTGATGGTTGCCTACACACATAATGTAAGTTAGGCAGAGTAATAGTAGTCTTTTCATATTTATAATAATTTATGTTTTAGATGCGAAATTAGATAATTTTATTGAAATGATGAAATATTTCCATTGATTTATAGCAACATCTTGTCTTCAGTATATTTTTAATTTAAATATACGGTATTGAAATATTCACCAAATAACGTTTTGGCTGTTTCCAATTGTTTTAGAGTATTTTCTTTTATTCCGTTTAGTTTGTATTCTTTTCCCATGGCTTCATATTTGTGTACGCCTAATGTATGATAAGGTAGTATTTCTACTCTTTGAATCATTTGATAATTCTTGAAGTGCTCTCCTAATGCCCGTATATCTTCCTCAAAGGAACTATAGCCTGGAACTAATACATAGCGCAACCAAAAAGGCTTTCCGTTTTTTTCAAGCCATCCGGCGGTACGTATGGTTTGTTCGTTGCTGCGTTCTGTCAGTTGCCGATGGCGCACATTATTAAATTCCTTGATGTCTAATAATACGAGGTCTGTCCATTGTAGCAGTTCCTTTACTTCTTCATTCCATATACTGCCGTTGGTATCTATACAGATGTGGATGCTTTGTTCTTTTAATCGCTGGAATAACGGAATCAGTGCTTTTGCTTGCAATGTAGGCTCGCCGCCGCTGAAAGTCACACCTCCTTTTTTACCGAAAAAAGCTTTTTGGCTGACGGCCATACGCACAATTTCGTCTATTGTTGTTTCCGTACTTTCACCTTTGGTGTCAATTGTGTCGGGGTTGGCACAATAGAGGCATCGGAAATTGCATCCTTGTAAAAATACGACTAAGCGTAAACCGGGACCGTCAAACGTCCCCATTGACTCGTAAGAATGGACTCTGATCATAATGGTTTGTCTTTAAACTGGTAAGGGCAGGTTTAAAACCCGCCCCTACGATGAATGTATATGTGATGTTACATTCTTTCGTGGAAAGAACGGCTGATTACTTCCAGCTGATGTTCACGGCTCAATTTGATGAAGTTTACGGCATAACCTGATACGCGGATGGTTAGTTGCGGGTATTTTTCAGGATGTTCCATTGCATCTTCCAACATTTCACGGTTCAGCACATTTACATTCAGATGATGTGCTCCTTTGGTGAAATAACCGTCCATCATGGTTACCAGGTTCTCTATACGGGTTTCCTGGTCTACCCCTAGTGATTTTGGTACGATAGAGAACGTGTTACTGATGCCGTCCTGGGCATCACGATAGCGTAGTTTGGCTACAGAACTCAATGAGGCGATGGCACCGTTCTTGTCACGTCCGTGCATCGGGTTGGCACCCGGAGCGAAAGCCACTCCTTTGGCACGACCATCAGGAGTGGCACCTGTTTTCTTGCCGTACATTACATTGGAGGTGATAGTCAGCAGTGACAGGGTAGGGCGGGCATTTTTGTATACCGGATGTTTCTTTAATTCTTCACTGAAGAAATAAACCAAATCTACCCCTAAGTGGTCTACGCGGTCATCATCATTACCGAAGCAAGGATATGCATTTTCAATATCAAAGCCTTCGGTCAAACCTATATCATTACGTTTGGCACGTACTTTGCCGTATTTGATGGCAGACAATGAGTCAATGGCAATGGACAGACCGGCTACGCCATATGCCAGATTGATACGTGGATCGGTATCAATGAATGCCATTTGAGCCTTTTCATAATAATATTTATCGTGCATATAGTGAATGATATTCATCGCATCATTATACACACGTGCAATTTGCATTAATACTTTCTTATAATTAGACCATACTTCTTCAAAGTTCAGCAAGTCCCCTGTCAATACAGGAATATCTTTCACCATTACAGTTCCTGTATTCTCACAACGTCCGCCATTGATAGCCAGCAATAGGGCTTTAGCCAGATTGCAACGTGCTCCGAAGAACTGGATTTGTTTGCCGATAGCCTGATAAGAAACGCAGCAGGCGATACCATAATCATCACAGTTACGCACTTCGCGCATCAGCGTGTCGTTTTCGTATTGTATAGAAGAAGTGTCGATAGAAACTTGTGCACAGAATTCTTTGAAACCTTCCGGCAATTCCGGACTCCACAGTACAGTCATATTAGGTTCGGGTGACGGACCCAGATTGTATAGTGTCTGCAAGAAACGGAAGGAAGTTTTTGTAACCTTGGTACGTCCGTCGTTGAAGCGTCCGCCGATAGACTCGGTTACCCAGGTGGGATCACCTGCAAAGATATCGTTGTATGATTGCATACGCAGATGACGGACCATACGCAACTTGATAATGAACTGGTCTACCAGTTCCTGCGCAAATGACTCGTCAATTTTACCATGATCCAAATCATATTGAATATAGATATCCAGGAATGAAGAAACGTTGCCCAATGACATAGCTGCTCCATCTTGTTCTTTCACGGCAGCAAGATATGCCATATAAACCCACTGAACAGCTTCTTGTGCATTAGTAGCGGGACGACCCAAGTCGAGTCCGTAATATTCACCCAATATCTTTATTTCTTTCAGTGCTTTGATTTGTTCGGCTACTTCTTCGCGCAGGCGGATACGGGCATCGGTCATCGGACTGGTGATATTGTGCAAATCTTCTTGTTTTGCTTCAATCAGTCGGTCGATACCATACAGTGCCAAACGGCGGTAGTCACCGATGATACGCCCGCGTGCATAATTATCGGGCAGACCGGTCAGGAAACCGAGTGAACGGAAAGAGCGGATTTCTTCGGTGTAAGCATCAAATACGCCATCATTATGGGTTTTGCGATAATGAGTAAAGATATCCTTTACTTTTTCATCTACTTCCACACCGTTTTCATGGCAGGCTTTTTCTACGACTTTGATACCACCATAAGGTTTGATGGCACGGCGCAGAAGTTCATCCGTTTGAAGACCTACAATCAGTTCGTTTTCACGGTCAATGTATCCTGCTTTATGTGAGGTGATGGTAGATACTGTTACATTATCAAGGGAACGAACTCCGTTATTGGCACGTTCTTCTTCTAGTGCCTTGAGGCATTCGTTCCACACTTTTTTAGTTCGCTCTGTGGGGCCTGCCAGAAATGAGGCATCGCCCTCATAAGGGGTAATGTTGGTATGTACGAAGTCTGAAACATTAATTTCCTTACTCCACAATCCATCCTTAAAAACTTTGTTCATTTCCATACTGTTATTCCATTATTAAGAGATTTAGGGCTGCAAAGGTACTCCTTTTTTGTGAGCTATGCATCACTATTAGTAGGTATAATGCGAATACTTGTGCATTTTTAAGTATAAAGTGGTCAATAAATGAAAAAACAATAAGGACTCTTTATAACAATTCCATAAAAAATAAAGCTAATTGGTGACAATAAACCAATTAGCTTCTAAAAGTAGCGGAACCGGGAATCGAACCCGAGTTTCAGCCGTGAGAGGGCTGCGTCCTAGGCCACTAGACGATACCGCCATCAGTTAGTCTTAATTCTTTTTCTAAGACGGTGCAAAGTTAGAAGTTTGTTTTTAATCTGCAAAATAAAAAATGATTTTTTTTATGCTATTACTATTATAAATCGGAATTTAATTTCTATGAAGAAGTATCATATGTTTTATGTAGTAAAATTGAAAGTCTAAAAAACACCTTTACTCTTCCTCCCGAAAGCCTTGACAGCAAACTGTTGAAAAATGAATATAAAAAATAAGTCGTAAAATTAATTTACGACTTATTCGCGGAAGCTGGGGGATTCGAACCCCCGGTACGGTTACCCGTACGTCAGTTTAGCAAACTGGTGGTTTCAGCCACTCACCCAAACTTCCTTCTTATCAGAAGCGTTATCTCTCAAACGCGGTGCAAAGATAAGGGAATAAATTGAAATATGCAAACCTTTTGCTCTTTTTTTTAGATATATTTTTTGATGGAAATAATAAGGTGCTGATAGTGAAGTGTTAATAGGTGGAATTAATTTTTCTCCCAAAAATCCAAACATTCTTTAGCCACCTTTATTGGACAATGGTGTTTTTTAATATATTCAATGCTGTCGGCGGATAATTGAGAAATTTTATTTGTATTGGCTAATAAACTCTCTAGTTTGTTATAAATGTCATTTCCTTCGGGGCGTACGTTGATGATAGGGCGAAGTCTGTCTTCGCCTAATAAGTTGTAATGTTCCTCTTCTGCACCTCCCACCACTACAATTCCTTTGCTCATGGCGTATAATGCATTTAATCCCGGAGAATAAGAATAAAGCTGATCTAACATTACATCGCACCCGTCCATAAAATGTTCACATTCATCATACGGAGTGAAAACGGTTTGTTTGATTTCGCATGCAGATGGATGTCTGTAATATAATTTATAGAGGGCGCTATAAAGTTCGTCTTTTCCCTTCCATTCTTCACGATGATGTTTTAGACTGATATAGAATTTTACTTTTTCTATTTTTTTAAAAGGGATTTGTGGGTGAGGCAATGATTCTATCGGGAAAGGAATGTATTTGGTTTTTCCAGAGAAATAGGGTTGGTAGGCTAAATAGGATTCGTAAAGACTGGTGATGATTCCATTACAATTGTTCGCGATGATACGGTTTAATTTTCCTCTGAATCCATGCATCCAATTTATAATTGCCATTTTGTTGTCAATGGTGTCACGAAAAGTGCCATTGGCATAAAAATCATTATATCGGAGAGCGTTTTTATTTAAGCACATGTAAATCCAGTAAAAATCATATTCAAACCCTCCTAAAAATATCTTCTTGTTGTTCTTTTTAAGATATTGGAATACGTACTGAAGCAGTTCGGGTTTTAATTCTAAAAAGTAAGGGTTGACAAGTTGTACCACATCATATCCTCTGAGTTGGGGAAGGGTTTTCAGTAAATTGAACGTGTTTTTAAGAACTCCCCAACGGATTGATGACCGGTTGGGATAGAGATAGTCAGAGTTGTTTAGCCATAAATTGCTGTGGGATAATACATCGACTCTATGTCCCATATTTCTTAAGGCTTTTGCTAAAGTCCAATGTATATTGCTATACTCTCCTATTAATAAGATTTTCATAAACAGTCAATCATTATTTAATTAAATAGTTTGTGCATTGGTAGCAAGTCGTTTTGCTATTCTTATTTTTCTATTTAACAAACAAGTGTAGGCTTTAGTTCTTATTGTAGGGTGATTTTGCAATAAAAAAGGATAATTTGTCTTCTGTTGTAGCTAGTATTGTCTATGAAAATTAAATCTATCAAAAATATATCTTCTTGTATTACAGAAAAATGTGTGTAGTGGAATGATTGAAAATGTATGGTTTGCAAAAAGATTTTGTATTTCAAAAAAATGAAAATAAGTCCTTCTTCAATTATGCATAGCGGTGAGAAATTGCTAAACCTTTTCTTTTAGAAGATTGTTTTCATACTTATGTGAGGTATGGTGTCCATTTTGATATGGTCTTTTGGGGAATTTATTGAGTAAAGAATATTTAAGTGTTAATGAAAGAATATAGGTTAAGAGTTAAAGAAAAAATAATGAAGGCTGATTTGGCGACAATCAGGAGGGAATATACAAAGGGTGGTCTCAAAAGGAGTGATCTTCCTGATAATCCACTTGTCCTTTTTACAAAGTGGCTGCAAGAAGCGATAGATGCGGAGGTAAATGAGCCTACGGCTATGTTGGTAGGTACTGTTTCTCCGGAAGGGAAACCGGCAATACGGACTGTGTTGTTGAAAGATTTGCATGATGGCAAATTTATTTTTTATACTAACTATGGAAGTCGCAAGGGTAAACATCTGGCTCATAACCCATCTATCTCTATATCGTTTGTATGGCATGAACTGGAAAGGCAAATTCATATAGAAGGTATTGCGGCTAAAGTATCTCCACAGGAATCAGATGAATATTTTAGAAAAAGGCCTTACAAGAGTCGTATTGGCGCCCGTATTTCTCCTCAAAGCGAACCGATAGAAAGCAGGATACAACTTATTCGTGATTTTGTGAAAGAAACCACGCGCTGGATAGGGAAAGAGATAGATCGCCCTGAATACTGGGGAGGCTTTGCTGTTATGCCTGTTCGTGTTGAATTCTGGCAGGGTAGGGTAAATCGTTTGCATGATCGTTTTCTCTATATGCTTCAATCTGATGGTGTTTGGAAAATAGAAAGACTCGCTCCTTAATCTTCGGAATAGAGAAATAATTCCAGGTTCTTTTTCAAACTGAGCCGAGAAACCTTTTGAATGTAGGTGTAAATAGGAATACTTTTGAGTAATTGAAGGCGTTGCTTTTTATATATTATATGCAAAAGGGAATAATCTATGGATTATTCCCTTTTGCATATTTATTTTTGAAGTGATGAGGAGGTTCCTGGCGGATTCGAACCGCCGTACACGGTTTTGCAGACCGCTGACTAAGCCACTCATCCAAGGAACCTTATTGTTATCAATCTTTGTTTCTCGATTGCGGTTGCAAAGGTACGACATTTTTTTTAATCTGCAAATATTTTGCTATTTTTTTCTCACTTTTCTGCATTTTTTTCGCAACCGCACTTTGGCTTGTTGTGCATAGACTTCATGGCGCAATCAGAATTACAGCATTCACACGGATTGCTATTGTTCTTTATGCGCTTGAAATACTGAAAGATACGTATACTTATCCATATTGTACAGAGGCATACGATTGCAATAACTATAATTTGTTGTAATTCCATGCTTGATAAACAAATAATTTTAGGTTTAGGTTTATTAAATGATAATACTTCCTATTTGGAATACGGTAAATGCAACAAGCCAAGCCAATCCAGTGGTGTATCCTGCTGCGAATATGGCCCATTTCCAACTGCCGGATTCTTGCTTGATTGCTGCGAAAGTGGCAATACAGGGGAAGTAGATCAATACAAACAACATGTAAGCTAATGCAACCAGTGGAGTAATGGGAATACGGTCAGAAAGATTCACATTTTCCACATCTCCTTCATTTGTGTATAATACTCCTAGTGTACTTACTACCAATTCTTTAGCGCCTACACCTGAAATAAGTCCGATTCCTAACTTCCAGTCAAATCCTAGCGGTTTGATAACAGGCTCTATTGCTTTGCCTATTTGTCCGATATATGAATTTTCTTGTTGTTCGGCTACGCTTTCATGAGCATCATGCCGTGGATAATACCCTAGAAACCAAATAATAATTGAGGCAATCATGATAATGCCTCCCATCTTTTTCAGATATTGTGCTCCTTTTTCCCATGTATGACGCATGATACTTTTAGAAGTAGGCATACGATAGGGGGGGAGTTCCATCACAAATGGAGAATCTTCTCCTTTCACTAGAAATTTACTGAAAATACGGGCCATTATTACTGCTAATAAAATACCTGCTGTATAGATACAAAGTAACATAAAGCTGGCGCAGTTAGGGAAAAAAGCACCTATCATAACTAAATATATGGGAAGACGCGCACTACAGGACATTAAAGGATTCACCAACATGGTGATTAGTCTGGACTTTCGATCTTCTATAGTACGTGTTGCCATTATGGCAGGTACATTACAACCGAATCCCATAATCAGTGGGATAAAGGACTTGCCATGCAGTCCCATCCGGTGCATTATTTTATCCATGATAAATGCGGCGCGTGCCATATACCCCGAATCTTCCAATATAGAAATAAAAAAGTATAATATGAGGATATTCGGCAGGAAAACGATAACACCGCCCACTCCACCGATAATACCATCTATCAGTAAGTCTTTCAAAGGACCTTCAGCCATATTGTTTCGTATCAGGTTGCCTAATTGGTCTACTAGCCATTCAATACCTTGCATAGGATAGTCACCCAAAACAAAGGTTCCCTCAAACATGATATAAAGAAACAGGAAAAAAATAGGATATCCCCAAATGCGATGTGTCACAATACTGTCTATCACGCGGGTCGTTTGTTCTTTTTCCAAATGATTGTCGGTGAATGTTTCTTTCAAAGCTCCGGTGATAAAACCATATTTAGCATCCGTAATAGCTTGCTCGCTGTCTTCGTTCATCACTTTACGGATACGTAATGTTTCCTTGTTGCGTATCGCTATGATTTCTTTGCCATTAGGCAGTGTAGAGATGAAATTTTCTATTTCCCTATCGTTTTCCAGTAATTTGATGGATAGGAAGCGGGTGGAATATTTATGGCGTATGTCTTCGTTTTGACTGATTGCTTTCTTGACTTCTTCGATACTGCGCTCCAGTTCAGGACCGTGGTTAATATGAATATGACGCATATATCCGCGTGGGCGGGCATCTTCCTCTTCTTTGTGGCTTCCGAATTCGTGGTCGGGTACGTAGGTTTTGTGCCAGTCTCTCAGGTCTTCCAGAATTTCAGAACGTATTTCGCCCTTTTGTGACAGGAAATCTCCTCCTTCGTAAATACCGATGATAACATGGAACAGTTTGTCTACACCTTCTCCCCGTCGGCAGACAGTAGGTACCATAGGCACCCCGATCAGCTGGCTTAATTGGGTATAATCCAATTTATTTCCGCTGGCTTCCAGCTCATCGTACATATTCAAGGCGATAACCATACGCACATTCATATCAATCAATTGGGTGGTAAGATAGAAATTACGTTCCAAGTTAGAAGAGTCTACCACATTGATAATTACATCCGGAGTTTCTTCAATGATATGTTTGCGTACATAAAGTTCTTCCGGAGTATAGGCTGAAAGAGAATAGGTTCCGGGTAAATCTACAATACGGAAATGATAACCTTGGAAATCGAAAAAACCTTCCTTGGCATCTACTGTCACACCACTGTAGTTTCCTACATGTTCGTGGGCGCCGGATGCAATATTGAATAGCGAAGTCTTTCCACAATTGGGATTACCTACTAAGGCTACATTGATTGTACGGCGTTTGCCTTTTGCCAGTGCCACCAGTTCTGATTCGGGCACGGGTACATCTTCTGTTATGGAACCATGGTAAGGGTTTTGCATCGTGCGTGCTTCCTGCTCGCTTACCACCTCAATCATATCTGCCTCTTGTCCTCGGAGGGAGATCTCGTAACCTAGTAGTCTGTATTTTATAGGGTCTTTCAAAGGGGCGTTCAAGATTACCTCTACGGTTTTTCCTTTAATAAAACCCATTTCAACGATTCGCTTGCGGAAACCACCGTGGCCTAAAACCTTGACTATTACGCCTTTTTCTCCTGTTCTTAATTCGGATAAACGCATTTTGTTTTAAATTTTTTGCAAAGATAAGTTATTACTTAGAAGTATGCAAATTATTTAGATTGTTTTTAAATAAAGAACGGGCACTTTGTTTTTGTCTTGCAGAACTCTTATCTTTGTGCCATGTTTCATTGGAATATTCAGAAGTATATAGAGGAGAAACAACTTTTCACCTTGCATGATAAGGTGTTAGTGGCATTGAGTGGCGGGGCAGATTCGGTAGCTTTGTTGCGTGTCTTGCTTGTTTTAGGGTATCATTGTGAGGCTGCCCATTGTAATTTTCACCTTCGTGGTGAGGAATCCGATAGAGATGAAAGGTTTGTCAATGAGTTGTGTAAAGGATTAGGAGTGGCTTTGCATGTTACTCATTTTGATACGGTCACTTATGCTTCGAGGCATCATGTTTCTATTGAGATGGCGGCTCGCGAAATGCGCTATGATTGGTTCGAACAACTGCGTAAGGAGAGGGGGGGGGCTGTTATTGCCGTAGCCCATCACCGGGACGATAGTGTGGAAACTTTTTTATTGAATTTGATACGTGGCGCGGGAATCAATGGCTTGAAAGGTATTAGTCCGCATAACGGCTGCATTGTACGGCCTTTGTTGGAGGTGAGCCGTCAGGATATTTTGGATTATTTGCGTTGTTTGCGTCAAGGTTATGTTACAGACAGTACCAATTTGCAAGATGAATATATGCGTAATAAAATCCGTCTGAATATTCTTCCGATGTTGCGTGAGCTGAATCCTTCTGTCAGTGAAAGTATAGCTGAAACATCAAGGCGTCTGACTGATGTTTCTCTTATATATAATAAGGAGATAGAGGCGGGAAAAGAAAGGGTGATGGAAAAGTCCGGTCATATTCTTATTTCTCGTTTGATGGAAGAGAGCGCTCCGGCGGCTTTGCTGTTTGAGATTCTTCATCCGTTAGGTTTCAATTCTGTCCAGGCAGGAGATGTATTCCGCAGTTTGTCTGCCCAGTCGGGAAAAAGGTTTGTTTCTGCCGGATGGGAGGTACTGCGCGACAGGACGGAGTTGATTATTCGCAGGAGGAAGCTGGCGGATGAGGAAGTGGAGGAAAATGTGCCCCCGTTCCGGCTTGCAATGGAGACGCAGGAAATAATGCCAGACTTTGTCATCCCTAAGAATAAGGATACGGCCTGTTTGGATGCAGACAAGGTGGTGCTACCTCTCACGGTGCGTAAATGGCGGCAGGGGGATAAATTTGTTCCTTTCGGAATGAAAGGGAAAAAGAAGATCAGCGATTATCTGACAGATCGTAAGTTTTCTCTTTTCCAGAAAGAAAATCAATATGTGGTTTGCTCTGCAGGCCAGATTGTATGGCTGGTAGGAGAGCGTAGCGATGACCGTTTCCGGGTGACGGAAGATACGAAACGGGTACTGATTATACAGCAGTTGTGGGATAAGTAGAATTTTTTCCTTTCCTGCTTTTTCATGAATGGCAGGGAATGCTCCCTGAAATCTTGTAGCAAAAATCCGCGAATCATGCAACAAGATTTCAGAAATCACGTAGCAAGATTCGCGGATTTTGGATGGAGCTTTCCGGTATTATTTGCAATACTTCTGTATCAGTCCGTCTACCACTTCATCGCCCAGTTCTTTTGCTTTGGCAAAGTTTGCACAGGCTTCTTTGTTTTTCTTTAATTGTATCTGGCAGTATCCTAGCATGCGGTATGCGGCTGCGGCTTTCGGGTCTAAAGAGATAGCCTTTTCCAATGCTTCTATTGCTTCGTTATGTTGCCCTACACGTAGATGCACCGAACCTTTTTCCACCCACATGGCTACATCCTCAGGAGTCATTTCTACTGCTTTATTAATGTCATTGATAGCTTGCTGATACATCTTACATTGTATTTCCGCCTGTTCGCGTTGCAGATAAAAGGCGGCTGTAACCCGTCCACCGATAGCATCATAAAAAGTATCATAATCTATTACCGCTTCACGGTATTTACCTGTCTGGGCTTTTATTTCTGCCCGTTCATAGAAATAAGGAGCAGCTTCCGATGTATAAGGCTTGGTGAAACGTGCCACAGCACTATCCATCAAGGCAATAACCTCGTTCATATCTGTTCCTTCAATCAGTTGTTTGGTTTTGGCTGCCGAGTAAAATGTAGCGGCAGAGGCTATGGAAGACTGGTTCACTTTCTCATAAGCGGCGTATGCCTCAGGATATTTCTTCATAGCAAACAGAATATCTCCCTCCAATTGTGTGTAAATGGGTTGGTTGTCGGCTTGCATGGCATCATGAATGATGGAGAGAGCTTTGTCGTAACTCCAGTCACCGTATGGTTTCTTGTCACCTAAAGAGATGATATACGAATAAATTAATTTAGCGATATTATATTGCGTCTCACTCTTGTTGGTAGTCACTTCCAGTGCTTTCTTCAGGTCAGCATCTGCCAAAGCGTTGTGTTCATCATCACTAAATCCCATATAAGTAGTGGCACGGCGTATATATCCGTCTGCGCTGTTGGGATATTGTTCCAGAAAATCGTTTAATGTGGTGATATATTCGTTCTGATTTTGTTGTGAAGATGCCATGAACAGGTACACCAATGCTTGGTCTTCTGTTTCGGGCAGTCCTTTTTTGATGCCGATTTTATTCAGCGACATGTCGTTCAAAGAAAGGGCGGTAATGCTCAGTGAGGCACCGTATGTAGCTCCGATGGCATAACTTTCCTTGGCCTCATCCGATGCGTTTTTTTGGATTAAACCTAATACTTCTCCATTGGCATTCATAATAGGGCAACTTACGGTTTTTTCGTTGGTTGTCATTGCCAGTGTATAATAATATGCCTTGTCACCAATGGTGTCTACTTTGGTGACGGTCCCTGTCTGGCAGGTTGCCGCTTTTTGAGTCGAGTAGGGTAGCAGATAGACTGTTTCACCTACTGATGCCGGCTGTGATGCCGATTTTAATGCTATGGTCTTTTTATCGGCTTCAGTATTAAATTTTACGATGTCATACATGGAGTTGGCTCCCAAGATACGCAATACAGGTAATTCTTTACTGTCCGCGTTAATGATTACTGCGCGTTCGGCTCCTTCAAACAGGGTGTAATCAGATAATGCCGTTCCATTTTCATTGATATAGAATCCATTTCCTGTATTCTTGATTTTGTTATCTTTATCGTATGTAACGATGGAAAAAACGGCTTTTTTAGCTTTGTCGGCCCACTTTGGGGTTGCTTGTGCATAGCTTAGCTGGGTAGCTATGCCGCATGCCAATATCAAAAGTACTTTCTTCATGATATAGTTAATTGTTTGTTAACGATGATACGGTATTTTATAAAGCGGATGCCGTCTTGTCTTCTGTGAAGCCGCGTTGTTTTACAGCTTCATAAATCAGAATACCTGTGGCAACCGATACGTTCAGTGATTCTATTTTACCCATTAACGGTATTTTGATCCATTCATCGCACAGAGAAAGGTGCTCGTAGGGAACACCTGTGTCCTCGGCTCCCATAATGATACATACAGGGTCTTTATAGTTTGCTTTGGTGTAATCATAATCCCCTTTTTCCGTAGCTGCTACAATCTTGAATCCGCAGTCTTTCAGATACTTGATGGTATTAGTCAAACTTTGTTCGCGACATACGGGAAGAGTGTGCAGAGCTCCTGCGGATGTTTTCATTGCGTCAGCATTGACACTGACACTGTTTTTCGAGGGAATAATAATGGCATCTGCACCGGCACATTCGCAGGTACGGGCAATGGCTCCGAAGTTACGTACATCGGTAATTCCATCCAGCATGACGAATAAGGGTGTTTTTCCTTCTTCAAACAAGAAAGGTACCAGATTTTCTGTTTTCTGGTAGGTGACAGAGGAGATGAATGCTACAACTCCCTGATGGTTTTTCCGAGTGATACGGTTAATACGCTCCACGGGTACACGCTGAACAGGGATGAGGGTATTTTTCAAACAGGCAAACAGTTCTTTGGACAGTTCGCTCTGTATATCTTTCTTCACCAATACTTTATCTATCTCTCTTCCGGCTTGTATGGCTTCAATAACAGCGCGTACACCGAAAATCATTTCATTCTTTTCTAACATGTCTAATTAGTGGTTAATGGTTAGTGACAGGTGGTTAGTGGTAAGTGATTAATGTCTGCAATATGACAGTCCATAAATCACTTGGCACTAGCCACTTATCAGCGCCTTTGCATTGTTCAGGGCTGCCTCTGTCAAGGTAGCTCCACTTAGCATATTGGCTATTTCTTTTACTCTTTCTTCATCAGTCAAGCGGCGGATGTAGCTGTTGGTGCCTGTTTCCGTATCTTCCTTATATACTTTATAATGAGTGATGCCGCGTGCTGCAATTTGGGGCAGATGGGTGATACTGATGACCTGACGGTTTTGTTTTCCCATTTCCTGCATGATGAGTGCCATTTTCTCGGCGATGGAACCGGAAACTCCAGTGTCTATTTCATCAAAGATGATAGTAGGCAGTTTCACAGCTCCGGCTATCATGGCTTTCAGCGAAAGCATGACACGGGCAATCTCACCGCCCGATGCTACGGAAGCTACATTTTGTAATGTTCCATTCTTGTTGGCCGAAAACAGGAATGTCACACTGTCCATCCCTTTACTGTCCGGTTCCTTGCGCGGATTCAGTTCCACCACAAAGCGCACATTGGGCATACCGAGAGGAACCAGCAGGCTTTGCATCTGTTTCTCAATGTTCTTACCCGATTGGGAACGGAGCTTTGTCAGCACAGCGGCTTGCTTTATCACTTTGTCATATAGCGTTTCTTTTTGGGCGGTAAGTTCTGCTATACGGTCGTCAAAAGAAGTGATGGCGTTCAGCTTCTCATGGTAGTCGGTTTGCACAGCTATCAATTCCTCTATTGTTTGTACGTGATGTTTCTGTTGCAGAGAGTAGATTAAGTTCAGGCGTTCATTTACATAATCCAGACGGGTGGGGTTGAACTCCACTTCCTCCTGTGCGCCTGCTATTTCATGCGACAGATCTTTCAGCTCTATGTAACAACTGTCTAAACGCCCTATCCATTCCTGGGCACGTGTGTACACTCTCGCTATGTTATGCAGGGTTTGCATACATTCTTTGGTAGCGGACAACAGGCTGGCATCTTCCGAAGACATTATTTGGTCCACTTTGTACAAGCCCGCTTTTATTTCTTCGGCATGACTCAAAGTTTCGGCTTCCTGTTCCAGTTCGGTTTGTTCTCCTTCCTGAAGGTTTGCATCATCCAGCTGTTCCAGTTGGAACCGGATGTAATCTTCATCCTTCCGGCTTTGCTCGGCTTGTGTTATGAAATCGGCCAGCTGTTTGCATACGTTCTTGTACTCGGTATAAATATTTTTGTATGCTGAAAGTTCGTTGTCATTTTGTGCCAGGATATCCAATACATTCAATTGGAATCCCTCACTGTTGAGCAACAGGTTTTGATGCTGGCTATGTACATCTATCAGTTTCTCGCCCAGTTCCTTCATCTGCGCCAATGAGGCCGGCGTGTCGTTTATGAATGCGCGGCTTTTGCCCGATGCATATAACTCGCGGCGGATAATACATTCATTCGGATCATATTCCAAATCTCTTTGGGTAAAGAAAGGCTCCATCTGATAGGCGGAGATGTTGAAACGTGCTTCTACAATACATTTATTGGCGCCTTTCTTGATAGCTTTGATATCGGCCCGCTGTCCCAGTAACAAGCCGATAGCGCCTAGAATAATCGATTTACCGGCGCCGGTCTCTCCGGTGATGACAGAGAAACCGGGGGTGAAACTGATATCCAATGTATCAATCAATGCATAATTCTGTATATAGATAGATTGCAGCATATTCTTGCTCCTTTTTAATAATTTGCTGGTTTGTCAATTTGCTAATTTGTTGCGCTGTATTCCGCATGGTAATTAGCACATTGACAACGTGGCAAATTAAGAAATTATTTATTATTTACCAGTCTGTCAATAATATCTCTTGCTACTTCCTGTTTGCTTTTCAGCGGATAAGGAGTTACTCCTTGACGGTCTATAATCGTTATTTTGTTGGTATCACAACGAAACCCTGCTCCTTGGTCGTTCAATGAGTTCAGTACAATGAAATCAAGGTTCTTACGTTCCAGTTTTTCTTGTGCATTTTTTGTTTCATCATTTGTTTCCAAAGCAAATCCCACTAATATTTGTCCGTCCTTTTTCTGGCTTCCCAGTGCGGCGGCAATGTCTTGTGTGGGTTTCAGTTGCAGTATTAGATTATCTTTCTCTCTTTTGATTTTATGACCGGATACAGTTTCCGGGGTAAAGTCGGCCACTGCCGCACACAGGATGCCAGCCGAAGCTGTAGGAAACTCGCGGATGGCGGCTTCGTACATTTCTCCAGCACTTTCCACATCTATGCGGCGGATGTTAGGGTGATGGGCCTGAATCGTTACCGGTCCGCTGATTAGTGATACTTCCGCTCCACGTGAAGCGCATTCTTCGGCAAGTGCGAATCCCATTTTTCCTGAAGAATAATTGCCGATAAAGCGTACCGGATCTATTTTTTCGTAAGTTGGACCGGCGGTAATGACTACTTTCTTTCCGGCCATGTCTTGTTGTTTGGCAAAGAAAGCTTCCAGTATTTCCACTATTTTTTCCGGTTCTTCCATTCTGCCTTTTCCTACCAGATGGCTTGCTAGCTCCCCTTCTGCCGGTTCTATAATGTGATTTCCGTAAGAACGGAGCGTGTCCAGATTCTTCCGGGTGGAAGGGTGTGCGAACATATCCAGATCCATTGCCGGAGCTACGAATACGGGAGCTTTCATTGACAGATAAGTCGTGATCAGCATATTGTCCGCTATTCCGTTGGCCATTTTACCAATAGTGGATGCGGTAGCCGGAGCGATAATCATGGCATCCGCCCATAGTCCCAAATCAACGTGACTGTTCCATGTTCCGTCACGTTGAGCAAAAAACTCGCTGATAACAGGTTTACTTGTTAATGCAGATAAAGTGATAGGTGTGATGAATTCTTTGCCTGCGGGGGTAATCACAACTTGTACTTCCGCTCCCTTCTTAATAAGTCCGCGAATGAGTATAGCCGCTTTATAGGCGGCTATACTTCCGGTTATACCTAGTACGATTTTTTTTCCTTTCATACTCATTTCATCATTCCCGATTCACGTAGTCTGATTTTTGTCAGTACGTTTTTCGTGTTCAGCGTAAAATCACCGTTCAGTATCCAGCTGTAGTAGCCCGGATCTTTTTGTAACACTTCGCTGACAGACATTCCTTTGTATTTCCCAAAATTAAATACTTCCACGCCTTTGTCATCATAAACAATGCGTCCGGCGAAATCTACATTCTTGTTGAAACTTGAGTATTCGGCTAGAAATGCCATATCATTTTGCAGTTCTTCCGGATAGCGGTCCAATTGGGATTTCAGTACTTCGTATGTGGCGCGTGTGTCGGCTTCGGCTGTATGGGCATCTTCCAGATTCTTGCCGCAATAGAATTTATAGGCGGCAGACAGGGTACGCTGTTCCAGTTTGTGATAAATTACCTGCACGTCAATGAATTTTCGTTTCATCATGTCAATGTCTACTCCTGCGCGCAGGAACTCCTCAGCCAAAACCGGAATGTCGAAACGATTGGAATTGAAACCGGCCAGGTCACATCCCTCAATGTCCCGGGCTATCTCTTTTGCCACTTCCTTGAAGGTAGGGCAGTCTGCCACATCTGCGTCATAAATACCGTGGATAGCAGAGGATTGTTCGGGAATGTGCATTTCCGGATTGATACGCATGGTCTTCGTTTCTTCGTTGCCGTTTGGATACACCTTCAGATAGCATATTTCCACTATTCTGTCTGTGTTTATATTTGTTCCCGTTGTTTCCAAATCGAAAAAAACAATAGGATTCTTCAAGTTCAATTTCATTTTCAGCTTGTATTATATATTGTTTTTCCACCACATGGTGGCGTGTCGTTTTTAGTCGTTCAGCATCATAGGCATCAGCAGCATCAGCAGGTCTTCGTTCTCTTCCTGCTCTACAGGGACAATAACGCCCGCACGTGAAGGATCAGCCAGTTCGAAAAGTATTTCCTGTGCTGAAATATTGTTTAAAATATCAATCAGGAATGTTGATTTAAAGCCGATGCTCATGGGACTTCCTGTATATTGGCAAGTCAGTGTTTCTTCTGCTGAGGTGGAGAAATCAATGTCTTGTGCGGAGATCTGGATCTGATTTTCACTGAGGCGGAGTTTTATTAAACTGCTTGCTTGCGATGAGAATACAGATACACGGCGGAGCGCACTGATCAGCGTCATGCGGTCAATGGTGGCCTTGTGAGGATTATCCTGCGGAATTACTGAGTTATAGTTTGGATAGCGTCCTTCGATAAGACGGCATATCATACTGTAGTTTTCTAATGTAAACGTAGCGTTACGGTCGTCAAAATCAATTTGCACATCTCCTTGTTCTTTCGGTAACAGGTTCTTCAACAGGGTTGCCGGCTTCTTGGGCAGAATGAAAGCGGCTTTTTCATCGCCATGTGCCACAAATGTTTTATTGCGTACTAATTTGTGCCCGTCTGAGGCTACGAAAGTGATGTCTTCGGTAGTGATATCAAAATAAATACCATTCATTACCGGACGTAACTCATCATCGGCAGTAGCGAATAAAGAACGGTTGATACCAGCCAGCATCACCGGAGCGCCTATCGTTACGTGTACCGCATTTGCGCCTAATGCGGGAGCTTGTGGATATTCGTCGGCATTTTGTCCCATCAGGCTGTATTTACCATTCTGATATTGTACGGTGATTTCCAGGTTTTCAGTATTTACCAGGAAAGTAAGTGGTTGTTCGGGTATTTCTTTCAGGGCTTCGAGTATGGTTTTTGAAGAAACGGCAAAGCGTCCGTCACCGTCACTTTCATTTACTTCCAGTGAAGTGGACAGGGTCGTTTCGCTGTCAGAAGCAGTGAGAGACAGCGTTCCGTCAGTTAGTTCCATCAAAAAACAATCAAGAATAGGTAACGAATTTTTAGAGTTGATAACTCGGCTAATAGCTTGTAAATGACTGAATAATCCAGTACTTGAAACGATGAACTTCATAGTTTTATATTATTATATTTATATTCTATATCTCTACATTCATTTAACTGCCAAAGTTACGAAAAGATTATGGTTCAAGCGCAAAAAATGGCGAAAAAATTAGTTTACTCGCAAGGAAAAGTGTACTTTCGTGGCGAATTTAAATAACGTAATATGGAATTAGCAGGAAAAGTAATAGCAGTCCTCGAACCGAGAGGAGGAGTTTCAAAGACAGGAAATGAATGGAAAGTACAAGAATACGTAATTGAAACGCATGATCAATATCCTAAAAAAATGTGTTTTGACGTATTTGGAGCAGATAAGATAGCGCAATTTAATATTCAGGCAGGTGAAGAATTGAATGTTTTTTTTGATGTGGATGCCCGCGAGTGGAATGGGCGTTGGTTCAACAGTATCCGTGCGTGGAAAGTAGAGCGTGTGGGTGCCCAGGGACCTGTTGCACCGGATGCTCCGTTTCCTCCCATGAATGCTGCTCCCGCTGCACCGGTAGATTTTGCCGCGACAGACGAGAAGGATGATTTGCCTTTCTAGGGGATAGAGGATTCCCATAAACATAAATAAGCCGGCAGGATCCGTGAAAAGGATTTTGCCGGCTTATTTTATATAGTCTGTTTTTATGGTCATTCTCAATCATGGTGTGAAGTGTTGATGGGATATTTGCGTTCCATGAATTTCCATTTATCATCCGGTGTGGTATGATTACGGTGGAGTAAATTAAACAGGCGGAAACTATATTGCTGTAGTTGCCGCCTGTTCTTTATTTGGTTAAATAAAAAAGTCTTAAAATGTAGTGTAGAAGATTTGCATTTTCAGCTTATTCTCAGGATTCGTTCCACCTTTTAACATAGCGCTTTCCATACCTAAGCTGTTGGATATTTCAACTATTTCATTGTTTGAATTGGATACTGCTTTGACAGGTATGATGACAACTCTGTTCCAGTCCGGATTTTTAGCGTCCCATTTTTTTCCGTCTTCTTCCTTTTCAGGATCTCCACCTGCTGCTGTTATGCCTTTTTTCCGTTCCTCAATGCAGTAAGTGATTAAGGGAGCGATGTTGGTAAAGGTGTATGTATTGTTACTGCTGCTATATGAACTTAAGAAAGAAGTCTTGTTATCGATAATCTTGTTTTCTTCAAAGAACGAGAACATATCTTTCTTTCTGACCATCAATACATATTGGGGGATGCCCATTTTGTATTTGGACTCTTTCTCGTTGTAGCGTGTGAACGATACATTTACACCATTTAGCGTATCTCTTTTATGTTCATTGTAAATCTCTGCAATGGGGAAAGTCGCTTCTGTAAAAATACCTGCCGGACTTTTGAGGTAAGTATGGTCCGGATCTTGGGCTAACTCTTCCAATCTGCTACCGTTACTGAAGTGGTTGGCTTGTATCACTTCCTTGGTTGCTCCAAAGAAATAGGACTTGTAAACCAACGAATCCCGCTTGCCGGAAGAACTTTCTATCAGGGCTTCAAAATTAAGATTCAGGCTTAAACCGTCAATGTATAAAATGGTTCCGTCGCCATGAGTACAGCGAATGTAAACTCCCTTTAATACATTCTTGATAAAACTTTCAGGAGTCTTGAAATACTCTTTGTTCTCCTTGTATTTGTTGAAGATGTGATCGCCTAATGAATTGGGCAATTTGATAGTCTGTATAATTGTTCTTTGCTTGACACCGCTGCTTGTGGTTGTAGTTTCATCTTTGCTTGTAGACGGACCTACTGCCGAATAGGCTTTTACAGCGATAGGCTTTCCTTTTTCGTTGTAATAATCTTTAGGATCCACACTGGTATAAAAAGTGCTTAGTTCTTTTTCAGGAATAACCTTGTCCAATGTGTCAACCTGTAAGCGCATGGCATTCAGTGAGTCGCCAAAGAAAGACCCGTATTGCAGACTTATATTTACTCCGATGACTTTGGTCAGCTCTTCTTCAAATTTGAAGTTGTCCATACAGGTGAACTGTGCTATAAAATCGGCAGTAAATTCTCCAAATTGCTCATCGGTATATCGTCCTAAATATGCAGTACTGGTACGTGCATAAACGGAGTCGGCCAACAGAGATTTGGTGGTAAACTCATAACTGTCTGTATTTGCCGGAATCTTATCTCCACCGGGGATAAGATCGGTCCCGATGCCGGTTGTTGAATCATCGCAACTATAAATCAGTGCTGCCAACAACAATGCGCATAAGTATTTGATTTTCATCTTTATTATTCTTAGTGAGTTATTTCTTTTCAAACCCCCATACTTTGTCATAGAACTCATTGAAAGCATCTACATAGGTATCGGCAGGCTGATAGTCGAGCACAGGCACACCCGATTCACGGGCGAACTTCATGACATTCTCATTCACTTTCTCGCTGTTTTGTATCACACCATCAGAGTAGGCAATGGCCAGTTTGCACAGTTCCTCGTAATTTGCCGGAGATTTGACGATGCTTTCCACATCATTCTTTTCAATGCCTTTCAGCATGAGTTTTTCAGTCAGATTACCTTCGCAGTTCGATTTGAATTCATCCTCAAACACCGAAAATACTACTTTGGAGTCTCTGAATGACGGCTCATCTTGATAAGCCTTCTTAATATAAAGGGGCACAAATGCACTCATCCACCCTTGACAATGGATAATGTCCGGACACCAGCGTAATTTCTTTACCGTTTCCAATACGCCGCGTGCATAAAAAATAGCACGTTCGTCATTGTCTTTGTATTCTACACCATTTTCGTCAGCTACCATTTGGCGGTGCTGGAAATAGTCGTCATTGTCAATGAAGTAAACCTGCATACGTGCAGCTTGGATAGATGCTACCTTGATAATCAGCGGATGGTCCGTATCGTCTATGATTAAATTCATGCCGGACAGGCGGATGACTTCGTGTAATTGGTTTCTGCGCTCATTGACATTGCCCCATTTTGGCATAAAAGTTCTGATTTCTCTGCCTTTTTCCTGAATAGCCTGAGGAAGAAATCTTCCCATGTTTGCCATTTCGGATTCGGGAACGTAAGGGGTAATCTCTTGTGTAATAAATAAAACTTTATTTGCCTTCATCTTAACTTTTTGTTGCTCATAATCATTTTGCAAAGATATAAAAAAAATAGATGAGAGTGGCAAGAAACGAGGAATAATAATTCCTTATGATATGTTAAGTGGCTGGTAATTAGTGGTTAGTGATTGGCGGTTAATGGTCAATGCCTTGCGGAATTAGGTGAAAAATGGGAAAGAACAAGTGGCTGGCCGGTAGCTGAAGAGGGCTTATTGCGTCATATCTGCAAGGTATTAACCACTTATTACTAACCACTCATCATTAATTAAAATTCTTTTTTTCTTCGTTATCTCCCAAATAATGGTTTACTTTGCAGCCGTTTTAAATGAAACTACTCAAACAAAAGAGATAAAAAGATGAAGTTAGTTCAAACAATCAAAGAGCTTCAGTCAGAGCTGGATGCCCTGCGCAGTGAGGGAAAGACAATAGGTCTGGTGCCTACAATGGGTGCACTCCATGCCGGACACGCTTCGTTGGTGAAACGTGCTGTTGCAGAAAATGATGTAGTGGTGGTAAGTGATTTTGTAAATCCTACCCAGTTTAACGACAAAAATGACTTGGCAAAATATCCGCGTACATTGGATGCCGATTGTGAATTGTTGGAAAAAGTAGGAGCGGCTTTTGTTTTTGCTCCGTCTGTAGAAGAGATTTATCCTGAGCCTGATACCCGGCAGTTCAGTTATGCGCCGCTGGACACAGTGATGGAAGGCCGTTTCCGTCCAGGACATTTTAATGGAGTATGCCAGATAGTGAGCAAGCTGTTTATGATTGTAAACCCTACCCGTGCTTATTTCGGCGAGAAAGACTTCCAGCAATTGGCTATTATTCGTGAAATGGTGAAACAGATAGGGTTCAACGGACTGGAAATTGTAGGTTGTCCTATTGTGCGTGAGGAAGACGGGCTGGCATTGAGCAGCCGCAATGCACGGCTTTCTGCGGTGGAAAGAGAGTATGCGCTGAATATTTCGCAAACTTTATTTAAAAGTTGTACTTTTGCAAAATCTCATCCGGTCGCTGAGACTCAGAAGTTTGTAGAGGATGCGATTGCTGCCGCTCCGGGTTTGCGTTTGGAATATTTTGAAATAGTAGATGGCACTACGCTTCAGAAAATAACGGATTGGGAAGATACGGATTATGCAGTAGGTTGCATTACGGTATTTTGCGGAGAGGTACGTTTGATAGATAATATAAAATATAAGGGATAGTGATCGTTAACCATTAGAATTATGATGATTGAGGTATTAAAATCGAAACTGCATTGTGTCCGTGTAACGGAAGCCAATTTGAACTACATGGGTAGTATTACGATTGACGAGGACTTGATGGATGCCGCCAACATGATTGCCGGTGAGAAAGTGCACATTGTGGATAATAATAACGGCGAGAGGTTTGAAACTTATATTATTAAGGGTGAGCGCGGTTCGGGATGTATTTGTCTGAATGGGGCTGCTGCCAGGAAGGTACAGGTGGGTGACATTGTGATTATCATGTCATACGCCATGATGGATTTTGAGGAAGCTAAATCGTTCAAGCCGACGGTGGTTTTTCCCGATTCGGCGATGAACAAGATTGTATAACGATATTTTTGTTCGGTAATCCAAAAGCCCGGTAGACGTGAGTCTGATACGGGCTTTAATTTTTGTATCCGCAATCATAGGGCAATAAACCTTCTTTATTATCCGGTGGTATGATTGCGGATAATCTTTTATATAGATTTCTCCTTGATAAGTCCTGTCCGGTAAGCCACCAGCAATTTCTTTAAATCGTTAATCTGCGTCACCAGTTCCCGTCCTTTGTCAGTGTCCTTTACCATCATGCGTTGGGTGCTCATTTCTACTATCTGGGTGCTCGATTTGATATCCTGCCCTTCTTCAATGGCTTTTTGCATTGAGGTGAACGGTTCGTGCTGTACCAGTTGGAATCCGCGCGAATGGTATACCAGTGTATATCCGGCAATTCCGGTTTCCGAATGATACGCTTTAGAGAATCCTCCGTCTATGACCATCATCTTGCCGTTTGCTTTTATCGGATTCTCACCTTGGATGGTTTTTACGGGTACATGTCCGTTGATGATATGGCGGTGTGTTCCTATCACTCCGAACTCGTCCAGCAGCATATCACATACTTTTTCTTCATTGCGCAGGCTGTAATAGTGACCTTTTACTTCCTTGTGTAACTCTTTCTCTTTTAAAAAGTAACGTTCAAAAGTAGCCATTTTGTCTTTGTCGAAAGCAGGGGAGTCTTTGCCACACCACAAGTACCATACATAGTCTACGGCAAAGGGTCTGTCCTCGTTGTCTTCCTCAGCGAAGAAGGCGGTACGGATCAAGTGCCCTACCTTTTCCAGCAAGGCTTTTCCTTTGTACATTTTTCCGGCTATGGACACATCTTTCAGCGTACCGTCGGCATTCAGGGGTATGGAGGCGTGGAACAGCAGATTTGAGTTGCTCACCGTGTACATACATCCGTAACGGAACAGGCAGCGGATATGTTTTTTCAATTTCTCACTGCTGACAAACGAACGATGGAGTTTGTTCATAATCTCCCGTTCTTCGTCTGTCAGCTTATAAGGATCGGCAGGATTTACCGTAGGAAGAAAGCTGTCTTTCAGTTCATATTCTTTTCCATTGGGCATTGTGATAGTCTTACGCTCAAAATCTATACGGTGTAGCAGCATACGGTCGTCCATCTCGAAATCGGGGCGGCGCCTGATAATCTCTGCTTCCAGCTTGAACTGGATAACACTGATTGCTTTGTGCATCTGGCCTATCATGCGCAGTGTCTTGGCATTGTAAGTACAGTCTTCTTTCTCTACTTTCGGTCCGAATAGGGTGCAGGGATCGTCTGCGTATGTTTCCATGGCAAAGGTGGCCAAGGGCAGAAGGTTGATGCCATATCCATCCTCCAAGGCGGCAAGGTTGCCATAACGCATGGCCAGGCGTAGCACGTTTGCCATACAGCAGTCGTTGCCGGCTGCGGCTCCCATCCATAAAATGTCATGGTTTCCCCATTGTACATCGAAATTATGATAATCGCATAATATGTCCATAATGCGGTGGGGGGCGGGACCACGGTCGAATATATCACCCAGCACATGCAGTGTGTCTATGGTGAGCCGTTGGATGAGGTTGCATAAAGCAATGATAAAGTCATCGGCGCGGCGGGTAGAAATGATGGTGCTGATGATGACGTTAATATACGCCTGCTTGTTGGGAACCATTGAGTTTTCGTGCAACAATTCCTGAATGATATACGAGAATTCTTTGGGAAGTGATTTCCGCACTTTGGAACGGGTGTATTTGGAGGATACATTCTGGCATACACGTACCAACTGGTTCAACGTGATGACATACCAGTCGTCCAGGTCCGTTTCCACTGCTTTTACCAGATCCAGTTTTTGTTCCGGATAATAAATCAGCGTACATAGTTCTTTTTTTTCGTTCTCGCGCAGGGTATTCCCGAATATTTCATTTACTTTTCTTTTGATGGCCCCGGAAGCATTCCGCAATACATGCTGGAATGCCTCGTACTCTCCGTGCAGGTCGGCAAGGAAATGTTCTGTACCTTTAGGCAGATTCAGAATAGCTTCCAGGTTGATTATTTCCGTACTGGCATCGGCTATAGTGGGGAAACTATGCGACAGCAGTTGCAGGTATCGCATATCTTTCTGTATGGTTTCCGGGGTGATTGAATTATAAGCGTTCATGGCTGGAAATTATATAAAAAACATGAGTATTAATTGGGCTATAATGACCCGGCTGAACATGGACAGCGGATATACGGTGGCATAACTCACCGCCGGATTATCACCGGGTAACGTGTCATTGGCATAGTTCAATGCCATAGGGTTTGCCATGCTTCCACACAGCATACCACAGGTGCTTCCGAAGTCGAGGCGGGTCATGCGGAGGGCCACTAATGCCATGATGACTACCGGGATAAAGGTGATGGCGAAGCCTATAGCTATCCAGATGGCTCCTTCGGGGCGCATCACTGTCTCGAAGAAATGTGCACCTGCATCTAGTCCCAGGCAAGCCAGATAGAGGGATAACCCGATACCGCGCAGCATCAGGTTGGCACTCCGGGTGGTATAAGTGATGAGGTGGAAACGGGGACCAAAGCATCCGATAAGAATTCCTACTACGATAGGTCCGCCTGCCAGGCCTAATTTAACGGGAGTACTGATGCCGGGGATGGCGATAGGGATGGAGCCTAGTATCAATCCCAGTACAATACCTATAAAAATGGCGGCAAGATTAGGATCCTTCAGCGTTTTAACCGCATTGCCTAATACTTTTTCCACATTCTCTATGGCTTTGGCTTCTCCCACCACGGTCAGCCGGTCGCCCAGTTGGAGGATCAGCCCCGGTGTGGCAAGTAGTTGTACCCCGCTGCGCATCACACGGCTGATGTTGATGCCATAGCTGTTGCGCAGACGTAAAGAGCCTAGTTTTTTCCCGTTTATTTCGGGGCGGCTGATAACGATATGTTTGGAAATCAATTGGCTGTCTATGGCATTCCAGTCGATGTCTTCTTTATTCCAATCCTGGCTTTCCTGTTCGCCGAAAAGAATCGTGAGCGAGGGAGCGTCCTTTTCGGTGGTGATAACCAGCAGACGGTCATTCTCTTTCAGGATTTTTTCTGAAGTGGGGATACTTACCGTGCCTTCCCGCCATAAACGGGAGATAACAAATTTAGGATAGCTTAATAAAGCTACTTCTTTTATGCTTTTATTGAAAATGGCGGGATTGTGCACTTTGAAGGTGGCTATGAATGTCTGATTGGTGTCCTCGTGTTCGTGAATGTCGATATCTGAGGGACGAACAAATAATTTGCGTACCAGCAACATGGCCAGAATAACACCTACCACTCCCAGCGGATAGGTTACGGCGCAACTTAACGCTGCGCCACTGGCGGGTTCCCCCATTTGTTTTAAAGTCTGTTGGGCGGCCCCCAAAGCGGGAGTATTGGTGGTGGCTCCACAAAGGATGCCTACCATATCGCTCATCGGTATGTCTCCCAGTTTGCTGAAAAGCACCGTCATGACCGTACCTGTCAGAATAACGCCCATGCCCAGCATATTGAGCTGTACACCGCCTTTACGGAATGAACTGAAAAAGCCGGGACCTACCTGCAATCCTAGTTCGTATACAAAAAGCACAAGACCGAAACTCTCGGCGTAATTCAGCATATTCGAGTCGATTGAGAATCCCAAGTGTCCGGCCAGAATACCGGCAAAAAAGACGAAGGTAACTCCCAATGAAATGCCAAACAGGTGGATCTTACCTAAACCGAGCCCCACAGCAATGATAATCGAGAGGATTACAACCGCCTGTAAAGGCGTGTGTTCAAAAAATAAGCTATTTAACCATTCCATATTGCAAAGATAGTACATTTTTAAGTTCTGCAAGCGATAAATAGGTATTTATGGATGGAACATGACTCATCTCGTTCTATAAATGATTCTTTTCCTCCAGCCACGCATCAATCAATTTTCTTGCCAGACTCAGCTTTTTGGGTATCTCTGGCAAATTGTCTTTGGTATAGAAAGCGCCGGCATTCAGTTCTTCTTGTTGTAATTTGATGTTTCCGCTTTCATAATCGGCGGTGAAGCCTATCATGATTCCGCTGGGATAAGGCCACGGCTGGCTGCCGAAATATTTCAGGTTTTTGATATGGAGTCCTGTTTCTTCCAGTACCTCGCGGTACACACACTCCTCCAAAGTCTCGCCCGGTTCAAGAAAGCCGGCTACCAAACCGTTGAAAGTTCCCCGGAAGTTGCGGGCGTGGACCAGCAGTATGCTGTCTCCCCGGCGTATCAATACAATGATGGCAGGAGAGATGCGCGGATAAATTTCCTGACGACATTGGGGGCATTTTTTAGCAATTGGAGAAATCTGTACGGTAGGCACGCCGCACATGGGGCAATAGCGGCTGTTCTTGTCCCAATTCAGTATCTGGAAGGCTTTGCCACCCACATTGTACTCTTCCCAAGGCAATACGTCGTATGAACTCCGGAGATCCATCATCAGGTGGCGGTCATTTTCGCAGCCGGGCACCGGGGTGTGTACGGAGAAAGTTTTGGCAGTGTGTCCCTCTATCTCTCCGATGGTGTGGATAGTGCTTCCCACCGGAACAGGCATGGGAGGCTCTGTTCCGAAAGGTATGGTGTACATTCCGTTCTTTTTCTCTATCAGCAGCTGATCCTTATAAAAAACGAACCAGCCGCAGGTTTCTATATCTTCTTCCATATTCTTTTTTACCTTGTTGCAATTATTGATTCAATCCTTTCATAGTGAGCTGGATGCGCTTGCGCTCTAGGTCTATGCTCATCACTTTCACCCGTACATGCTGATGGATGCTGACTACGGTGGTGGGGTCGCTCACAAATTTGTCGGCCAGTTGTGATACGTGCACCAGACCCTTCTCTTTGATTCCTATATCTACAAAGCAACCGAAGTTGGTAATATTGTTCACAATGCCGGGCAGTTCCATTCCTTCAGTCAAATCCTCTATGGTCTTTACATTCTTGTCAAATTCAAAAACTTGGATTTGTTGCCGTGGGTCGCGTCCCGGCTTGTCCAATTCCTGTATGATGTCTGTCAGGGTGGGAAGCCCCACTGTCGGGGTGACATACTTCTTGATATCAATCCGGCTGCGTAGTTCTTTGCTCTTTATCAGTTCGTCCACGGTGCAGCTCAGGTCTTTGGCTATCTGCTCCACTATGGGATAGCTTTCGGGATGCACGGCCGAGTTGTCCAGCGGATTCTTCGCTTGTGGGATACGCAGGAACCCTGCGCATTGTTCAAACGCTTTCGCTCCCATCCGGGGTACTTTCAATAACTCCTTGCGTGAACTGAAGGGCCCGTTCTCGGTGCGGTAATCCACAATGTTTTGAGCCAAGGCAGGACCTAGCCCCGATATATAAGTCAGCAGATGACGGCTGGCGGTATTGAGGTTCACACCTACCAGGTTCACACAACTTTCCACCGTCTGGTCCAATGATTTCTTCAATAAAGTCTGGTCCACATCATGCTGGTATTGTCCCACTCCGATAGATTTGGCGTCTATTTTCACCAGTTCGGCCAGCGGATCCATCAATCGGCGGCCTATGGATACGGCTCCACGCACGGTCACGTCGTATTCAGGGAACTCGTCTCGGGCGGTTTTCGAGGCCGAGTAAATGGATGCTCCGTCCTCGCTTACTACAAATACTTGCAATTCACGGTCATAGCGTTGTGAAGTGATGAATTGTTCTGTCTCACGGCTGGCGGTGCCATTACCTATGGCGATTGCCTCTATCTGATATTGTTCTACCAATTTCACGATGCTGCGGGCTGCCTGTGAGTATTCACTCTTGGGCGGATGCGGATAAATGGTTTCATTGTGCAGCAAAGAGCCTTGGGCATCCAGACAGACTATTTTACATCCGGTACGGTAGCCGGGATCAACTCCCATGACCCGTTTCTGTCCTAAAGGGGGAGCCAGCAGAAGCTGTCTCAGGTTTCCGGAGAAGACGCGGATTGCCTCCTCGTCGGCTTTCTCCTTGCTCAAGGCTGAAAATTCGGTTTCGATGGAAGGCTTCAGAAGCCGCTTGTACGCATCACGTACTGCCTCGCCTACCTGGCGGCTGCATTCATTGTTGCCACGGACATACATTTGTTCCAGCCGTCCGGCGCACTCTTCGTCATCGGGGCTTATACTTACTTTCAACAGGCCTTCCGACTCTCCCCGGCGGATAGCCAGCAGACGGTGGGAGGAACAGCGTTTCAAAGGTTCGCTGAAATCGAAATAATCGCGGTATTTGGCGGCTTCTTCCTCTTTGCCTTTCACCACTTTGGAGGTGATGACGGCTTGTCGGGAAAATTGGTTGCGCAGTTGGTTGCGGGCACGCTCGTCCTCGCTCACTTGTTCGGCTATGATGTCGCGCGCGCCTTTCAGTGCATCCTCTTCGTCTTTCACATCTCCTTTCACAAAAGCGGGGAGACGGCTGTCCAGATGGTTTTCGCGTTGCAATAACAGTAAGGTGGCAAGCGGTTCCAGTCCTTTTTGCCGTGCCGCTTCGGCGCGGGTCTTACGTTTCGGCTTATAGGGCAGATATATGTCTTCCACTTCGGTGGCATCCCAACTTTGTTCAATGCGTTTGCGCAATTCTTCTGTTAGTTTGCCTTGTTCTTCTATGGTAGAAAGAATGGTTTCTTTTCGTTTGGCCAGTTCACACAACTTGTCATTTCTGTCTTTAATTTCGCCTATTTGTACTTCGTCCAGCCCTCCGGTTGCCTCTTTCCGGTATCGGCTTATGAAAGGGATGGTAGCTCCCCCGCCCAGTAGAGATAATGTATTGTCTACTTGATGTACGGAAACCTTCAGGGCTGCGGCAATCATTTTATTGAATAGTTCCATGTTTGTTGTTTTCTTTTGGGGGGTAAAGGTATAAAAAAGGTATGGGTTTATCGTATAAATCGGGTGTATTTCTGCAAAGAAAAAGAGTCGGTCCGATGCGTTTCCAGGGCTCACAAGGCTCAAGGCTCACTTATGCGGTATTTTAAACCTTGGTAGATGTGTAAATGTTTGTTTTACAGATTGTTTACTAAAACAAGACGTGCGGATTGAATATTATTCTTTGGTCTTTGGGAAGTTCAGGATTGTCTTGACTTTGTCTGTCGTTTTATAGAATTTGTGTTTGCTTTGACCAGGCTTGTTTTTTGCCGGGTTTTATTCATAATGGCCGGATCAATGGATATGGGGCACATTCGGATTTTTCACGATGCCCGGAATGACCAAGTGATGATGTCAATAGAAGTTTCTTTTATTTATACATTTTTCTTTCCGGTAAATGTCGGATGCGTCCGTGTATGTCTGGGGCTCATTATATTATTCATTTTATTTTTCAGACTATAGTCTTGTTTCCTTTTTCTTATTGTAATAAATTGAAAATCAGTGTATGCATGGATTTCTTGAAGCTTGTTTTGGGCTTAAATACCGCCTAAGTGAGCCTTTGAGCCTTGAGCCTTGGAAGGCCTTGTGAAAAGACCTTGTCATTCCCTTCCAAAGACCTGTTCTTTGTATAAAAAGACCTTGACGTTTTTATGAAAGAACCTTGTCTTTGACGCCAAACATCAGGACCTTTTTTTTAAATGTCTGGATCTTTTTCAAAAACAACAAGACCTTTTTTCAAAGGGAACGGGTACAAACGGACAGCCGGTCCGTCTCTTTTCCCAGATAGTGTAATAATTATGAAGAAACTGTTTATTTTACTTGTGTGCCTGTTGCCTGTGTTGGCACAAGCTCAAATGGAAACTTCTGTAGCCGGATTCATCCCTTTATCCGGTAGCGGAAGAATAGTATATAATTTCAATCCCGGATGGCGCTTTCATCGTGGAGACATAAAAGGCGCGGAAGCCGTGCGTTTTGATGATACATCCTGGCAAGTAGTGTCTGCTCCGCATACTGTGGAACTGATGCCTGCCGAGGCAAGCGGTTGCCGTAACTATCAGGGTGTGGCATGGTACCGGAAACATTTTGTGATTCCTCAAGATATGAAAGGAAAAGAGGTGTCGCTTCATTTTGAGGGAGCTATGGGAAAACAGGTAATTTATTTAAATGGCAAGAGGGTACAAGAGCACTTGGGAGGATACCTTCCTTTCACTGTGCAACTGACGGAACAGGGGGTACAGCCCGGAGACAGTTGCTTGCTGGCGGTGATGACGGATAATAGTGATGATAAGAATTTTCCTCCGGGAAAACGTCAATATACCTTGGATTTCGCTTATCATGGAGGAATTTACCGGGATGTGTGGATGATAGGAAAATCAAGTGTAGCTATTACAGATGCCTTGGAGGCCGATAAGGTGGCCGGAGGCGGAGTTTTTGTGCATTTTGACAATATAAGCGGGAAAAAAGCGGAAGTGTATGTGGATACGGAAGTACATAACAGTGGAAAGCGGACGCGTACCGTAGCCGTGGAGACGGTTTTGGCGGATGCCGGCGATGTTCCCGTAAAACGGATTTCGCAACAGGTGAAACTGCAAGCAGGGGAATCGAAGACGGTGCGGCAACAGTTTGCAGTTCGCAATCCTAAGTTATGGTCTCCTGATTCGCCTTATTTGTATAGGATACAATCTCGTGTCAAAGCCGGACATGAAGTTTTGGATGGGGGAGTGACACGTGTGGGGATCCGCAAAGCGGAATTTAAAGGTAAGGATGGCTTTTGGTTGAATGGCAAGCCTTTTGGTCAATTGGTCGGCGCGAACCGTCATCAGGATTTTGCATACGTGGGTAATGCGCTGCCCAACAGCCAGCAGTGGAGGGATGCCAAACGCTTGCGTGATGCAGGATGTACCATTATCCGTGTAGCTCATTATCCGCAAGATCCGGCATTCATGGATGCTTGTGACGAAATGGGGCTGTTTGTTATTGTGGCTACTCCGGGATGGCAATATTGGAATAAAAATCCGGAGTTCGCAAAGCTGGTACATCGGAATACCCGTGAGATGATACGCCGGGACCGCAATCATCCCAGTGTGCTGATGTGGGAGCCTATTTTGAATGAAACGCCTTATCCGCGCGATTTCGCACTGGAGGCATTACGGATTACACGGGAGGAGTTTCCTTATCCCGGACGCCCTGTAGCGGCAGCCGATGTTCATTCGAAAGGAGTGGCGGAAAACTATGATGTGGTGTACGGATGGCCGGGAGATGATGAGAAGGCAGACCGTCCGGAACAATGTATTTTTACTCGTGAGTTTGGCGAGAATGTGGATGACTGGTATGCACATAATAATAATAACCGTGCCAGCCGTAGCTGGGGGGAACGCCCGTTGCTGGTGCAGGCGTTGTCATTATCAAAGAGTTATGATGAAATGTACCGCACTACAGGACAGTTTATCGGTGGGGCGCAATGGCATCCTTTTGATCATCAGCGGGGGTATCATCCCGATCCGTATTTCGGGGGCATTTATGATGCGTTCCGGCAGCCTAAATACGCTTATTATGCTTTTCGCAGCCAGTCTGCCGCGACATTGAAGCATCCTGTAGCGGAATGTGGCCCTATGGTGTTTATCGCCCATGAGATGTCTCCTTTCTCGGATGCCGATGTGGTGGTGTTCAGTAATTGTGATTCGGTTCGTCTCTCTGTCTATGACGATACTGAGAGCTGGACGCTTCCGGTAGTTCATGCGCAGGGACATATGCCTAATGCCCCGGTGATATTCAAGGATGTATGGGATTTCTGGGAAGCACGCGAGTATAGTTATAAGCAAAAAAACTGGCAGAAAGTAAATATGGTGGCAGAGGGAATTATAGACGGTAAAGTGGTTTGCACTTATAAGCGGATGCCGTCACGCCGCAGCACGAAGTTGCGTATGTATGTGGATACGGAAGGAAAACAATTAGTGGCAGACGGTTCGGATTTTATCGTAGTGGTGGCCGAAGTGACGGATGATAGCGGTAATGTGCGCCGTCTGGCCAAAGAAAATATCGTATTTACTGTAGAAGGTGAAGGACGAATTATAGGGGATGCCTCTATCAATGCCAATCCGCGCACGGTGGAGTTTGGCTCTGCTCCCGTATTGATCCGTTCTACCCGCAAGCCCGGCAAAATAAAGGTGAAGGCCCATGTGCAGTTTGAAGGAACGAATGCACCGGTTGCTACGGAAATAGAATTAGAAAGTATTCCGTCAGAACTGCCTTTCTGTTATACGGAGGAGGAGACGGATGCCCAATCAGCTGGAGCAGGACTAGCCGGAAGCCCTGTTAGAACAGAAAGAATGGCGGGGAAAGTTGTGCTGACAGAAGAGGAAAGGCAAAAAGTATTGATGGAGGTGGAGAGACAGCAAACTGAATTCGGTACGGAGAAGTAATATAGATGGAACGCGGATTTATCTCGTTCCAATCTAACCAATAATTGGTATTTAACTAATTTCAATTTAAGTACCAACGGATTTTTTTCTTATCTTTGACCTCGGTTTGAAGAAAACTAAATACTTATGAAGAAATATATACTTATTATACTTTGTTGCCTGACAAGCTTTCCTCTGTGGTCATATAATGTGAATATGATTGTGGAACATTATTCTGTAGATCAAGGGCTTCCTAATAATACGGTAAACTGTACCTTGAAAGACAGAGATGGCTTTATCTGGTTCGGAACCTGGTATGGCTTATGTTGTTTCGATGGAGTGAAGTTTAAAACATTCAATAAACAGGAGCACGATTCGGATGTGCCGCCACGTAAGATCCAGCGCATAGTCGAGGATAAAAACGGGTATATATGGGTAAAGACCATTGACCGTAAGTTATATGTCTTCAATAAAGTGACCGAATGTTTTCATGCTGTTTATGATGACATGAAGAACTATTCGGAGAATATCCAGGTGATAAAATTACAAAATACGGCCGAGGGGGATGTGTTGTTGCTGACTAAAGATAAAAATCTGTTATTGGCCGGGGTAGATGAAAAAGGGCAGGTAACTATCAAGATTCTGTTCGACTCTCGGAACGAGATAAACAAGCATGATTATACACTGAAACACCATGTCCTGTGTGAGACGGAGGAATATATCAGTTGGATAGGAACTGATTATAAGGTAGCCGCCGTGCATAAAGGATCGGAATTGGCATCCCGGCCTGCCGATTTTATAACCAGTAAGATTAATTCCGGTGACAAGGATAGTTTTACCAGTTTTTTTGAGGATGGCAGGAAGGTATGGGTCGGAGATCGTGCGGGTATTTTTTACAGTATCGATGTGAGGACCGGTTTGGTAAACCGGTATGTACTTTCCGAAATAAAAGGTGCGATCAGCAATTTGCTGGTTACTCCGGCAGGTTATGTCTATCTCAGTGTGGCCGGACAAGGCACATACGAATATGATTTGGCTGAGCGCAGGTTGCAAAAGATAAATACTGAAATGAATGACGCTATGGTAACTCATGCATTCATAGACCAGTATGATAAAATATGGTTTCACGAAAATGAGAAGGCGCTGATTTATTATGATCCGTTGAACCATACTGCAAAACGGTTTCCGTTTACCATGTTCGGCAAGATAACCACCCTGTATTCGGAAGATGCCGGCGAAAGAGGGCTTTTTTTCCTGTCTCCGGCAGGAGAGGCCTGGTTGTTCGACAGGGAACATGCGGAGATGGTTTATATCAATAAATTGAAACAACTTTCTAATGATAGGGCAAATCAGCAGTTTTATCATCTGATGTTGGATAATGACGGGGTATTGTGGCTTTCCTCTGCCGATGAAGGGGTGTATTGCATGAATTTCCCCAAGAAGCAATTCAATCTGCTTTCGTTGTCTCCGCAATCAGTCGGTCAGGAAAATTATGCGACAGGGGTAAGAGCCCTTTTCCAATCAAAAAGTGGCGATATCTGGGTGGGCACCCGTTGGCAGAGTGTTTATCGGATGGACCGGAACGGTGTAACCAAACATGTTTTTTCGACAGGTGACGAGCATATAGGTAATGTATATCACATCATGGAAGACGACAAAGGAAACCTTTGGTTCTCTACCAAAGGCGACGGATTGGTGAAAGCTGTTCCTGATGAGAAAACTGCAGGTGGTTTCCGTTTTAAACGTTATCTGCATAATTTGTCTGATTTGTCGTCAATCAGCGGGAATGATGTGTATTTTACTTATCAGGATGAAAAGAAACGTATCTGGGTGGGTACTTTGGACGGAGGATTGAATCTGCTTTGTGAGGAAAATGGGGAAGTCACTTTTAAGAATAAATATAACGGATTCAAGAATTATCCTACGTATGGCCTTTATATGGAAGTGAGGAATATGATAGAGGATAATGACGGGCGTATGTGGGTAGGTACGATGGACGGGCTGATGTCTTTTAAAAACAACTTTGCCTCAGTGGAGCAGATTGATTTTGAAACCTACCGTGGTGCCAACCGGGTAAATTATGCCGATAGCGATGTGTACGCGCTTTATAAAGACGAGTTCTCTCAGATATGGGTATGCGTGTTTGGTGGAGGATTGAGCAAATTGTCGGGATATGATGAGGAAACGCATAAGCTTTCATTTAAATCGTATGGCTGGGAAGACGGATTGAATAATGATGTGGTGATGTCTATTATAGAAGATGATAACGGTTTCCTTTGGCTTGCTACGGAAAAAGGACTCTCTTGTTTTGACAGGGCGACAAGCCAGGTGCGTAACTATGACAAATACGATGGCTTTCCCCCGGTTGTGATGGAAGAAAGCACCACATTGAAAACGCTGGACGGGGAACTTTGGCTGGGGTGTAAAGAGGGTATCTTGACCTTTTCTCCCGATAAACTGGAAACGCAAAGATTTGATTATAACACATTTATTGTAGGATGTCAGATATCAAACCGGGACATACGCAGCTATACGGACCATCCTATTATTGACCGGTCCATTACCTATACAGACAGGATTACATTGAATCATAACCAGTCCATGTTTACTTTAGAGTTTGCGGCGTTGAACTATAATAATCAGAACCGTGTGTCTTACAAATATATTTTGGAAGGATATGAAAAAGAATGGCACTATAACGGGAAGAACCGTATAGCGTCCTATACCAATGTTCCTCCCGGCAAGTATCTTTTCAGAGTACAGACACTGGATGAGGCAAATCCCGGTTTGGAATCTTTCCGTGAGTTGACCGTTGTCATTCTGCCGCCTTGGTGGGCCAGTTGGTGGGCGTATGTTATCTATATGATTATAGCTGTAGCCTTATTGCTGGTGGCTATAAAATTATCTCTTTTCATGATTAAGGTGAAAAATGATGTGTATATCGAACAAAAATTGTCCGAATTGAAAATCAAGTTCTTTACCAATATCTCGCATGAGTTGCGTACTCCGCTGACTCTGATCCAAGGGCCTATTCAGGAGTTGAAAGAGAAAGAAAAACTATCTCAGAAAGGAATGCAATACGTGGATCTGATGGAAAAGAATACCAAACAGATGCTGCAGCTGGTCAATCAGATATTGGATTTCCGTAAAATACAGAACGGAAAAATGCGTCTGCATGTGTCGTTGTTTAACCTGAATGAGATGGTAGACTCTTTTGAGAAAGAATTCAGGGTGATGGCCGAAGAAAATGAAGTCAGCTTCACGTTCCAGCTGGCCGGTGAGGATATCATGGTATGGGCGGATAAGGAGAAAGTGGCCATCGTGATCCGCAACATAATCTCCAATGCGTTCAAGTTCACTCCTGCCGGGGGGAATATTTATGTCACGATGGGAGTGTCGGATGATGACAAGCATTGTTATGTACGGGTGGAAGATAGCGGTGTGGGGATTCCCCAAAGCAAGCTTTCCGAAATCTTCGAGCGTTTCTCGCAGGCTGACAATGCACGTGGCGCTTATTATCAGGGAACGGGCATCGGATTGGCTTTATCTAAGGAAATTATCAGTCTGCATCATGGGGAAATCTATGCAGAGAGCCCTGAAGGGAAAGGGGCAGTCTTTACCATTGAATTGCAACTGGGTAAGGAGCATTACAAACCGTCGGAAGTCGATTTTTATATGGGCGGGGAAACGGTGAGTGTTCCTGAAACTGAATCTGTTTCTGCTTCTGCCGGCAAGGAAAGCGAGGAGGAGAAAGAACAGCCTGTCGATTCGTCTTTGCCTACCGTGCTGATTGTAGAAGATAATAAGGATTTATGTAATATGTTGAAGTTGCAATTGGAAGATAAATTCAATATTTATATGGCCAATGATGGTGTGGAGGGGCTGAAGAAAGTACATCTCTATCATCCCGACATGGTAGTCACCGACCAGATGATGCCGAATATGGATGGAATAGAGATGTTGCAACGCATCCGTAAAGATTTCCAAATCAGTCATATTCCGGTGATTATCCTGACGGCGAAAGGTAATGATGAAGCGAAGACCAAAGCGATAAGCATGGGAGCGAATGCCTATATCATCAAACCTTTCAGCAAAGACTATTTGGTGGCACGTATCGAACAGTTGCTGAATGAACGTAAATTGTTCCGTGAACGTGTATGGCAGCAGCCCGAAGAACATAAGGAGGAACAGGATACATACGAACAGTTCCTAGTGAAGAAAGATGTGCAGTTCATTGAAAAGATTCATCAGGTTATAGAAGAGAATTTGGATAATAGTGATTTTAATATAGATACTATAGCATCAACTATCGGGCTGAGTCGCTCGGCTTTCTTTAAGAAGTTAAAGAGTCTGACCGGGTTTGCTCCGGTGGATTTAGTGAAAGAAATTCGTCTGAATAAATCAATAGAGTTGATTAAAAATTCGGATATGAGTATTTCAGAAATAGCTTTTGCCGTAGGCTTCAAGGATTCCGGTTATTTCAGTAAATGTTTTCGTAAGAAATATGATCAGACTCCGAGGGAATATATGAATGAATGGCGTAAAGGTTGATTTCTTGATCTTATAAAGCAGGAATCCCGTAAACAGATGCAAGCGAGCATTGTGTTTGCGGGATTGTCTTGTTTATTCACTAAATTATTTTTGGACTTTATTAAGATTTAGTGATTACATACTTTTTTGTGATTCGTCTTAATTCTAAACAATAACTAGATTATGATGAATGTGAAAAAAATTATCAGTTTAATTATGCTCCTGTTTATGTTACTGCCTTTGGGAGCACAGAATTCAGAGGGAAAACAACGCTATAAAATAGCTGCGTGTGACTGGATGATGCTAAAACGCCAGAAGATCGGTTCTTTTCAATTAATGAAGGAACTAGGAGGTGATGGCATAGAAATGGACATGGGAGGCTTGGGAAAACGGGATACTTTTGATAATAAGTTCCACCAACCCCATTTCTGTAAATTATTTAAAGAAACAGCACAGGAACAACATATTGAAGTTCCTTCTGTGGCGATGTCCGGATTCTTTGGACAATCTTTCTTGACTCATCATAATTATAAAGCTTTAGTGCAGGATTGTTTGAATACGATGAAGGTGATGGGGGCCCAAGTAGCTTTCCTTCCATTAGGTGGTATAAAAGAGGACTGGACAGTAGCGGGTGATGCACGTCAGGAGTTGGTAAGCCGTTTGCACGAAGTGGGAGAAATGGCAGTGAAAGATGGAGTAGTGATAGGTATCCGTACTTCTTTGGACGCTGGAGAGGATATAAAACTGTTGAAAGAAATTAATTCGAAAGGTATAAAGATTTATTATAGTTTTCAAAATGCGTTGGAAAATGGACGCGACCTCTGTAAAGAGTTGAAAAAACTGGGAAAGGATCGGATTTGTCAGATACATTGTACGGATACAGACGGGGTTACTCTTCCTTATAATACCCGTCTGGATATGAATGCCGTAAAGCATACCCTTGATAAGATGGGGTGGAGCGGATGGCTGGTCATTGAACGGTCACGGAATAAGGATGAAGTCCGGAATGTAAAGAAAAACTTCGGGACGAATGTCGCTTATCTGAAACAGATATTTCAACAAGAAAAATAAGATAATATTTTAATTTTAAAAAAGATTCTATGGAGAATGAAAATGCATTTCTTCAGAAGCTGGACAAGATTGGCAACTTGACACAAGTGGTCTGTCTCAGTCTGTTTCTGACAGGAGTTTCTGTTCAGGGAGTATCCGCTGAGACAGGATTCCCTATATCCCAGTCGGTGCAACAGACTAAAACTGTCACCGGACAGGTGGTTGATGAAACTGGTGAACCGGTGATTGGTGCCAGTGTGGTGGTGGAAGGAACTACAAACGGTACCATTACTGATTTTGACGGAAAATTTGCTTTGCAAGTCCCTTCGGGCAAGAAGGTTGTCATTTCATTTGTGGGGTATGTGCCGCAAACGATTGCTCCGAAACAAGGAAAAGACTTTAGAGTGGTGCTGAAGGAAGATTCCAAAATTCTGGATGAGGTGGTCATTGTTGGTTACGGTACTCAAAAGGCTAAAAATGTTACTGGTGCAATCTCTACTGTAAATCCAAAAGAAATAGAAGATTTGCCAGTAGGAAATTTGGGAGCGGCTTTACAAGGCATGGTGACAGGTTTGAGTGTTAGTGGTGGCCAGACTCGTCCTGGTGCTGCTGCTAGTTTATCGATTCGTCAGCCAATGACTTTGTCTAAAGATGGTGGAGATACAAATCCTATTTATGTTGTTGATGATTTTATTGTGGATGCAACAACATTTAATAACTTGGATCCTAGTGAGGTGGAAAATATATCAGTATTGAAAGATGCTGCAGCTTCTGTTTATGGTGCTCGTGGTGGACAAGGTGCCATATTGGTGAAAACCAAGCGTGGCAAAGAAGGTGATCCTCGTATATCCTATAGTGGGCAATTTGGCTATAATGATGAAATAGCTCGTCCCAAAATGATGGATTCATATCATTATGGATTGTTCTATAATGCTATTGCTGCTGCTAATGGCAATGATGAGATAAAAAATCATAAAACAGACCTTTTCCAAGCTGACGAGTTAGAAGCGATGCGTAATATAAATTATGATTGGTTGGATGATGCTTGGAAAGGTGCTTTTAGTATGAAGCATAATCTTAATTTAAGTGGTGGAACACAAAAAGCAACTTATTTTGCTGGTGTTTCATATTATACTCAAAGTGGTAATTTGGGAACCTTGGACTATGAACGTTGGAATTATCGTGCTGGTGTGGATGTTAAACTGGCATCTCATTTTAAAGTAGGTTTGCAAGCTTCGGGAGATTATGGAAAAAATGAAAAGACCTTTAATAAGGTCGGAGGGGAAAACGATGAAAATGACTATAATACATTATTATTGACACCTCGCTATATTCCGGCATATATAGATGGCTTGCCGTTATTACGTTATGGATTTTCCAACAGTCAGCAAAATAACATCCAGCAATATAATTATTATGCATTAGAAGAGTTAGGTAATATATCAAAGAATGATCCTCAAAATATGCGTTTGAATGCTTCTGTGGAATATGACTTTGACTGGAATAAAACACTGAAAGGACTTAAACTGAAAATGTCTTATTCTAAAAGTATAAGTACAGATAAAAATAGTCGTGTCGGTTCCAAATATACTGCTTATTCTTTCAAAACACGTGGGGGATCAGGTAATCACTTATATATAGGTGATGATTTGACTAATGAATCTAATTTGCAAGAAACAACAGTTAAAAATGGAAATCAGATTTGGAGGACCATGAATCGTACGGATAGCTACCAGTTGAACTTTGTTGCAAACTATAATCGTACTTTTGGCAAACATACGATAGGAGCTTTGTTTTCTGTTGAACGCTCAGAAAGGAATTATGAGTATGTACGCTATTATAGGGAAGATCCGTTAGAAGTAAATAATGGTGAATGGAATACGGCAACAGGCAAAATGGATGGATTGACAGAACGTTCTGAGTCTGGATTGTTGTCTTATATTGGGCGTGTGAACTATTCATATAATGATCGTTATATGATGGAATTCCTTGTTCGTTCAGATGCCTCTACTAAATTTGCACCTAGTAATTACTGGGGGGTATTCCCTTCTTTATCATTGGGTTGGGTGGTATCTGAAGAAAATTGGTTTAAAGAAAAAATACAATGGCTTGAATATTTGAAAGTCAGAGGTTCGGTAGGTATGCTAGGTAAGGATAACACTAAAGCATGGTTGTGGCGTCAGAATTACTCATATCAGGCAAATAAAGGAGCTGTTTTTGGTACAAATGAGCAAAACCCTGTAGGTATGGGATTGAAAATGGGTGCGGCTCCTAATGCTGATGTTCATTGGGATAAAAGTTATAAATTCAATTTCGGTATTGATACTAGATTTTTGAATGGTAGATTGTCATTTGGTTTAGATGCGTATTTGGATAAGAATACAGAAATGTTAGTTCAAAGAGACGGATTGGTTCCTGTGACCATTGGTGGCGCATTGGCAGCTGAAAATTATGATGCCATAGATGCTTATGGCGTGGAACTTTCTTTTGGATGGAGAGATAGAGTAGGTGATATTAACTATTTTGTAAAATTGAATACAGCATTTACAGGTACTAAATACCGTAAACACGATTGGCCGGATATTATAGGTCTGGGTGATATATATAAAGGTGGTCCGACTGATATGGGTAAGTGGGGATACGATTGTATAGGTATGTTCCGTACCCAACAAGAGATTGATGAGTTTGTGACAAAAAATAATGTCACAAAATATATGGGACTGAATCCTGAACAAATAAAGCCCGGTATGTTGATTTATCGTGATGTTAGAGGTAAACAGAATCCTGATGGAAGTTGGGAGGCAGCTGATGGTATTATTGATTCAAACGATAGAATACGTTTGAGTAAGAAAAATAGTAATCCTTATGGATTTAGCTTAAACTTTGGTGGTGACTGGAAAGGTTTAAGTTTAAGTGCACAACTTAGTGCCTCGTGGGGTGGATGGGCTGAAATACCGTCTGCTGCAAGAGATATGAGTACTAAGAAACTGAATTATATAAATGCTCCTGTATTTTGGAATGATGTGTTTGTTCCGGAAGATGTAGTTGATGATCAAGGTAATATTGTTGCATATCAGAATCTTGATGCCAAATATCCTAATATGGGCTTTTCTGTGAATAATGAAACTTCTAATTTTTGGAGGGTCAATTCATTACGTATGACTTTAAAGACATTGACGATAGGGTATAAATTACCATCCGATTGGGTGAAGAAGATAAATATTGAGGGATGCCGTTTTACTTTGACTGGTACTAATTTATTAAGTTTCTTTAATCCGTATCCGGAGAATTTTTGTGATCCGTTGAGTGTGTATGGGGCTTATCCTACTTTGAGAAATGTTTCGTTAGGTGTTAATATTTCATTCTGATTAAAAATATGAAAAAGATATTGAGATATGCTTTTTTTGCAATGGCATTGGCTGCTATGACTTCATGTAGTGACCAGTTTCTGCAAGATAAAAAAGATTATAATGGTTTTAATGAAGAAATCTATGATGATATAGCATTAGCTACTGGAAAAGTTGATTTTGTTTATGGTCTTTGTTTGCCAACAACTGCATCGGGAGTTGGTCATTCTAACCCTTGTACAGGACGTGCCGATGCTTTTTCTCAATCGACAGAAGAATACGCAGGTTCTACTACTTTTACTCAGTTGGCTGAAATTTTGAGTTCGAATGTTCCTGACTATTTTTATAATAAAAATACGGATGGACCATGGTCACGTATACGTGAATGTAATATTTTTCTGGATAATATTGACAAAGGGGCATTAGGAGAGGCAGATAGAAACAAGTTGAAAGGACAGATTTATTTTTGGCGGGCTTGGATTTATACTCGGTTGGTTATGATGTATGGTGGAGTTCCTATTGTAACTACGGCTCAAAATGCTATTTTAGGTGATGGATCTTCTAAAGATGAACTGGAAGTGCAGCGTAGTTCAACGGCTGATTGTATTGATTTCATTTGCGAAGATTTGGATAAGGCCATAGCCATGTTACCAGGAAAATGGGACAATAGTAATTGGGGACGTATCACTTCAGGTGCGGCAGCAGCGTTAAAGGGACGTTTATTATTAGCCTATGCTAGCCCACTATTCAATCGTAATGATGATCAGGTAAGATGGCAGGCTGCTTATGATGCTAATAAAGCTGCTTATGATTTGTTAATCCAGAATGGATTTGGATTGGCTGATGGAAAAGGCAACCGTGCTGAAAACTGGGAAAAAATGTTCTGCCAGATTCAAAGTAGTGAGGCGGTAATGGTCACTTTGTTCAATACTTTGACTAATGATTATAAAAAGAACAATAGTTGGGAGCAGATGGCTCGTCCTAAAGAGCTCTTAGGAGGTGGTGGAATGGCCGCTACAGCTGAAATGGTTGATTTGTTTCCAATGGCAGATGGTAAGAAACCGGGGGAAAGTGTATTTGAATATGATGAACTGAAATTCTATAAGAACAGGGATCCTCGTTTTTACCGTACGTTTGCTTTTAATGGAGTAGTTTGGCCTTATAAGATGGACAATGGTTATACATTGTGGAATTATCAATGGTATAAAGATGAAGATTCTTTTGAAAGTGGGAAACCTGGTAATTCTGCTCAATATTCAGGGGATGTCAATTCTGGTATATTTGTGCGTAAACGTACAAATCCTGAGGCACAATGGGATAATGCAAATAAATTCAATTTAAGTGCTACTCCATATATGGAAATTCGTTTTGCCGAGGTCGTTTTGAATTTAGCCGAATCGGCTTGTGGTATTGGTAAGAAAGATGATGCTGTTGAATTGTTGAAGGATATTCGTGAAAGAGTAGGTTATACAGGTGATTGTGGATTGGCGGTTGCTGAGTTAAAAGCAGATCGTGATAAGTTGTTTTCTGCTATATTGTATGAGCGTCAGATAGAATTGGCTTATGAAGGAAAACGCTTTGATGATATGCGTCGTTGGATGTTGTGGAATGATGATTTTGGAACATGTACCCGACTAGGCGTGGAGCCTCTGAATGGAAAACGTCGTCATGGCATGTTCTTAGCGGTGAAGCCATCTGTGTATACCGAAACAAAAGCAGGACAGGATTATGATGTTTTTAATCCTGATAGTAAAGCTTATGACGCTTCAAAGGTTACTCGTGCTGGTATCGGTTTGGATCCTAGTTCTTCAGATGAGGAATTTATGTTGCAAATTGAAAAATTGGATAAATTCTATGACACAAATTTGGTACGGCATGAAAATGATCAGATAGATGGTACTTCTACACCACGTTTTGAAATTACTTTTTTGAATAAATATTATTTTATAGGTCTGAAAGAAAGTGTAATGAAACAATCTCCTTATTTATATCAGAATATGAATTGGGAGGATTATTATGGTAGTGAAGGAACATTTGATCCTTTGAAGTAAAAAGAAAAAATGAATGAAAGTGGTTAGAAATAGGCGAATGTTTCTTTCCGATATTTTATTCGGATTTTGAGAATTATTGGTGTCCACAGAGCTTCTTTGTTGATAATGAAATAGTATAGCTCTGTGGATACTGATTATTAAACAATAAATTAATATTATGAAAAAAAATAAAGAATGGATTTTCTTTGCTTTGGTTAGTTTGTTTTCATTCTCGTCTTGTATTCAAGATGAGATATTGCAAAGTGAGGAGCAAGAAGAAAAGTATATAAGGATAAATGTACCCAAATTAGAAAAAGGAACAGTTTCTGATTTAGCCATTGGCTCTCGAAGTATTCTATACAATGATCCAGGTTTTTCCCAACAATGGGGGTTGTCAAATTCTAATAATATTGACGTTAATGCTTTAAAAGCATGGGATTGGGCAGATGGTAAAAAAATAAAAGTAGCCATTATAGACACAGGAGTTGATAAAACGCATCCGGATTTAAGTAATAATATATCATCGTTAAGTTATGATGCGATGACTGGTACTTCACCTAGTAGAATTTATGATAAGCATGGGACGTGTTGTGCTGGAGTTATAGGTGCTGTACGTAATAATGGAATAGGTATTGTTGGAATAGCACCTAACGTTGAAATAATGCCTATTAGTTTAGACCTTGACGGGAGTGTGAAATACTCTCAAATGGTGAATGCTATAAATTGGGCGTGGCAAAATGGAGCAGATGTGATTAATATGTCTTTGACATGTGATCCTGATGATAAAATGACTGATGCAATAAAAAATGCTTTGACAAAAGGACGAAATGGGAAAGGGTGTGTTGTTGTTGCCGCTAGTGGTAATCAAGGACAATCTAGTGTGGGATATCCTGCAAATATTGAAGGGGTAATAGCTGTTGGATCTATTGACAGAAATGGTGTGCATGCTTCCGATGCAAATTATGGAAAAAATCTGGATTTTGTTGCGCCGGGAGTAAATGTATTGACAACAATATTAAATGGGGAATATGATGTTTTGAGTGGAACTTCTTTGGCTGCACCTATGATTTCAGGTATTGCGGCATTATTACTATCTTTAGATCCTGAAGCTACAGTCTCTAAAGTGTATTGGAATATGGTTAATGCTTGTAGGGAATTACCCCAAAATACTCATGATAAAATAGGACATGGCTTGGTTGATGCTTATTTGGCTTTGATGATGAATAAGCTTAGTGAAGTTAAAGAAGAAATTTACGGAAGTCATTTTAAGGATTCTTGTCCCATTTCTTATAGTGTTCCTGAACCATTTGATATGGAATGGGTAGTTACATCAAATTATGTCGAACCATCTTTAAGTGATGAGGATACTACAGTAACTAAGGTTGTTAGGACTTATAAAGGACAGCATATTGAAATTCTTAATACTAAGAAAGGTGCAGGAATAAGATATGATGTGGAAGGATATGTTGTAGATAAGTTTGGTCAAACATTGAAAACGCTTAAGACTTACTTTACTAGTGGACCTCCTAGTCCGATGACTGGAACATTACAATGGCAAGCGTCTTCAACTATAGGGGATCATTATATTGATTGGGAAACTGGAGGAAATTTTGATAGTCAATATCCTACTTATGATATGAATTACTCTTATGAGCCATTTGTAAATAGATATGATAATATTGAAAATAATCCTCAGTATGCTGTAAGAATAGAAGAAAAGTCTTTTGCGGAAATTGAAGATTTCAAGGTGGATTGTTCTTGTTATAGGATTAATTTTAGGAGAGCTTCTGGGTTTATGACGGATACTTTTATATGGATAACTACAGATGAGGGAGAAGGACGTCCATTTCGTATTCAGGTTTTTGTTGAATAATAAATATCTTTAAAATAAAGATGTCAAATACATTAGAATTGTAATATTCTTATTACTCTTTATCGAAAAGTGTTAACGTGTGTGCGTTTCGTACAATTGTGATATATGAGTCAATATAGGTAGGGAGCAACTTGTAGCAAATTTCTCTGAATTTTGTAACAAGACTCAAAGAAACTTCTCATAAGTTTTTTCGCATATTTCTGAATACGTTTTAGAAGCGCGAATAAGAAGAGAGAAAATGTGAACTTTTTTGAGTACATATCCCCGAAAGGCACGTCTTGAAAAAGATAATTGTTAAGAAAAAGAGAACGGAATATAAATTCCAACTTACTTATAGCACAGATATAATTTTTTAAGAATAAAGTATGAAAAGAAAATTGTTTTTAGGACTGTGTATGGCTACTTTTATTGTTCCTGTAGCAAGAGCTCAGTATCCCCAGTTGACTGAGGAGGCGAAGCAAGCCTACCAGAAAATGATGAGTGAAGAACGTCGCCGCTCTGACGAAGCCTGGGCAAAAGCATTGCCTGTTGTACAGAAAGAAGCGAGAGAAGGTCGTCCGTATATTTCGTGGGCTTCCCGTCCATACGATTTGCCGCAGGCACGAATTCCTGCTTTCCCCGGTGCTGAAGGAGGAGGTATGTACAGTTTCGGCGGTCGTGGCGGTAAGGTGATTACCGTGACTAATTTGAATGATCGTGGTCCCGGTTCTTTCCGTGAGGCTTGTGAGACAGGTGGAGCACGTATCATTGTCTTCAATGTTTCAGGTATTATTAAATTGGAATCTCCCATTATCGTCCGGGCTCCATACGTCACTATTGCAGGACAGACAGCTCCGGGTGACGGGGTATGTATTGCCGGAGAGTCTTTTTGGGTAGACACGCATGATGTAGTGGTACGCCACATGCGTTTCCGCCGTGGCGAAACAAAAGTCTGGCATCGTGACGATTCTTTCGGAGGCAACCCGATTGGAAATATCATGATTGACCATTGCTCTTGTACTTGGGGATTGGATGAGAACATCTCTTTCTATCGCCATATGTACGATCCCAGCGAAGGACAATATGAATCAAAAGATCTGAAACTGCCTACCGTAAATGTTACCATACAGAATACTATCTCGGCAAAAGCACTGGATACTTACAATCATGCATTCGGCAGCACTTTAGGGGGTGAGAATTGTGCATTTATGCGTAACCTGTGGGCAAGTAATTCGGGACGTAATCCTTCCATCGGTTGGAATGGTGTTTTCAATTTTGTAAACAATGTAGTGTTCAACTGGGTACATCGTTCTTCGGACGGTGGCGATTATACTGCTATGTTCAATATGATAAACAACTATTATAAACCGGGACCGGCCACTCCGAAAGATACTCCTGTGGGGCATCGCATCCTGAAACCCGAAGCGGGACGAAGCAAATTGGATCATAAAGTATATGGCCGTGTTTATGCCGATGGCAATATTATGGAAGGCTATCCTGCCATTACAGAAGATAACTGGGCAGGTGGTATCCAGATTGAAACTCAGCCGAATACAGAGGGATATACGGAGAATATGCGTAGCAACCGTCCTTTTGAAATGCCATACATCCGCATTACTTCTGCACATGATGCATACGATTTTGTACTGAAAAATGCAGGTGCCAACATTCCTTGCCGTGACATCGTGGATGAGCGTATTATAGAGGAAGTGAGAACAGGTATTCCATATTATGATAAAAAGATGGCCAAAGATGCTAACGGTGATTTGACCGGACTGGCTCCTAAATCAATGGGAGAAGACGGACAGTTTAAATATCGCCGCTTGCCGAAAGATTCTTATAAGCAAGGTATCATTACCGATATCCGCCAGATGGGTGGTTATCCGGAATACAAAGGAACTCCGTATGTGGATACAGATGGTGACGGCATGCCCGATGAATGGGAAAAGGCAAATGGCTTGAATCCTAATGATCCTTCGGATGCTAATAAGGACTGTACCGGTGACGGCTATACAAATATTGAGAAATATATTAATGGTATCAGCACTAGAAATTGTATTGACTGGTCTGATTTGAGAAACAATTATGATACATTGGCTTCTAAAGGAAAGTTGATGTAATAAACGGAGGAAAGAAGACAGGATATGATACAAAAGTCAGGTATAATGTTTCTGTTGCTCATGGCGGTAGTCATTACCGCCGGAGCAGTGGATTTGGACCGTGAAGGCCGCGATCCGGCTTACGTGGAATCTATTGTGAAACGTTCGCAGAAGATTGTAGATAAACTGGAATTGACAGATACCGTTGCCGCCCGTGAAGTGACAACTATCATAGCCAACCGTTATTTTAAACTGAATGACATATACGAAACGCGCGATACCAAAGTGAAGCTGGCAAAAGAAACCCTGACGGGCGATGCGAAACAAGAAGCCGTTAAAGCTGCCGAAGCTGAAAAGGATGCGGCACTTTACCGCACTCATTTCGCTTTCCCGGCCGATCTTTCGCTTTATTTGGATGCCAAGCAGATAGATGCAGTGAAAGATGGCATGACTTATGGTGTGGTAATGGTAACTTATAAAGCTACGGTTGACATGATTCCTACCTTGAAAGAAGAAGAGAAAGCGCAGATTATGGCATGGCTTGTTGAAGCCCGTGAATTTGCCATGGATGCTGAAAATTCAAATAAGAAACATGCTGCTTTCGGTAAATACAAAGGCCGGATTAATAATTACCTCTCTAAGCGGGGATATGATTTAGTGAAAGAACGTAAGGCTTGGTATGAACGTATCAAGGCACGTGGAGGAAAGATATAAATTAATGTTTATTGAAAAGCAGAAAAAGGAGCTTGCCCGGTAAAACGGTGTCAAGCTCTTTTTTATGTGTGGATAGAGAGTACAACAAGCTTTCTGTTCCGTCTTTGATATAGAAATATTCGCAATGTGTGTTTGAATCATGTTAAAAGCAGAGTATTATGTTACGAAGTTATAGAAAAAATAATAATTTAGCAACCAAATGAATCAACTAAAGAAACTATTTGCAGTGGCAGCATTGACTGCATGTGTGTTGCCTGTGGTGGCACAGTATCCTGTAATTCCTGATTCGGTAAAAATCAGAGGAGAACAACAACAAAAGGAAATAGACCGGAAATCGGATGAGGCATGGGCGAAAGCGTTACCTGTAGTAATGTCTGAGGCTACTCAAGGACGTCCTTATAAACCATGGGCATCCAAGCCTGAGGATTTAATAAAGAGCAACATACCTGCCTTTCCCGGGGCAGAAGGGGGAGGGGCCTATACTCCCGGTGGACGTGGAGGAAAAGTAATTGTGGTCAATTCGCTGGCTGACAGTGGGCCCGGAACGTTGCGTGAGGCATGTGAGACCGGTGGTGCGCGTATTGTTGTGTTCAATGTTTCGGGTGTTATCCGGCTGAAAACCCCTATAAACGTCCGTGCTCCGTATATCACTATTGCAGGTCAGACAGCTCCGGGGGATGGAGTTTGTGTAACAGGGGCTTCTTTCTTGCTTGATACGCATGATATTATTATCCGCCATATGCGTTTCCGTCGGGGGGCGCAGGATGTGTTCTTCCGGGATGATGCTTTGGGAGGTAACTGTGTGGGTAATGTTATTATCGATCATTGCTCCGGCAGCTGGGGGCTGGATGAGAATATGTCTCTTTATCGCCATGTATACCATCGTGATTCCACAGGACATGGTTTGAAGCTTCCTACTGTCAACATAACTATTCAGAACTCTATTTTCTCGGAAGCTTTGGATTGTTACAATCATGCTTTCGGGGCGACTATAGGTGGGCATAACAGTATGTTTTGCCGTAACTTGTTCGCATCCAATATCAGCCGTAACTGTTCCATTGGCATGAATGAGGATTTTAATCTGGTAAACAATGTGACTTTTAATTGGTGGAACCGTTCTGTTGACGGAGGAGATGAAACCAGCCGTTTGAATATTATTAATAATTATTTTAAACCGGGTCCTATCACTCCGAAAGATAAGCCGATTGCCCACCGGATTGTGAAACCCGAATCGAGCCGTGACAAGAAGAAACCGGATACTTTTGGTAAAGCATATGTTGCCGGAAATGTAGTGGAAGGCAATGCGCGTGTGACAAAGAATAATTGGGATGGCGGTGTGCAGGTATACGATATGCCGGACGCAGGGAAGTTTACAGATCAAATTCGTGTAAACGAGCCTTTCTCAATGCCCCATGTGACTATTATGGATGCCAAAACTGCCTATAATTATGTATTGGAAAATGCCGGGGCTACTTTCCCTAAAAGAGATGCGGTGGATACCCGTGTGATAAAGACGGTGAAGACAGGGAAAGCTATTTATGTGAAAGACGCTCCTGAATTCGTTAGTCCTTATGTGAAAAGACGTCTTCCTGTTGATTCTTATAAACAAGGTATCATTACAGATCCTCGTCAGGTGGGTGGTTTGCCCGAATATAAAGGTACTCCTGTGGTTGATACGGATGGTGATGGTATGCCGGATGCCTGGGAGGTGAGATACGGACTCAATCCTAATGATCCGGGTGATGCGGTGAAAGATTGTAATGGTGACGGGTATACTAACATTGAAAAATACATTAATGGCATAGATCCTGCAAAGAAAGTGGATTGGACGGAAGTAAAGAACAATCACGATACTTTGGCAAAACGTAAAAGTTTGATGTAAAATGAATTATAAGTTATTATTATTGGGATTTTTAAGTTTGGGGTTTGCGCGGATTTCTGCGCAAACCTTTCCTTTACAGGTGAAGGACGAAAAACTGACTTATGTGACTGATGAACGTGGAAACCGTATTCTAGATTATTCTTCTTGCGGTTACCATAATTCGGAACAGCCTATACCTGATGTGGCGAATGCCGTTTTTGTTTCATGGCAGCCTGGAGATAATTCCTCTCGTATCCAGCGTGCCATTGACTATGTATCTTCATTGGCTTTGGATAAAAATGGTTTTCGTGGGGCTGTTTTGTTGGATAAAGGAACTTTTGAATTGAATGAGAGCTTGCGTATCTCTGTGTCGGGAGTCGTGCTGCGCGGCAGTGACAGGGAACAGACCGTATTGTTGAAAAAGGGAGTGGACAGAGGGGCTTTGCTTTATATTGAAGGACGGAATGATTTGGCTGTTACGGATACCTTGGATGTACTGACATCATACGTTCCTGTAAATACTTGTACTTTTCAGGTAACCAACAATGTACAGCTGGTTTCCGGAGAGCGGGTCCGGATTGTCCGCCCCTCTACGAAAGAATGGATTGCTTCTGTCGGTTGTGATATTTTTGGCGGAGGTATTTCTGCTTTGGGCTGGAAAGAAGGAGAGATGGATTTGGTTTGGGATAGGTCAGTAAGTAAGGCGGATGGAAACCAATTGACTTTGGATGCTCCTTTGACAATGGCTTTGGATAATAAATGGGGAACTGTCAAAGTGTTACGTTATAGTTGGCCGGGCAGAATCGCAGAAGCAGGTTTGGAGAATCTGACATTGGCTTCTGACTATAATAAGAAGTATCCTAAAGATGAGGATCATTGCTGGACGGGGGTATCTATAGAAAATGCCGAAAACTGTTGGGTACGCAGGGTAAATTTTAAGCACTTTGCAGGAAGTGCTGTGATTATACAGCGTACCGGCTCTAAAACAACTGTAGAAGATTGTGTATCCACAGAACCTGTTTCAGAGATAGGTGGAATGCGTCGCAGTACATTTTATACTATGGGGCAGCAGACACTTTTTCAGCGTTGTTATTCTAAACAGGGTATTCATGATTTCTCAGCCGGATTTTGTGCGGCAGGTCCGAATGCTTTTGTACAGTGTGATTCGGAAGAGTCGTTAGGATTCAGCGGTTCTATTGATTCCTGGGCCTGTGGATTATTATTTGATGTGGTAAACATTGATGGCCATGATTTGGTATTTAAGAATTTGGGACAGGATAAAAATGGTGTCGGTTGGAATACAGGCAACAGTCTTTTCTGGCAATGTACAGCTGCCGGGATAGAGTGTTATTCACCGGCAAGAGATGCGGTAAACCGTGCATACGGTTGTTGGGCGCAATTCTCGGGTGACGGCCAATGGGCGGAATCAAATAATCACGTACATCCCCGCAGCTTGTTTTATGCACAGTTGGCGGCACGTTTGAATAAAGATTGTTCTGACCAGGCACGTATTCTTCCCAGGGCTACCAACGCAACCAGCAGTCCTACCGTAGAAGCGGCAATGGAGATGGCAAAGGAAGCTTATACTCCCCGTCTTACTATGCAAAAATGGATTGAGGAAGCACCCTATACAGCCAGTGTGTCTTCCGGAAAGCTGAAATCTTTAGAAGATTTGAAGTTCAAGACACCTATATATAAGGAAAAAGAGGATCATCTGTTTGCCATTATTAATGGACGTATGCAGGTGGATGGCCGGTTACTGGTAGGCGGCAGACAGGAGGTTCCTTGGTGGAATGGGAAACTAAGGACCAGCTTCTTGTCTAAAGCCAAGCCACATATTACCCGTTTCGTGCCGGGACGCGAAGGACTTGGGCTGACGGATAGAATTGATTCTACGGTGAATTATATGGTGAAGAATCAGATTTTGGTTTTAGATCATAATTACGGTTTGTGGTATGAGCGTCGTCGTGACGATCATGAGCGCGTCCGTCGTCGTGATGGAGATGTGTGGGGACCATTCTACGAACAACCGTTTGCCCGCAGTGGAAAAGGTACTGCTTGGGAAGGATTGAGCAAGTATGATTTGAACCGTCCCAATGCATGGTATTGGAACCGGTTGAAGCAGTTTGCCGAAAAAGGGGCGGAAAAAGGTCTTTTGCTTTTCCATGAGAATTACTTCCAGCATAATATCTTGGAAGCGGGAGCACATTGGGTAGACTGTCCTTGGCGGTCGGCCAATAATATCAATCAGACCGATATGCCTGAACCTGTTCCTTTTGCCGGTGACAAACGTATCTTTGTAGCGGATATGTTTTATGATATCAGTCATCCTGTACGTCGTGAGCTTCATAGAAAGTATATTCGCCAATGCTTGGATAATTTTGCCAATGATGCAAATGTGGTACAACTGATCAGTGCGGAGTTTACCGGTCCGTTGCATTTTGTACAATTCTGGCTGGATGTGATAGGAGAGTGGGAGAAAGAAACCGGTAAGAAAGCAACTGTGGCGTTAAGTGCGACAAAGGATGTTCAAGATGCCATTCTGAATGATACGCAGCGTGCGAAATTAGTTGACATTATTGATATTCGTTACTGGCACTATAAAGTGGATGGTCTTTATGCTCCCGAAGGTGGAAAGAACTTGGCTCCCCGTCAGCATGCCCGTAAAATGAAAGTAGGTAAGGTTACTTTTGATGAAGCTTATCGGGCGGTGAGTGAATATCGTAAGAAGTTCCCGGAAAAAGCGGTTACTTACTATGCGCAGAATTATCCGGATATGGCTTGGGCTGTCTTCATGGCAAGTGGGTCTTGCCCGGTTGTTCCAGTTGCTGATGAAAGCTTTTTAACTGATGCGGCTGCTATGGATATGGAGGATACTGGTACAAATAAGTATCAGAAATTGGTAAAATCTGGTATTGGAAGTATCATTTATTCCCATTCTGCAACAGATATTCCTGTTCATTTATCACCTGGAAAATACATATTGAAGTCTGTTGATCCGAAGACCGGAGCAATAACAGTGATTGCTAAACGGTTGAATATTAAAGATGTATATATGCTTAAAGCAGAAAAAAACAAAGATTGTATTTATTGGTTTCATAGAATTTAGTACATGGAAGGAGAACCGGATTTATTTTGGTTCTCCTTTTTAATGAAAATCTGTAATATTTAGCATATATGTTTTTCAGCAGGTTATCTGTTTTTTCGGTCCAATAATCAAATATTACCTAAAAAAGTAGCGTATCCTCCCTAGTTTTGCATCATCATCAAAACAACCTATAATTAGTATACTGTGATGGAACAAAACTTAAATGATAAGACAGCTTGCTTGGTAACCGCTTTCCAATCGGGAGATGTAAGTGCATTCTCTACATTATATGATATGCATATTAATCTTCTATTTAATTATGGATGTAAGTTAACTACTGACAAAGAATTGTTGAAGGACTGCATTCATGATGTCTTTGTAAAATTGTATACAAAGAAGGCCGAATTGGGTATCATTGACAACTTCAAATCATACCTCCTCATTTCCTTGAAAAATAAGTTATGCGATGAACTTCGCAAACGGATGTTCATGTCGGAAACGGCTGTTGAGGAACTGAATCCCGTTGCAGCAGGTGATGATGTAGAACATACATATTTGGAAAAGGAAAAAAGTTGTTTTGAAAATATAAAAGTAAAACATTTGTTGGCTCAATTATCTCCGCGCCAACGTGAGGCACTTACCTTATATTATATAGAAGAGAAGAAATATGAAGATATTTGTACCATTATGGATATGAATTACCAGTCGGTACGAAATTTGATGCATAGAGGTATTACAAGATTAAGGGAATTGGTAGGATAATATTTTAAGTTTCCAGGTGAGTACAACTTTGAACCACTATCCGTCATAATGGAAAATGATTGTAACGTGGATACAAAAAAGGTGTATAGCAAGGTAGAAGACTTTTTGAAGGATGACGACTTTATCAAGTATGTTCTGGATGATGCTCCTGAATCAGCTTTTCATTGGGATAAGCTTTTAAAGGAGCACGCAGAACTGCTGAAAGTATTTGAAGAGGCCAAGAATGTATTATTGGTTTCTGATGAAGCAATGGAAGTAATGACTTTATCTGAAGAAAGAAAACTAAAACATCGTATTTTTACTACATTAGAGATAAATAATATGGATTATTAATTAATTTGTTAACCATAGAAAAATGAGAAAAGACATGAAGAAATGTCCGAATCAGACTTTGAGTTACGGCATCAGACGTACTCCTATAGTTTTGGGACTGTCAGCTGCATTATGTATGCCAGCTGCTTTTTCGTATGCAAATGCTGGTGGCAGAATGGACAGTGAGTCGGTGCAGTCTGTTTTGCAAACGCATACAGTTAAAGGTACAATAGTGGATGAAACAGGAGAACCGTTGATTGGTGTGTCCGTGATAGTGAAAGGGCAAAGTACTGTCGGAACGATTACCGATTTTGATGGAAATTTCGTTTTAGATATTCCTACAGGTAAGGGGATGCTTGAGGTATCCTATATCGGTTATAAAACTCAGACTGTGACCATAGGTAAGAACACCCAGATCACTATTAAGATGGAACCGGATACTCAGGCTTTGGAAGAAGTGGTAGTTATTGGTTATGGTGCTGTTAAGAAACGGGATTTGACTGGTGCTGTTTCTTCCGTTAAAAATGAGGATATAACTTTGACACCTGCTACTAATCCTATGCAAGCACTTCAAGGACGTGTTGCAGGGTTGGATATAACTCAGGCCTCAGGGCAACCGGGTGAAGGACCTAAATTGCAATTGCGTGGAACTCGTTCATTTACAGCTAGCGGTGATCCTATGTTTATTATTGATGGTATGCCGGGTGATTATTCTACATTGAATCCTAATGATATTGAGTCTATTGAAGTTTTGAAAGATGCTTCTTCGACAGCTGTTTATGGTGCGGCAGGTGCCAATGGTGTTATTATAATTACTACTAAAAGTGGTAAAGCAGGAAAAATTAATATCAATTTGAATGCCTATGTCGGTTTCAACGGATGGGCCACGGTTCCTGAGATGCGTAGTGGTGATAGTTATATCAATGTACTTCGTGAAGCAAATCAAATTGCTGGAACATATTCTACGGATGAGGCATTATTTTCTTCGCCCGAAGCTTATAAGGCACATTTGAACGGACAATATATAGACTGGGCTGATGAACTGTTGCAGACTGGCGTTACACAAAATTATAGCTTATCGGTTTCAGGAGGTACAGAAAAAACAAAAGCATATTTCTCTTTAAACTTCTCTGATGAGCAGGGACAATTTACAGGCGATAACTATAAAGTATATTCTACCAATATGCGTATTGACCATGAAATAAAAAAATGGTTAAGTGTTGGTGTGAATATGCAAGGATCTTATGTCTATAGAAATAAAGCATATTCCAGATTTATTAATTCATTAGTGTCTGTTCCTTTGGGAACCGTTTACAATGAAGATGGAAGTATCAATGTAACTCCGGTTCCCGGTGATGGAAATACTATTAATTTATTATTGAATCAAGATAAAAGTGTATACCGTGATAACAATCAAAATTTCAAGCTGTTTTTAAATCCTTATATTGAGATTCGTCCCTTTAAAGGAATGACTATCCAGTCACGGTTGAACGCTAGTTTAGGGTACGATAAAAAGAATTATTTCCAAGGTATTGGTTCCTATCAATATTATGCATCAGATGGTCCTAATGCTTCTGGTACTTCTGCTAGTGTTTATGCTCAGATTGATCAGAACAGAAGCTATAATTATAAATGGGAAAACATTTTCACTTATAATTTTAATATCAAGAAAGACCATGAATTTACTGTAACAGCAGTTACCTCTTGGGAACATAATCAAACGGATAAGTCTTGGCAAAAGCAGGATAATATAAAGAATAATTCGTACTTATGGCATAACATGGATGGTACGGGAATTGTTTATTCTAATTATACCATGTCTAAAGGGTTAGGTTTGGTAGGACGTATCAATTATTCGTATTTAGGTAAGTATTTATTTTCTGCATCGGTTCGTCAAGATGGATCTTCAAGACTGGCAAAAGGTAACAAATGGAGTACTTTCCCGGCTGTATCTTTAGGGTGGAGAATATCGGATGAGAAATTTATGCAAGGGACCAGTAATTGGATGAATAATTTGAAACTTCGTTTGGGTTATGGTGTGACTGGTGCAGCATCTATTGATCCCTATTCTTCTGTTGCAACTGTTGAATTGGATGGATATTATAGTTTGGGCGGTCAAAAAACAAACAGCTATAAATTTTCAGAGAATGTAGCTAATGCTGATTTAACTTGGGAAAGATCTCATAACTGGAATATTGGTTTGGATGCATCTTTCTTCAATAACCGTATTGATTTAAGTGCTGATTATTATATAACAAATACGGATGGTGTAATTTGGAAGCAGAATTTACCAGTTGTCAATGGTGCGTACAATGCTTCTAAGTTATATTATATGAGCAAGAACATTGCAAAGACACAGAATCATGGTTTGGAATTAACATTGAATACACGTAATATTGTTAATAAAGAATTTACATGGACTTCTGCTTTGACTTTCACTTTGAATAATGAAAAAGTCAAATCATTAATAGGCGGTACGGCAGACCATGTTAAGAATGAAGACTATTACTTGTCTATAGGTTATCCTGTAAATTCATTCTATGCTCCAAAAATCGACGGTATGTGGCAGTTGGGTGAAGAAACAGATGCAGCAGCATTTGGTTGTGCTCCTGGTGATATTAAAATCAATGTGCCAGGAATGATTAAGGAAGCCGATGGTAAATTCTATAAAGTAGGGGATGATGGTCAGCCTTTGACTGACAAGAATGGAGATATTATCTATTATACTAAAGATAATAAATATACTTATAGTGACGCTGATTCGCAAGTATTAGGTCATAATGCTCCCAAATGGACGATGGGTTTCCAAAATTCATTCACATACAAGAATTTTGATTTGACTATTTATGCTTATTTCCGTTGGGGGCAGATGATTAATTATGAAATGTTAGGTTGGTATGATTCAACAGGTAAGGGTAATTTCCCTACTTATTTTAACTATTGGACGGAATCTAATCCTTCAAATGATTTTCCGGCATTAAATGCTAATCGTGAAACGAAAAGTTATATAGGATATGGTAGTTTGAATTATGTAGATGGTTCATTCTTTAAAATAAAGAATATTACTTTAGGATATACCTTCCCGGAACGTTTGTTGAAAAATGCCGGCATCAGCAAATGCCGTTTATATGCTACTATTACTAACCCATTGACCGTTGCTAAAAGTCATTTGTTGAAAGATTATGATCCTGAAATGAATGGTGCTTTGAAGTACCCATTATCCAAGCAACTGGTATTTGGTGTGAATGTTTCATTCTAACAAAAACATTAAAGACAAAAAAGATGAAAAGATCATTATATAATATGGCTTTAGCCATTTGCACAGCAGCAGCTATGTACTCATGCTCTTTGGATGAGTATAATCCTAGTGATACATCTGGAGAAGGAGAGTTAAAAACTGTAGAAGGCTTGAAAAATTTGGGTACTTATTGCTATTCTCCACTTTATGACCAAATGTTTTCTGCTTCCGATTATTTGGCTGTAGCGGAAACCGGTACAGATTTATGGCTCACTCAAAATAATAAAACAACATTGCAGCAATTGTTCTATTATGAGGGGTTGACTACTAGTACTAATGCTACAGACAAACTGTTTTCTCAAGCTTATGCTTGTATTAATACTTGTAATGCAGTGATAAATCGTGCAGCAGATGTAACTGAGGGAGATAAGAATGTACTGAAAGTTGTAGTAGCTGAAGCAAAGTGTTTGCGTGCTTATTATTATTTGGTACTTGTGACCAATTATGGCAATGTGACGTTAGTAACTACAGAGTCAACAGATACCAAAATAATGAATCCCACTCGTTCGTCACAGGAGGAAATTTACAATCTTATTATAACTGATTTGCAAGAAGCTGCTGCTGACTTGAATACAACTCCTATGGATGGTAACTATGCCCGGGTAACAAAGAAAGCTGCTTTAGGTTTGTTGGCCAGAGCTTATGCGCAGGGAGCAGGTGAAGGTTTAAGCGAAAATGGTGTTTCTTATTGGCAGCGTGCTAAAGAAGTTGCAGAAGACTTGATTGCCAATATGGCTTCTTATAATGCATATTTGTATGATGATGTTGAAGATGTATGGGCACAAAGTAATAATCGTAACAATAAAGAAGCTTTGTTTATAGCTTCGGGACCCCAGGCAGGAACTGATGCTTTTACATATGGTTCGTATGGAGCGAATAAATTATTTACTTTCACATTCTGTGATCCTAATAAATTGAGTGATATTTATCCTGTGGGCAGTAAGCAAAATTACTTCTATGGTCGTGTGAATAATAATTATTATGCACCTTCTAAATATTTAGTGGACTGTTTTGATGCACGTTATGATAAACGTTGGGAAAACTCATTTACAACAGCTTTTTCTCTGTTCTCCATGGTACAGGCTGGATGGCGCACATACGATGATAAGAATGCAACAATTACATTAACTGAAGATTTGTGCACTAAATATGGCATTGATTCTAAATTTGTAGGAAAGAAGATATATCCATATGTTGATGTTAATGCTATTAATCTAGGTTCTAATGGTGGTAATCAATATGTTGCCAGTGTTTGGCCTAAAGGAGAATATTCTGGTGATGTCAATAAGTTGGTTAAAGTGAAGAATCCTTATGTGAATCCTTATCCATTAGCAGAGGATGAAGATCGTTTTATCGTTTATTTATCAAAAGAGTATTTGAGTGCTGCTGAAAAAGCAAAGCGAGGATATATTTGTGTGAATATTGATGATTTGTTTGCAGCAGATGGTAAATACAAGGAAACATTTATTGATGCCCAGCAGACAAATACCTATACTTTATTTCCTTCATTGAATAAGTTTAATTTTAATTTCGAGGGAGGTTTTTATGGAAGTAATTTGCAATGCAAAACTGGTGACATGTTTATTATGCGTATGGCTGAAGTGTATCTGATTGCGGCTGAAGCGGAAGAACGTTTGGGAAATGGTGCAAAAGCAGCTGAGTATTTGAATGTTCTTCGTAAGCGTGCTTGTCGTAATGAAGCTGATTTCGAAGTTAATATGAAATTGACTACTGCTACAGAGGATGATGTGTTGGATGAATATGCTCGTGAATTGTGTGGTGAGTTTACCCGTTGGGCTTTACTGAAACGACATAAAGCTTTTGAAACTCGATTGCCTAAATATAATCCTCGTGCTGCCGCAAATTTTAGCCAGAAGAATTATTTACGTCCTATCTCATATACATTCTTAAATCAGATAGAGAACTCTGCTGAATACGGTACTAATGGTTATTAATATAATTTTTTGATAGTGACATAAAAGGGGGATATTTCCATTTCGGAAAATCCTCCTTTTTTATTTGTTAATATGATGAGGTCTTTGGTCTTTTGATTATCGGGATGTTCTGTCTTTTCGTATATAAAGATTGGAGGTGGTTTCTATGTAATCCTTTTATGTTCTTATAAATAATCGGAACATGGCTTTGAATTGAAGCCTCATAGTAACACTACAGTAAGTATAAATTGTGCACGAATGGAAGTTGGGGGAGATAATACATGGGGCTTGCCTGTATTAGAATCTTATCGGATAAAATCAGGTATTTATAAATTTAAGTTTGTGATTCAGTTAAAAAGAAATACTAAATGAAAGAAAACGTATTTTTGATTTAACCTATTTTTACAATTAATTTTGAGTACAGAGGTTTTTTATCTACGTCATTTTAATAGACATAATAAAATAAATCTAGTTAACTATTATAACAGAAATGAAAAGCATGAAAAAAAGTCCGAAACAAAATTGGGAAAGTAATATCAGACGTACTCCCATTATTTTAGGGTTATCGGCAGCATTATGTATGCCGTCTGCATTTTCTTATGCAAATGCAAGTGATCCTGTTGCCGGTGAATTGGTTCAGTCTGTCCAGCAAGGACGTACTGTCACAGGTAAAATCATAGATGACACAGGGGAGCCGTTAATTGGTGTATCCGTACTGGTGAAAGGTACAACGATGGGTACGATTACCGACTTTGACGGTAATTATTCTCTGGAAGTTCCTTCAGGTAAGCATATTCTCGTCATATCTTATATAGGATATAAAACGCAGGATATAACGGTAGGAAAAAGCAATCAGCTGAACATTAAAATGGAGGCCGATACGCAGGCTTTGGATGAAGTGGTCGTTGTAGGTTATGGCGTGATGAAGAAACGTGATGTGACAGGTGCGGTATCTTCAATGAAGAATAAAGATGTAGTAATTGCTCCTACTAATAATGTCATGGAAGCCTTGTCTGGTAAAATTGCTGGTATGGACATTATGAAAACTAGTGGTCAGGTAGGTGAAGATGTTGAAATTCTATTGCGTGGCTCTCGTTCTATTTATGGTGATAATACTCCTTTGTTCATTATTGATGGTATTCCAGGGAGTTATAACCAAATAAATCCTTCTGATATTGAAACTGTAGATGTATTAAAAGATGCTTCGTCAACAGCGATTTATGGTTCTGCTGGAGCTAATGGTGTAGTTATTATTACGACTAAACGTGGAGCAGTAGGTAAGGCTACGGTAAATTTTGATGCTTATTATGGATTTAGTGGTACTCCTGATTATTATCATGGTATGGTTGGTGATGAATGGACGAGATATCAGCGTGAATCTTATAAATATATTAATGGACAATATCCAGCTGATATGTCTGCCATTCTTACAGATCCCGTTAAATTAGAAGCTTATAATCAAGGAAAATGGATTGATTGGGTAGATGAAGCGGCTGGGAATACCGCTACGACTCAGAAATATAGCTTGTCTGTAACAGGAGGCTCAGAGAAGACAAAGATATTTGCATCGGCTGCTTATACTCGTGAAGAAGGATTGTTGAGTAATGATAACATGGGTAAGTATGCAATGCGGTTAAATGTTGATCAGGAAATATTTTCATGGGCAAAGATTGGTTTTACTTCAAACTTGACATATACAGATAGAAATCAAGGTGTAAAAAATACTTTTACTAAAGCTCTTTCTGTATTTCCGTTAGGAGATGCTTATGATAAGGATGGTAATATTAATCATGAGTACGCTCCTAATGAATACTCTCCATTGGGTGATTTTATACCTAATCAGTATGTGAATAATACTAAAGGTACTTATATCAATGTAAATGGAAATCTAGAATTGACTCCGTTAAAAGGGTTGAGTTTTAAATCAGTAATAAGTGCTACTTTGAATAATTCTCGTGCAGGAACATTTCTAGGTGCACAATGTAATGCTAATCTTCCGACTTATGCAAGTTCTCCACATGCTTCTATTTTAAATTCTTATACACGTGGTTATACATGGGAAAACATATTATCTTACAATATGACCATTGCTGAAGACCATTCTGTTGGAGGTACTTTTGTTACTTCTTGGAGTCATAATCAAGAAGAAAGTAATATGGCGGCAGGTAGTGGTCAGGATTTGGATTCTTGGTCATTTTGGCGTTTGACATCTGCTACTTCACCTCATGTCGAATCTGATTTTTCACAGACTCAAAAATTGTCTTATGCTGTTCGTTTTAATTATTCATATAAGGGAAAGTATTTATTCACATTTTCCAATCGTTGGGATGGAGTATCTTGGCTGGCTAATAAATGGGATAGTTTCCCGGCAGCGGCATTGGCATGGCGTATTTCTGATGAGGCTTTTATGGAGTCAAGTAATGATTGGCTGAGCAACTTGAAATTGCGTATTGGTTATGGTGTTACAGGAAATTCAGGAGGTATTGGTGCATATGGAACTCTTACCAATGCGATAATTTATTCTAGCTCAGGTATTAGTATTGGAGGTAATAATGTTCCATTTGCTCAGTATACAGGTACCTATTCTAATCCGGATCTTGGCTGGGAAAAGTCACATAACTGGAATATAGGTGTTGACTTTGGTCTTTTGAGTAATCGTATTGATGGTTCAATTGAATGGTTTACTACAAAAACGAAGGGATTGTTGTTTAAGCGTACTTTACCTGTAACTACTGGTAACACAGGTTGGGGGCGTCCGTTGGATATATGGGAGAATTTGGCTGAAACTAGTAATATGGGAGTTGAAGCAACTATTAATTCTCATAATATAAAGACTAAAGATTTTTCATGGGATACAACATTATCGTTTACTTGGAGTAAAGAAAAGATAAACTCTTTGCCTACAGGTGACTTGATCAAGGAAAATCTATTTGAAGGACAGCCAATTCATGCCTTGTATGACTATAAATATGCTGGAATTTGGGGAAGTAATGTTCCTCAAGAAACATTGGACGCTTATGGTGTGAAACCGGGTTGGGTAAAAATTGAAACACTTGATAAAGATGGTGATGGTGGTGTACATAAATACGGTGAAGATGACCGTCAAATTTTGGGACACACTAATCCTGATGTTATTCTTGGTTTGAATAATACGCTTACTTATAAAAACTTTGATCTTTCAATTTTTGCGATGGCACGTTATGGACAGACAATCAAAAGTAGTCTGATAGGATGGTATAGGGCAAGCTCTAACTATTCTATTAATCAGCCAGCTGGTGTAGATTATTGGACAGAAAATAATCAAGGCGCTTATTATCCGGTTCCGGGTAGTGGTGACGAGCAAAAGGTAATGTCAGCATTGACTTATCGTGACGGTTCTTTCATCAAAGTAAAAAACATTACTTTAGGATATACTTTGCCACAATCTGTATCACGCAAGGTTTTAATGGAGAAATGTCGTTTTTATGCAACGGCATATAACCCTTTCTTGTATGTAAAAGATAAGGAATTGAGAGGTACGGATCCTGAAACGAATGGTTCGGATGCCTTCCCGTTGTATAAGCAGTTTGTATTTGGTATAAACGTTACATTTTAAATAAGAGGACAACAATGAAAAATAAATTGAAACATATATTCTTTGCATCTGCATTGATGGCGGCTGCGACCAATTTTACGGCTTGTTCATTGGATGAAGTGAACCCGGGAGAATTTACAATGGATTCTTTGGCTGAGACAGAGGAAACTTATGAGAAAATCATAAATAACTGTTACTTCGCTATGGAACGTTATTTCTATGGAGCTAGTGGAGCTAGCGGAATAGAAAGTAACAATTGGATGGCGATGACAGAAGCTACTACGGATTTGTGGACCTATCAGCGTAATAAATCGACTTCGTATACTCAGTGGTTTTGGTTTTATGCTGGTGCATCACCTAATACCACTTATACTGACAATTTTTGGAGTGGTATTTATGATGGTATTGGTGCCTGTAATATAGCTATATCAAAGGTTGATAAAGTGCCGTTCAAAACAGAAGAAGCTCGTAATGCAAAAGTGGCTGAAGCTCACTTCTTACGTGCTGTATATTATTTTAATGCGGTAGAACAATTTGGAGGGGTGACTGTTCTGACAGAACCTACTACTGAGAAGAATTATCATCCGGAGCGGACGGAGCCTATGAAAATTTATGAAGATATCATTCTTCCGGATTTGGAATTTGCTGCTAAATGGTTACCGATTGGTAATGATGCGACAACTACTACTCCGACTAGAAAGGCTGCCATTGGTTTTTTAGCTAAAGCTTATTTGCAGACTATAGAATATGATACATCGAAAAAGTATGCAACAAAAGCTTTGGAGTATGCTAAGATGTTGATTGATGATGCTGAAGCTGGTGGTGCTAAATATAATACTCATTTATATGCTTCATATGTTGATGTTTTTAAAGAGTCAAATAATTATGAGAACAAGGAAGCCCTTTGGAAACATCGATGGTTCTCGGGAAATGGTTCACATGGCTCAAGTAGTGGAAACTACCGATTGAATAGGAATGATGAGTATTTTTTGTGCAATGTATTTAATTTTGGTGCTATAACTGATACTCAAGAATTTCGTTTGGCATGGGAGGGGGGGCCTAATGGCTTATTTATGCCTACCCAACATTTGTTAAGTCTTTATGTGCAGGAAGACGGAACTTTAGATCCTCGTTTTCATGAATCTTTTACAACAGAATGGAAGGCTAATACCGCTTATACATGGGATAAGGGTACTGTAAATAGATTTGACCGTGAAAGTAACGTGGAAGGAAAGAAAATTGAGGTAGGTCAATTGGCTATAAAATTTATTATGCCACAAGATGAAAATTATGCTGAAGAAAGTGCGAAGAAATTGGAAAAGGATTATTTAGTTGTTGATTATAAGGATGTGTATGATGATGCTAAGAAGAATGTAAAGATGAACTATTCATATTCGAATCCGTCTGAGGGGTATACATCAGATGGAAAATCAGAAAATTTGTTTAATTTCTTCTACCCTTCGCTAAATAAGCATAATAGTAGTAATTATTATGTTGCTAATGCAAGTAAGAAACGTAATGGTAATTTGAATGCCACATTTATTATGCGTACTGCAGAAATGTATTTGATTGCTGCTGAAGCTGATATTTATGTAAATGGTGGCTCTAACGCATTAAAATATATAAATAAAATTCGTACACGTGCTGGGGCAAATCCGTTAGTTGGTGTACCTACAATAAATACAGTGTTGGATGAAAGAGCGCGTGAATTGTGTGGTGAATATGCTCGTTTTTATGATTTGAAACGTACTGGTATGTTGAAAGATAATAGTTATTTAGAAGAACATCACCCTGATTTGGCGCAATTCTTTAAGCCAGAATATGCGTTACGTCCTATTTCTACTAATTTCACTTCTACTTTGGAAGGTGGAGGAGGGTATTATCAGAATCCGGGGTATTAATCAATAATTCTTTCTGAGAGGATGTACTAAAATTCGAGTACATCCTCTTTTTTGTTATATCAAACTTTTAGTTTTATAGTATATTGTTCCTATTTACATATTTAAATTTATGTATGAGTACAATGTTTTTTCATATGCGTCATTAAACATAGCCAATATAGGTAAAGAATAAAAGACCATGAGTAAACTGAATATGAAAGAGTGGATAAACGAAATTATCCAAAAGAAAGAAGTGGTGGCTATGCCCATCATGACCCATCCGGGCATAGAGATGATAGGGAAAACGGTGCGTGATGCGGTTACTGACGGACAAGTGCATTACAACGCCATCAAGGCATTGAGTGAGAAATATCCCACAGCCGCCGCAACCGTGATTATGGATTTGACGGTAGAAGCCGAGGCTTTCGGAGCGGAGATTGTCTTCCCCGAAAATGAGGTTCCCAGTGTAGTGGGGCGTCTTCTTGCTAATGAGGAGGATATTGAAAAACTGAACATTCCTGCTTTGAATAAAGGAAGAGTCCCCCAGTATCTGAAAGCAAATATGTTGGCAGCCAAGACAATAACGGACAGACCTGTCTTTGCCGGTTGCATCGGCCCTTACTCATTGGCAGGACGTTTGTATGATATGTCTGAAATCATGATGCTTATTTATATCAATCCGGAAGCGGCGAATTCGTTGTTGAAGAAATGTTCGGATTTCATTCTCCGTTACTGTATGGCACTGAAGGCTACAGGGGTGAATGGGGTAGTGATGGCCGAGCCGGCTGCCGGACTCTTGTCTGATGAGGACTGCCGGCAATACTCGTCTGTTTTCATTAAGGAGATAGTAGAGAAAGTGCAAGACGATCACTTCACAGTCATTCTGCATAATTGTGGAAATACCGGTCATTGTACTAAGGCAATGGTAGCTACAGGAGCTGCCGCTTATCATTTTGGAAATAAAATAGATATGGTCGAAGCTCTGAAAGAAGTACCTGCGGATGCTCTTGCAATGGGAAATCTTGATCCGGTGAGTTTGTTCAAGGCGGCTACTCCGGAGGTGATGAAGAAAGCCACACTCGACCTGTTGGGGGCTACCAAGTCCTATCCCAACTTCGTGCTCTCCAGCGGATGTGATACACCGCCTCATACACCTTCTGAAAATATTGATGCATTCTTTGCCGCATTAAATGAATTCAATAATGCTTGAAAAAGAACTTTCTTTTGCTGATCTGCCTATCTCATTGTCCGAAATCTATGAGACGATGGGATATGCAGATGCTGTACCCGACGAAGCAGTAGAAAAAGAAGTCCGTGGGGTGCTTGGACGGGTTGAGGCAGTAACTTCTCCCCGTTTTTGTTTTTTCATATCCGGTGGAGATTTGGATGAAACAAAAGATTTGCTTACTGTCGGTAAAACTAGTTTCAGTATAGGTAAAATAATAACCCGGCAACTGCGTGGTTCGGAATCCTTCGCTTTCTTTGCCGCGACTGCCGGAACTGGCTTTGAAAAGTTCCAGCATACGTTGCAACAAGAGGGGGATATGGTAAAGGTTTATATAGCGGATGCCATAGGAAGTATCATAGCCGAGAAGACTGCGGATTGTATGGAAATTGCATTGGATGAATACATTCACGACAGAGGGTGGAGGCATACGAATCGTTTCAGTCCCGGATATTGCGGCTGGCATGTGTCGGAGCAAAAGAAATTATTTCCCTTATTTCCTTCAGCGGAACCTTGTGGCATCCGGTTGACAGATTCCAGTTTGATGCTTCCTATAAAATCGGTCAGTGGAGTAATAGGACTGGGGGATAGTGTCCGTAAACTGGAATATACTTGCGGTCTCTGTACGTACGATAGATGTTACAGGCGGAAGCAGCGGGGATAATAGGATGGCTACAAAAATCAGAGTCCCAAATGGCTAGATGTTGTTATTAATCTCATTGATTTTACAATTTGTTGCAATCTTAATGAATCTCCTGTCCTATCAAGACAGGTTATAACAGCTGTCCCCATCTGCTGTAACAGCTACTTTCATCTGATGTTCCACCCTGGTGAAACTCCAGTCCCACCGGGGTGGAACTGCAATTTCACCGGGGTGGGACTGCCTCACTACCCGAGTGGAATACCAAACGTAGGCATATAAAAATACAATCTTTTCAGCCTTCTGCACCTTCTTTTAATGCCCATTGAAGAATAGATAAAGCCCGATCATGATAATAGTCAGTAGCGTCCATGCAAGGATAACCGATTTGGCCGGTTTCTCCATGACTTTCTTCATGTTTAATGTACATTCTTGCCGGCGTTTATCCAATAAGGATACCAAAATCATGCCTGCGCTGATGACAACGAACAGGTAGAAAGACAGCATCATGAAGTGAGGCCATGCTGTATATTTTTCTGCAGGAAATACCCATAAATAGAGAATGCCCACTCCCATGCTGAACGCCGTACCAAATGTCAATGCCATGTTGGCAGCCATCGTGGTAGTTCGTTTCCAGAAGATGCCGAACAGGAAAACAGCCGCCATAGGCGGTGCGATAAATCCCAGTACCGATTGGAATACATTAAACAGATTCAATCCTTTGATACTGTCTATGGCAATGGTGATGATCACCGAAATCAGTGCTCCCGCCATTGTAACCACATGCCCTGTACGGATGATCTCTTTCTGGCTGGCAAGCGGTCTGAATTTCTTGACATAGATATCCATCGTGAAGACGGTACTCAGCGCATTCAGGGCAGAGCCGACAGTGCTGATCAGTGCGGCGGTCAATACGGCGAGTACCAACCCCACCATGCCTACAGGAAATAAGTTAGTGACCATAGTCATGTAGGCTTCATCGGGGTTCTTCAAGCCCGGGTAGAGTGCCAGACAGATGATACCCGGAAGGATATAGAGAGGAACATCCAGTATCTTCAACCAGCCGGTGAAGTTGGCACCCATTTGGCCTTCTTTCAGATTCTTAGCAGCCAATACAGGCTGTACCATGGATTGGTCTGTGCACCAGAACCAGACTCCCATGATGGGATACCCCAGAATAATGGGCAGCCACGGGAAGGCGGGATCGTCATTCGGGCGGAACAGGTTCCAGTAATCGGCCGGAACCGCTTCGGCCAATGCGCTGACGCCACCCACTTTGTAAAGACCTGCTATAGTAAGCGTGGCCGATACGAAAATAAGCAGAAGCATTTGGAATACATTGGTATAGGCTACCGCTTTCAGCCCTCCGGCCATGGTGAAGAATGCGGAGATAACGAGCAGGATTAATGCTGACTGCCACATGGGAATATCGAAAACCTGACGGATAAGGATACCTCCGGCGAATAAGGTCAGGGCAAGCCACGAGATAAGGATTGTCACAATGGTGTACCAGGCAAGAATGTTGCGGGTGGACTGTCCGAAACGCTGCCCCATGAACTCCGGCAAGGTGGTGATACGTGCTCCTAAGTAACGAGGGGCAAAGACAAAAGCCAGCAAGCAGATGAAAACAAACGCATACCAGGCATAATTACCTGAAACGATACCGGTGGTAAATCCGGCACTGGCGGAGGCTATCAGCATGGAAGGGCCCACATTGGTTCCCCACATGGAGAAACCGATGTGATGCCACTTCAGGGAACGCTCGGCAAGAAAAAGGCTACTGCCTTTTTTGCGTTTCAGACTGGCCCATATGCCGATGCCTATAAGAATCAGAAAGTAGGCAATAAGAATGCCCCAATCTAATGTATCTAAATAATTAGCGTGCATAATTCATGTATCAGATTAAGATGAATATTCCGTTTATTTATGAAGCCCCATCAGTTCCTTGGCTACCGCTACGGCCGTATTGGCATTGTCGCTATACCCGTCCGCACCTATTTCATCGGCGAATCCCTGGCTTACGGGAGCGCCGCCTATCATCACTTTCACTTGATTACGGATACCGGCTGCTTCCAGGGCGTTGATGACATCCTGCATATAAGTCATGGTTGTTGTCAGCAAGGCGCTCATACACAAGATATCTGCCTTGTTTTTCTTGACCTCTTCCACGAACTTGTCACAAGATACGTCGATACCTATGTTAATGACTTCAAAGCCGCAACCTTCAAGCATGGATGCCACCAGGTTTTTACCGATATCATGCAGATCACCTTTGACAGTTCCGATGACTACCTTGCCTATGGTAGTTGCTGCACTTCCCTGCAATAAAGGTTTCAGAAGTTCCAAAGCTCCCTTCATGGCGCGTCCTGCCATCAGCAGTTGGGGAACAAACGCTTTTCCATCTTGGAAGCGTTGTCCTACTTCCCCCATAGCTTTTATCATGTAATTATTGATAATTTCTTGGGGTTGTATGCCTTCGGCTATGGCCTTTTTGGTTACTTCTACGGCCGGTTCCAGCTTTCCGTCCACAATGGCGTTGAACAAAGGTTTTAGAGCTTCATCTTCGGTGGCTTCGGGACTTTTGATTATAATTGTTTCTTGTTTCGTTGCAGCGTCTTCCTCTTTCGAAAGGCTTTCTTTGGATGCGGCAGGTGATGAAGAGGAGTATTCTTCGACAATGCGCATGGCTTGTTCCACTTCTTGTTCATTATGAAAATCCATTTCCAGGTGCACACCATCCGCTCCGATGTTGTCCAACAAAGGTTTCAGTTCATCCAAAGTTACCCAACATGCCATGATACTCTTTCCACCGGCAAGGATTTTCTTGTAAAGGTCATACCATTTAGGTGATCCTCCTTGTGGCTCACCCACTCCCGGAGTCCATTGAATGGCGTTCAGCTCTTCAATTTCGAGAAGGGCGGGCAGGTGATGCATGGCGCCTACGCCGTCCAGATGATACAAGGTATAGTCTATCTTTTGACATTGTTCGCGGATAAAGGGTTGTACAAAACGACGATAATCATCTTCGCTGATCATGGTAGAAATATCGCTTTGTAATTTGCTCATTTTACCGGGAGCCCATGAAGAAAAATAGCAGAAGGCCATTTCATCCCCTTCACGGATGATATCGTAAAGTTCATCGAACACCTTGAAGTAGATGTCATTAATCTGTTGCATCTGCTGTTCCAGTACTTCGGGTTGCATTACAGTATCCAGCAACACTTTATCCGTACCTTTCAGTGCGGCCAACACATCCAGGCCTTCCATCAGATCGGGCATTCCTACGTAATAATGACCGTTTGCCTTCGCTTTGCATGCTTTCAGTAATTCCTTATGCAGAATCCAGTTAGGGTGCTCGGGATTGAAAACAATTTCATCGTTGAAATCCGGATCAGGATGAATCCAGATTGTATCTTCTCCTCCTTCGAATACGCCTCCTAAAATAGCTGCCAGTGAACCGGGGCCTAACTGGGTATTGGCAACCGGCAGGATATCTGCTTTCAGGCTGCTGTGCGCTACGTACCAATCCAGATATTCTGCACGCCATTGTGGGTCGAACCATTTTTGATTCAAATCTTTCGCCGGAGCCGGTGCTGGAATATCTGCGTGGGGCTTCACTCCCTTTTGGAAGTGTTCCCACATATTCAGTATGATTCCTTTATGATTCCACCAATCTATATATCGCTTTTTTGTTTCTTCTAAATTTGTTTTCCAAGTTTCCATTTTCGTTAGTCTTTAAATATTCCTTTAAAATGATTGTCAATGTGCAATTCAACGCTCTTACTTAAATCCATCTCATCCGTACACTCCACCTCATCCGGGTAAACAGGAATAGTCGCTCCCTGACGTACATATACGGGCATTTCGTCCAAGGGGACATCCAGGTCTTTTAACCAACGTCCTCCTTCCAGCACTTCACCGGTGAAGAAATTCACCCATTGTCCTTCGGGCAGATAGACGTCACGGCGGTTTTCACTGTTCATGACCGGAGCTACCAGGAAGTCGTTACCGAAATAGTACTCATCGTCGATGTGCCAGCACAGCTTGTCTTCAGGGTGATGAAAAATCAGAGCTTGCAAGAGAGGTGCTCCGCTTGAGATAGCTTTCCGACTTTGTGCTATAATATAAGGTATAAGTGTATAGCGTAATTTCCACCATTTTTTTATTATCGGAGCAATAGCCGGATAATGCCACGGCTCACGTTTGTTTGTTCCGTGATAGCGGATGTGTGAGGAGAATACGCCGAATTGTGTCCAGCGCATGTATACATCATCGGCTACTACAGAGTTCATGAAGTTAGGTAATGTATGGAATCCCGGAACATCATGGCTCCAGAATGCAAATCCGGAGAGTCCGAAATGTAAGCCGCCTTTCAGTGAGCCTGCCATCCCATCCCATGAACTGCATGAGTCACCTCCCCAATGCAGCGGATAGCGCTGGCATCCTGCCCATGCCGAGCGTGCCCATACAATGCCGTCACCGGTAACGTCTTTTGTGATTTCATAAGCGGCTTTCTGATAAAGCAATGCATACAGGTTGTTCAGCAATTCGGGTTTCATGCCTTTATAGAGAGCATCCATGTGGATGTTTTCTCCAAAATCGGTTTTGATACAGGTCACGCCCATATCCAGCAGATTCTTCAGCAGTTCTTTATACCATTCGGTTGCTTTGGGATAAGTGAAGTCAATGGTTCCGGCATAGTCCAAAGCGGAGAAATTGGAACCTTCCGAATCTTGTTTCTTTGTTAGCGGAGCTATATAATCGTTTTTGCGTGCTTCGTCTATCTGTTCGGCGTTTTCGGCCACGTAGGGGAGTTGCCATAAGGATACGCGGTATCCTTTTTTCTTCAGGCCTTGGATGAACCCTTTGGGATCGGGAAAGCGTTCTTCGTTGAATTTCCATTCGCACAGCCAGTCGGTCTTGAACCAGCCGGTGTCCAGGTGGATTACATCGCAGGGGTAATGCTCGGCACGCATCCGGTCGCATATCTCATTAACCTCATCAGCACTGAAATAAGTCATGCGGCTCATCCAGATGCCGAAGCTCCAGAGGGGAGGCATAGAAGGATATCCGGTCAGATCCCGGTAGCCCCGGAGGATTTCTTCCATAGTATTACCTGCTATGATGAAGACGTCCAGCATGGCCTGATCGCTCAGAAACTGTACCGAGCGGGTGGATTGTCCTGCCAATGACAGTTTACTATGGGCGCAGGTATGATAGAATGTTCCATACATCCGGCTGGAGAGGTAGAAAGGAATATTCTTATAAGTACGGCGGTTGTTTACACCTTGGCCATCCTGATTCTTTAAGAAGAAAGTTTGTCCGCTTAAGTCCATTTTTGCGAAGCGTTCCCCTGTTCCGGCAAAACATTCATCAGGCTTTGATTCAAAGGAAAGAGTGGCACGTTCCTTCATTCCGTTTCGTTTGCAGAAAGCCAATGGCAGCGCATCGTAACGGGGAGGGGAGAAGTGGTCGTAGGCAGCCAGGCGGATTTCACGTTTGCCGTCAGGGTAAAGGCGAAGATCCAATGTTTCTTGAGGATCGGGCAGGAGTTCGCTCCAACGGTCTAATACCGGAGGCTTTATATTGATAAGTGCCCGTTGTATTCCGTCTTGGGTGGAGATAATCCATTCACCTTCTACTTGTGTTACTTGCAAAGGGAGTTTCTTTACCCGGTCACTGAATTGGAGCATTTCCGACTGATCCGTCATGCTTTCTTCACCGAATCCGATAAAGAGCCGGGTGATGCCTGAGGTATATTGACGGATGACCAGCGTATATTCTTCACGGGGGAATGCAGTATCGGGTGCCATATCGTTAGAGAGCACTTGCTTTTGAAAAGGGACGTTTATACAGATATCCCCGTCTTTTTCATAGACAGAGGTGGGTTTGTATGCTTTCCATAATGATTCGTCTCTTGACAGATCAGGATCAAAGTCCAGAAAATCGAATAAGTGGTAATTAGTTGGTTTCATTTCCTTTTGTTATATTGTTTTATAATTATTCTTGATTGTTTTTCTTCTGTATTCGGGTGGATTCAATGCTCCCTTGTAGTGGTGTAAGGCACTTTAGGGGGAGTCTGCCCGCCTTTTGTTTTATACTTTCATCTACTTGCGGACCATTCTTCTTCCACACATTATGAGGCCCCGGCCGGTTGGAATCGAAACGCTGGGATGGGCACCAGTTGTTTTCTACGGTATAGCCATCTGTCGCTTCATCAAAATAGATGTAAAACGCACGGTCATTAGTAGCGTATGGAGCATCCGTTAAATGTTCAATCCGGTTATTACGTATTACAGAGCCTGGTTGGTTGGAAAGGGTATAGAGTCCACCGGCATCATATAGTCTTCGGGCGAAATGGTGGACGTAATTAGCCTCAATCCGGTTCCCACTCATTCCGCTTTCCAGTAACGTCCATCCCCATCCCACACAGATACCTGAATAATTGACGTGGCATACCTCATTATGTACTATGTGGACATTCTTTACATATCCGGCGCCGATACCTACGCATCCCCAATCTTCATTTGTCACTTCCTCTATCAAGTTATTCCGTATCGTGATTCCCGTACATAATTCCTGTTCATGAAAGGGTTTGTAAGGTACATGTGTTTCAAATCCTTCGTGGGGAAAAGTACCTACTAATAAGGCTGTTCCACCTATATCAGTGAAATGGCAGTTTTCAACGGTGGAAGCCGATACGGCGCGTTCATAATCTACTCCCGTAGCTGCCAAGTGCTGGAATGTGCAATGGTTGAAATTGATGTTATTACCGCATTTTATCTGTATTGCAGCTTTGGGTCTGCCTATCCATGCCTGGTTTTCCAGTTCCGCTTTTTCAGGCAGCCCCGGTATGGGTAGTTTGTAAGCATCCAGCAGATGGAAACCTCCTTGCAATGTAACGTGTCCTTGATAAGAGGGGCGCATCCATGAAGTATGTTCGAAAGATATATTTTGAAAATGTATATTCCTTACCGGACGTTCCAAAGTGCCGTTTACCGTTAGCAAGGTTTCTAAAGCCGGGATAATGACTTGCGCCTTCGTCATGTCTTCGTGAGGACGCGGGTAATAATAGATGCGTCCGGAAGGATAATCCTGATACCATTCTCCGGGCTGGTCCAATAACTCCAAAGCGTTGACCAGACAAAAGGAGGAGTTTCCTTTTTCTCCGTCAATGACAGGTTGAGGCCAGGGATGGGCAAACTCCAACCGGCTTTCGGGATCATGAAAACGGACAACTGTTTTTGCTCCTTCAGTAATCATTTCCTTCACTCTCAGTATGGCGATGGCCCAACGTTGGTGAACGATCATCTCTACTTGTGAAGCGGTATTTAACCCTGCTGTTTGTGGAGTGGGAATGGTGATCGTCTCTTCCTCAGGGTTAAAATCAATCATGCGTTCCATTACTCCGTCGGGAAACTGTGCGGCCCGCTGTGCTTTTGCTCCGTTGACCCACATTTGTCGGGTTTCCAATATCCTGTTTCCCATACGGGGCGCTTCCGCTACCCATATTTTATTTCTAAGTGTTTTTGGTATTCTGGTATCTTCGCATCCTTGTTCCCAACCTGTCACAGGGACTCCGCCACTTAAGACTACATGGGCATTGGGAACAGTGGTGATACGAGTGGGAGAGTCTGTTGTCCCGCTATCTTCGGGGCGGATGAACAGGCTTTTATATTGTGGGTATATTCCTTCCTCCAATAGGATATTTATGCCTCCGGTTGTTTCGGGTGATTGCAATCTCCTCCATTCGCGCGCTTGCTTGATGGCTTGTTCCAGAGTCTGGAGGGGAGATTGGCGTGTACCGGCAGCTTTGTCGTTACCGTAAGGAGAAACATAAATATCTCCTGCGGTTAAATAAAAGGTATAACTGATAAATGCGATAAAGCAGATCATTTTTGTTTTCATGGGTTCTCCGGATTTAAAGGTCTTTTTAAGCAGACGGAAGGAATCTGTTTTTGTACCCATTGGATAATTTGCTAATGTGTCAATTTGCTGCATTCTACTCTACGTGGTAATGGGCATATTAGCAAATTGATGCATTGACATATTGATTGAAGTATAATAAAAAAACAGGCCATACCTTAATGAAAAGGTACAGCCTGCGTCATTTAATAAAAAAGATTTATTTTTTATGAGTTCATGCTCATCAGGAATTCTTCGTTGTCTTTGGTATTTTCCAAACGGCTTTTTACAAAATCCATTGCTTCGATAGGATTCATATCTGCCAGATATTTGCGGAGAATCCACATACGGTCCAAAGTAGTCTTGTCGAGCAGCAAGTCGTCGCGGCGGGTGCTTGATGCCACGATGTTTACTGCCGGGAAGATACGTTTGTTGCTCAAGTTGCGGTCCAGCTGGAGTTCCATATTACCTGTACCCTTGAATTCTTCGAAGATTACTTCATCCATCTTGGAACCGGTGTCAATCAGTGCGGTTGCGATAATGGTCAGCGAGCCACCGTTTTCAATGTTACGGGCAGCACCGAAGAAACGTTTGGGCTTATGCAGGGCATTTGCATCCACACCACCGGATAATACCTTGCCGGAAGCAGGAGAAACCGTATTGTATGCACGTGCCAGTCGGGTGATAGAGTCGAGGAAGATTACCACATCGTGACCACATTCTACCATGCGTTTCGCTTTTTCCAGTACGATACCTGCAATCTTTACGTGACGTTCTGCCGGTTCGTCAAATGTAGAAGCGATCACTTCGGCATTTACGCTGCGCGCCATATCTGTCACTTCTTCGGGACGTTCGTCAATAAGCAGCATGATCATGTACGTTTCCGGATGGTTGGCTGCTATTGCGTTAGCGATGTCTTTCATCAGGATCGTCTTACCGGTTTTGGGCTGCGCCACAATCAAAGCACGCTGTCCTTTACCGATAGGTGAGAACATATCTACCACACGGGCTGAAAGGTTGTCACTATATCCTCCTTTGCAAAGTTTGAACTTTTCATCGGGGAACAGCGGGGTCAGGTGATCAAACGGAACGCGGTCACGTACCAATCCGGGATCCAGACCGTTTATCTTTTCCACCTTTACCAACGGGAAATATTTTTCTCCTTCTTTCGGCGGACGGATAGAGCCTTCCACTACATCACCGGTCTTCAAACCGAACAGTTTTATTTGCGATTGTGAAACGTAAATATCATCGGGTGAGGAAAGATAGTTGTAATCGGATGAACGGAGGAAGCCGTATCCGTCGGGCATGATTTCCAATACCCCGGTACCGGTCAGGATACCTTCAAATTCGTAAGGCTTTTCCACCTGTTTGCGTTCCGGTTGTTGAGGAATGCTGGCAGGCGCTTCTCCCTCAGCCGTCGTATTGTTATTATTGTTTGCCTGACGAGGATTGTTGTAATTGTTGTTGCGCGGATTGTTGTACTTCTGATTTTGATCGCGCTGCTGGCGTGGTTGGAATTTGGGGGCAGGTGTCTGTACCGGAGCCGGTGTTTCTACTTTGGTAGCCTCAAATTTGCCGAACAACTCAGTAGGAAGTTCTATTTTTTCTGAAGGAAGATCCTCGATAGGAATAAAATCATCGGTTTCACTGCCGAATTCCAGTTCGGGAAGAATCACTTCTTTTTCTTCGGGAATAGCCGGTGTTTCTTCTTTTTTTGCTTTTTTGGGTGTCGGTTTCGCCGGTGCTTCAGCTTTCACTTCCTCTTTTGCGGTTTCTTTCGTTTCCGTTGCAGGTTGTTCTTCTGTCTTGGCTGTTACTTTCTTACTACCCGGTTTGCGTCCTCTTTTTTTAGGTGTTTTTTCTTCCGTGCTTGTTTCGGCTACGGTTTCTGTTTGTGGTGTTACCGCTACAGGAGCAGTTTCTTTTACTGTTTCGGCAGCTGTGGCGGCAGGTTGCGGGGTATTGGCTTCCAGCTTCTGTGCCTTGTCCTTGGTTGCAGTATAGACCTTGTCACCGTCTTTTTTAACGTTGATACGTGATCTTTTACGGGGTTGACTTTCATTGGCTTTTTCTGCCGCTACTTTTTTGGTTGCTCCGACTATGGCTTGCTCGTCCAGAATTTTATAAACCAGATCTTCTTTTTTTAGAGAGTCTGTTTTCTTGATACCCAACTCTTTGGCAATCGATTGTAATTCCGACAAGTCTTTGTCGTTTAATTGAATAATGTTATACATAGAGTATAGTTATTAGTAATATATTTCTTTATAATCTTTTAATGGTATAATTAAGGAGCGCAATCTACACGAAAATGTGTTAGAAGGGGGAAATGCACTCATAATTACGATTATGGGATTGATGTTGTTTTGATTGTTATCAGGAAGTAAACAGACTTTCCCGGATAGGGAACTGACGTATTTACCGAGGACAAAAGTAGATATTTTTTTTTAATCTCATGCATATTACAGAAGATTTTTTGCCGAATTTAATGAAATTAATAAAAAAAACGACGTTTGGAAACATCCTTTCTGTCTGTGAAAACCCTGATGTTAAATGAACGTAAAAATAGATCAGATTGTTCAGCAGAGTCTGCATGAAATAGCGAAAAAAATACTAATTTAGCCCGTCAAATTTGATTTTTACTTAATTATAAATAGAAAAAAGATGAAAAAAGTGATTTTTACGGAAAAGGCTCCTGCTGCTATAGGTCCTTACAGTCAAGCTGTTGAAGTGAATGGTATGGTATTCTTGTCAGGTCAGATTCCTGTTGATCCTGCTACCGGTGAATTTGTTCCGGGAGGAGTGACTGAACAGACTATTCAGGTTTTTGAGAATATCAAGAATGTATTGGCAGAAGCTGGTCTGACTACTGCTAATATCGTAAAAACAACCGTATTTTTGGCAGATATGTCTTTGTTTGCTGAAATGAACGCTGTTTATGCCAAGTATTTCGAAGGAGATTTCCCTGCCCGTTCTGCTGTAGCTGTTAAGGCTTTGCCGAAAGGAGCGCTTGTGGAGATAGAGAGCATCGCAGTGAGATAATGAGCTTTTCGTCACCGATTGCACGGATTGATGCAGATTGTTTCTATTGAAAAGCAATCGCTTGGTATGGAACCTGTGTCAATCAGTGTAGTCTGTAGTGAATGATGGTGGATGGGGAATCATAAAAACAACTGATTAACAGATAGCGTAGAAAAGTGGAATATGAAACAACTGGACAAGTGGCAATGGTCCACATTAATATTATCTGCTATACTGGTAATGGCATTTTCAGTCTTTATTTATCGGTATGAGCCTTTTAAATCCGGGTTCGAGATTACCGACCAGCTGGGTGGTAATATTTTTCCAGCAACCATTCTCTCTACCGCAACCACAGATGCCAATTTAATCGTACCTGCCGATTCCGATTATATCGGAAATCCTAAGTCGTGTATCGCCATCCGGCTGAAGAACAGTTATGCCAATAGCAAATTGCGTATAGAAGTGGCCGAGACTCCTTTTTTCTCTCAGTCTGTATCTGAGTTTATTTTACCCAAGGCGGGGAAAGAATATCTGGTTTTTCCGGATATTATATGGAACTATCAGGCTTTGCGTGATAATAATCAGGCAGTGCCCGTTAGCATCTCCGTCAAGGCGGAATTGAATAAAAAAGAACTTCCACAGCGTTTGAAAACCATCTCAATGCGCAGTATCAATGAGTGTCCTTTAGGATACGTGGACGATAAAATGAAGTTTCACGATACGGGAGAGTTTTTTGCGGCCTACGTCAACGAGGAGCATCCTCAGATTGACAAATTATTGCGTGAAGCCTTGGATACACGTATCGTCAATCGTTTTCTTGGGTATCAAGGTAATGCACACCAGTCGGAGAATGTGGACAAACAGGTCTATGCATTGTGGAATGTGTTGCAAAAGCGGAACTTTAAGTATAGCTCCACCACCAATACCAGTCTTTCGTCCAATGTGGTTTATACACAGCGCGTCCGTACCTTGGACGATGCGCTGGAATCCTCGCAGATAAACTGTGTGGATGGCAGCGTGTTGCTGGCTTCACTGATGAAAGCCATCAATATCAATCCTATTCTGGTGCGTATTCCGGGACATATGTTTGTGGGTTATTACACAGACAAATCACACAAGAATATGAATTTTCTGGAAACCACGATGATAGGAGATGTGAATCTGGATGATTTCTTTCCGGATGAGAAGCTGGATTCTACCATGGTGGGCAAATCCCAGAACCAGATGTCGAAACTGACCTACGAGAAATCAAAGGAATACGCTACGAGGAAATACCGGGAGAATGACTCCCTGATACATTCGGGTAAAGTGAATTATATGTTTCTGGAAATTGATAAAAAGACCCGTGCGCAGGTACAACCTATCGGTAAATAAATTTGTTGTATGGATATGGAACTTACTTATATATATCATAGCGGATTCGCCTTGTCAGGCGATGGCTTCACTGTAATCATGGATTATTACCGTGATTCGGAGGATGGACAGGCGCAGTCGGATTTGAACCGGCTGATGGATGGGACTTTCAGCAATCAAGAGGCCGGAATGCCGGAAGGAATCGTACACAGCGAATTATTGCGGAGACCCGGAAAACTGTATGTGCTGGCCAGTCATTTTCATCCGGATCATTTTAATAAAGAGGTATTGCAATGGCGTGAACAGCGGCCGGATATCATCTATATTTTCTCGAAAGACATTTTGCGCCATCGCAGGGCGCAGAAAGAAGATGCCGTCTGGCTGAAAAAAGGAGAGGAATATAAGGATGAAACATTGAGCGTGCGTGCTTTCGGTTCCACGGATGTGGGAGTATCGTTTTTGCTTCAGGCAGGTGGAAAAAAGATTTTTCATGCCGGTGATTTGAATAACTGGCATTGGATGGATGAGAGTACCGAGGCGGAGTGGAAGGGGGCCGAGAAGAATTTCCTGCATGAGCTGGATGATCTTTACGCCTATACGCCCGAAGTGGATGTGGCCATGTTTCCCGTTGATCCCCGTTTGGGAAAAGAATACATGCGGGGTGCCGGACAGTTTGTAACAAAGATAAAAACTCATATCTTTGTACCCATGCATTTCACACCGGAGTATGCCAAGGCAAATGCTTTCTGCGACTTTGCCGAAGCGCATGGAGTGCGTTTTGTGTCATTGACGCATCGCGGACAAAAAATAGAGATTGAATAACAAAAGAATAACACAATATGAAAGTAAAAGGAAGATTTGATCATTTCAATATCAATGTAACTGATCTGGACAAGAGTATCAAGTTTTATGAAACAGCATTAGGTTTGCATGAGTCTCATCGTAAGGAAGCTTCGGACGGTTCCTTCGTGCTGGTGTATATGGCCGATGACCACAGCAATTTCTTGTTGGAACTGACTTGGTTGCGTGATCATACCCAGCCATACGAGTTGGGTGAGAACGAAAGCCATCTGTGTCTGCGTGTGGAAGGTGATTATGACGAAGTTCGTAAATTCCATAAGGAAATGGGATGTGTTTGCTTCGAGAACACCGCTATGGGCTTGTATTTCATCAATGATCCTGATGATTACTGGATTGAGATATTGCCGGTGAAGTAAAACAATCGTTTCCGTTAGTAATGAATTAAAAAGATAGAGACTATGAAATACATTTCTCCCGGTGGCTGGTTCTCATTGGAATACCCGATGGGGTGGCACGAGTTTGAAGATACAGAAGAGAGTTTTTTATTCTATAACCCTGACCGGTGGACAGGTAATTTCCGCATATCGGCTTATAAGGATGAAGCAGCTGACTATGGTCCGCAGTGCATCGCATACGAATTGAAAGAAAATACCTCTTCCGCCCTGGTGAAAGTGGGCAAGTGGGATTGTGCTTACAGCTCGGAAACTTTTCAGGAAGAAGGCGCCTGGTACACCACTCATATCTGGATGACAGGAGAGGAGAATCTCTCTTTCGAATGTTCTTTTACCGTGTCCAAAGGAGGAGACAAGCATCCGGCAGAAGAAATCATCCGGTCTTTACAGATCCGCAAAGAAGGTGTAAGTCACCCGCGTGAGATCATTCCGATCCGTGTTTTGGAAATCGGGGAGGTGAACACCGCCTTTGAGTGGGCTTCTACCGCGATTAAAAAGCAACTCACCAAGGATTTTACTGCGTCGGAGAGCGATATTGACAGTATACAGCAAGTAATGGACAGCGGACGTTTCCAGACCCAGCAGCGTATGGCGTGGGAGAATTTCGGTATTGCCTTCGGAGCCATTCTGGTGAATGAGATGGAAGGTATGGAATGGGTGACTGTCATTGAGGGACAGAAAGAATATCCCGCCTTGCAGTTTATGTGTTCGGATATGGTGCTGGACCCTGCCGCACTGGTGTGGGGAAAAGCTAAAAAGGGACTCCCCTGCGACTTGAAATCTGAATTCAGGAAAATTAAGCGAGAGGCGGAGGCAGTGTTGGATGATTTAAATAAATAGACAAATAATGACCCCATATATGCAAGTAGACGGGCTTACCAAATCATTCGGTGACTTGGTATTGTTCCGGAAGATTTCATTTGGAGTGGCCGAAGGACAACGCATCGGTCTGATAGCAAAGAACGGTACAGGCAAGACTACCTTACTTAATATAATAGCCGGTAAGGAGGGATATGATGAAGGAAGCATCGTCTTTCGTCGTGATCTGCGGGTGGGCTATTTGGAGCAAGACCCACATTATCCCGAAGACCTGACCGTGCTCGAAGCCTGTTTCTATCACGGAAACAGCACGGTGGAACTCATCAAAGAATATGAAAGCTGCATGGAAACCGAAGGCAATCCGGGACTGGAAGAGCTGTTGGCACGGATGGAGCACGAAAAGGCATGGGATTATGAACGGAAGGCGAAACAAATCCTTTCTCAATTAAAAATCCGGGATTTCAGCCAGCAGATCAAACATCTTTCCGGAGGTCAGTTGAAACGGGTGGCTTTGGCGAATGTGCTGATAACCGAGCCCGATTTCCTGATTTTGGACGAGCCTACCAACCATCTTGATCTGGATATGACGGAGTGGCTGGAGGGGTATCTCGGCCGGGGAAACATCAGTCTGCTCATGGTGACGCACGACCGTTATTTCCTGGACCGCGTCTGCTCTGAAATTATCGAGATAGACAATCAGCAGGTTTATTCATATAAAGGGAACTACAGCTATTACTTGGAAAAGAGGCAGGAGCGTATCGAGGCGACCAATGCCGAAATAGCCCGTGCCAATAACTTGTACCGCACAGAACTGGAGTGGATGCGCCGTATGCCTCAGGCACGCGGACATAAAGCGCGTTATCGGGAAGAAGCTTTCTACGAACTGGAGAAAGTGGCGAAGCAGCGTTTCAACGATGGCAATGTGAAACTGGATATGAAAGCCTCTTACATCGGCTCCAAGATTTTTGAGGCGGATCATCTGTACAAGCGTTTCGGTGATTTGAAGATTCTGGAAGATTTCTCGTATATCTTTGCCCGTTATGAGAAGATGGGCATCGTGGGAAACAATGGTACGGGAAAGTCCACGTTCATTAAAATACTGATGGGCGAACAGAAGCCGGACAGTGGAACACTGGATATCGGTGAGACAGTCCGTTTCGGATACTATTCTCAGGACGGCCTGAAGTTTGATGAGCAAATGAAGGTCATCGACGTGGTGCAGGATATTGCCGAAGTCATCGAATTGGGAAATGGCAAGAAGCTGACCGCATCCCAGTTCCTGCAACATTTTCTGTTTACCCCCGAAACACAGCATAGTTATGTATATAAACTGAGTGGGGGAGAACGCCGCCGCCTGTACCTGTGTACGGTGCTGATGCGTAATCCCAACTTCCTGGTGCTGGATGAGCCTACCAACGATCTCGATATCATCACCCTTCAGGTATTGGAAGAATATTTGCAGAACTTCAAGGGCTGTGTAATCGTAGTAAGCCACGACCGTTATTTCATGGACAAGGTGGTAGATCACTTGCTGGTATTCAAGGGACAGGGAGACATTCGTGATTTTCCGGGTAACTACTCCGATTATCGTGACTGGCGCGAGGCGAAAGAGCAGCGCGAGAAAGAGGCGGAGAAGCCGAAGGAGGAAAAGACCGCCCGCGTGCGCTTGAATGACAAGCGGAAAATGTCTTTCAAGGAAAAGAAAGAGTTCGAGCAGCTGGAACAAGAAATAGCCGGGCTGGAGCAGGAGAAGGCCGATATAGAAGCCGCCCTTTGCAGCGGTACGCTGGGAGTGGAGGAACTGACGGAGAAATCCAAACGGTTGCCGGAACTGAATGATTTGATTGATGAAAAGACCATGCGCTGGTTGGAACTGAGCGAGATAGAAGGGTAGAATAACCGGAGGTGCAACAGTGTACCTGATGCCATATTGCTATATTCGTTTTGAATAACAAAACCATAATATAGAAAAGAAATATGGCATCCATTAAATTGAAATTCCGCCCATCGAGCGTAAAAGGAAAAAAGGGCGTATTAAGTTATCAAATTATTCATTACAGACTGACACGGCTCATCAAGACTTCTTATCGGATCATGCCTTCCGAGTGGAACGACTCCACCGGCAGTCTGCTTATTTCAACACAGTCTGAATGTAAAGCGCGTCTTCTGCTGATACGTGACCAGACGAATTGGGAGATGACGCGGTTACAAGGTATTATCAATGATCTGGAGCGGACCGGTGTGGAATACACCATTGATGATATCGTGGCTTCTTTCCGGAAAATCCCTTCTGTAGAGAGTGTGTTCAACTTCATGCAACGATGTATCAATAAACTGGAGCGGCAGAAAAGGGGACGGACGGCAGAAGGCTATACCTCGACAATGAACAGCTTTATCCAATTCAGAAAGAATGAGGATCTGAGTTTTGAAGCTTTTGACTCGGAACTGATGGAGATGTATGAAGCCTATCTGAAAGAGAAAGGCTTGGTAAAGAACAGTACTTCCTATTATATGAGAATCTGGCGAAGTGTGTATAACCTGGCTGTAGAGCAAGGCTATACCACCGACAAGAAACCTTTCAAACATGTCTATACCGGCATAGACAAGACTGTAAAACGGGCTGTTCCCTTTAAAATCATCAAAATGATCAAGGAGCTTGATTTGTCATTCGAACCCCAGTTGGAGCTGGCAAGGGATATTTTCCTTTTCAGTTTCTATACCCGGGGCATGTCGTTTATTGATATGGCACATTTGAAGAAGAGCAACCTCCAGAATGGAATTCTGACATACAGCCGGAAAAAGACCGGGCAGCGGCTGACTATTCTGTGGGAGGAGCTGATGCAGGAGATTGTGGATAAATACAAGGATGACAGTTCCGAGTACCTGCTGCCTATCTTGCGGTATTGTGACATAAATGACCGCAAGCAATATAAACTGAGGGCCAAGCAGATAGGACGGGGCTTGAATAAAATAGGCTTGCGGCTGGAATTAAAGGCGCCGTTGACTTTCTATGTGGCGCGCCATAGCTGGGCCAGCATAGCGCAGGACAGGAAGGTGTCTACAGACATCATCCGCGAAGGGCTGGGGCACGATAATGAAAAGACCACTCATATTTATCTGGCATCCATTTCCACTTCACAGATAGATAGAGCCAATCAGATTATTTTAAGAGGGTTGTAGGTGAAGTATTCATTCAGGCTGTATGATGACAGCCTGAATGCTCTATTGGCTTGGATAAAATCAGATCATTTTCGGAGAAATATTTCTAAAATCCTAACATAAGAGCTGGGGGAATATTCAATATTCGGCAAAGTAATCAAAATATGCCTTGTTGGTGATAGATACAAAATATTGAATGACTTTTGTATGGGGAGATATAGAAATATGCAGAATGCTGATCTAAAGGATCGTGCCATTAGGAAATGCTGTGTGACTTCGTGTGATATCTAATTTGGGATAATTTATTTTTTATCATGAACAAGTGTAATAAATCTGAATATCAGCTGTTTGATAGCATGGTTCGTTTTATAAAAAATGGGGTTCTCTTACTAAGAGAACCCCATTTGGCTGCAAAAGTAGCTATAATTCCCAAGAAATGGAAATCTTTTGTTGTTTTAAAATGCTTTTAACAAGAAATGTATGAGAATTGTTCGTAAAAGGTTATGAATTACGATGTGTATGTTTCACATTATCAATAAATTAAATAGAAATGGGGATCTCTTAGTAAGAGAACCCCAAAAATGAAGCTTCAACAAGCCTTCATTTTAGAAGTACAAATGATAAATAATTTATGTTTTGATGCAAATCTGTAATGATGCGGATTTGGGTACTGAATACTCCTTTCCGCAGAATCAAAACATAACGGGTAAAGCGCCTAGGTTACTGCCATGCAGTTCAATCGCTTCCTGCCCAGACCAGGGGTCAGATCTGATAACCACGTCACAGACGGGGGAAGAGAAAGAATATCCTGATCACAAGTGGTATTATATGTTCCTGCGCAACAGAGAGTTGAAACGCTATATCGAAATCTTTACCGGCAGGAGGGCTGTGATGATTAATACCCGGTCTGGCATAAAGGAAGAAAGATATTTCTGCTTCAAAGTGTTTTCATATACCTCTGCTGATCATAAAAGACGTTTTGAACGGTGTCCTTATAGCAAGGAAGAATATGCGGCCCGTCGGGAGTCCGCCTTTGCCGTAAAGGAGGCGTTCGCGACAGGCTCTGTACAGAAGTTGAACGCTTTGACGGATGAAAAGGAAATCACGGGTGATGGTTATCTGTTTGTATGTGCCCCGTTGGATGAGTTGAATCTCATCCTTGTCCATCTGTTCCCCCGGCAGTATCTTGCAAAAGACCGCAATTCCTATAGCGTGGCTGTTATTCCCCATAGACAGATGGAAGAATTTATTTATCTGTATGAATCCATGCCTTATAACATTGAACTGATGGATAAGCCTCTTGAGGAGTATATTCAGAAAAAGCAGAAGATACGTATTACGGGTGGTGTTTTTCAAGGGAAGGAGGGATGCATCATGCGTCTGCATCGGAATACCAAGCTGGTGTTTGCTTTTGGTAATATGACGGTGGCTATTAGTTATCTTCAGGCTTTTCCGTTTGAGAAGGTGGAGTGATGGATTTATTGAATTGTCCAATGTTGTATATGAAAATTAATAAATGATGAATATATTTTAGTATACAGCTGTATACCATAATATCGATTTGTACAAGATGTTTCGGTCTGCAATATTTGAAGAGGCCTTTCATACAGGCAGTACTCGGTTGCATAGGTTATAATAATTCATTGCTGATTACTATTGGGATGCCCCCAAATAAATATTAAAGGAAAATTTAACTTTGGGCTAAAGTTATAGGAAGAGCACTTAAATGTGGCTTTTCCTATAGGGCATGTCAAAATAAGACATTAACATTAAGTATAATGAAGGGATTCACTATTTATTCTCTCTCCAAACATGCAGAGTTGGGTAGTCTTTTGGAAAGTTATTGTCAAAGAATAGGGAAGTTATCATCCTCTAATCATGATTTGGATTCATTATTTTCACTTTTATTTGAAGTGAGTATTCTTTTTACAGAAGAGAAGGCTTGCTATAAAACAATGGGCACAGTAATCAATCGGCAAAATGAAATAGAAAGGAATATAGCAGAAATGGAGAAAGGGATACAGGAAACTGCACCTTGTATCAATAAATTACGGAAGATTTTTAAAGGATTGCAAAATACATTGTATAATGAGCGAAAGCCTAAAATGTATATCAACTCGGAAATGTTTTATAAACAGCAGATAGAACAATTAGATAAAAAAGAAAAGGAACTGGATGATGCTCTTCAGAGGTTAGATAAATACGCTCAAGAAATAGGTGTCGATGATTTATCTTTTAAAAGAAATAATAAAATTCAAGATAGAATTTGGTATAATCACTATAAAAAGCAATTGGAAGAGGAACAGTTTATGGCTCAAAGGCAAAGCGATGCCCAAAGTAATTTAAAGAAAAAAATAGAAGAATCTTTCAGTATCTTGACATGTGATGTTAATCCCATAAATGTAGAAAAAGAACGCTTGGAAAAATTGTTCCATATTTTCAAAAGAAGTATGGTGGGAGTGGTATTATTTTTATTAGTATGGGAAGTTGTTTGTGTTTGGGTATGGATTGCTGATGATTGGCCACATTCTTTAATAGAATATATGCCTTTTTATTTACCTATCCCTTTATGTGTTGGATTATTTTGGGTAGCCATATTCCAAATGAATAGGGCGCAAAGGCAATTGTTATTTCTGACAAATCAATTTCATCATGATCATTATATAGAAAGTTTACTGTTGGTTATTAATAATATATCTTTTAATGCACTTGATGGAGCTGAAAAAATAAGAACCATTGTGGAAAAGATGATTGAAGGTTATATACATTTTGGTAATAATGTAGTAGAGAAACATATTAATGAAGAAATAGAAAAAGATAAGATAAATTTATTATCATTGTTTCATTTGATGGAAAAGGCTAAAGGCTTATTTGCAGTAAGTAAATAGAATATTGGAGGATAGTTGTTGTAAGCCGTCAAAAAATGGCTATTGATTGAAATCTCTATCTTCGCTGCGAACAAAAAAATTAGGATTTATGTATAGCAGTGAAGATCTTGAAAGGTTTTACTTTTAATACCAGACCGAGGCCTTGCCTTATGGAGAATCTCTCCAATCGTTTTGTGTTAAGAACAAAGTTCCTTATAACATCTTTCAGAAATGGTTCAAGGATACCTGGAAAAAAGTAGTTGATCACTATAAGAAGTGCTATATTGGGGTTCTGGTCAACAAGGCTCGGAAAACAGCCATTTTCTTCTATGAGAATGGTTCTTGCGGTCGTGATGTACTTACAGACTTTTGGGGTGATGCAGAATTGAAGAGTATTATGATGATGGTGAATTACCGATAGACAACAATCTGGCAGAGCGAACCATTCGAAAGCTGACTACCCAACGTAATAATTCACTTCATTATGGTAGTGATGCCGGTGCTGGGATGGCTGCAACATATCATAGTGTGATTGGAACGGTAAAGCTTCATGGCAGTTCTATCTGGAACTTCATCGGAACTTTTTTCAAAAATATCTTTAACGGATGCAGGGATTATGTTAACATGGTTCCTGACAAAATCACTTTGGCTACCAGCCAATGTTAAATTCAAGACTAATTAATTAACAAAACTCGGTTTAGGGCACTGAAAAGTGTCCTTTCAAAGGGGGATACCTTAAATTGAGTGCTTACGAATCATTTTTGGAATGGGATCTTTCTTTCTTACACGATGGGGAGTTTCTAATAGATAATAATTGGGCTGAACGAAGCATTCGGCAACTAACTATCCTGCGTAACAGCTCGCTTCATTATGCTAGTGATGTGGGAATAAAAATGGTTGTTATTTATTATAGTGTGATTGGAACGGTGAGGTTTCATGGTATTTCTTTTTGAATTTTCACTAGAACTTTTCTAAAAAATATATTTAACGGGTGTGGGTAGAGACTATGTTGATATGGTTCTTGAGAAAATCACTGGGGCAACAAGCCTATGTTAATTTCGAAGATTATCTTTAATATAAGTTAGTTTAGGGTACTATTTAGTTCTCTTGCTAAGGGAATGCTTTAAATTGAATACTTATTGTAATATAAAACAGAATATTCTATTAGCGAGTTATATTTATAATGACGAAATCAGTAAAAGCAAATTATCTATTTAATCTGATCAATTCTGCTTCCCAACTCTTATTTCCACTTATAACTTTTCCTTACGCTTCTCGTATAATGCTGGCGGATGGTATAGGACAGGTGAACTTTTTTCAGTCCATTATTTCCTATATCAGCTTGTTTACTTGCCTAGGTATTCCGATGTATGCCATACGTGAGGTAGCCAAAGTACGAGACAATACAATGGAAATGACGCGGACAACGGTAGAAATTCTTTTGCTCCATGCTTTTTTATCCATATTGGGGTATTTGGTCGTTGCTGTTATTTGTATGACGGTAGTTCAGGTGCAGACGAATATTCCTTTGTTTCTTCTATTGAGTACAACCATATTCTTTACGGCGATAGGTTGTGAATGGTTTTACCAAGGAGTAGAGGATTTTAAATATGTTGCAGTTAGAGGGTTGATAGTGAAGGTTGTTTCCGTTATTCTGCTTTTCCTTCTAGTAAAAACCAAGGAGGATATTTTATGGTATGGTGCATATAGTGTTCTTGGTGTTCTTGGTGGAAACATTTTCAACTTCATTCGGTTGCGGAAGTACTTGTGTTGGGGTATGGTTAGTTTTCATACGTTATGCCCCATGAGACACTTAAAGCCGGCATTGTATGTGTTTGCACTGAATGTCATCATTAGTATTTATCTTCAGTTGAATAATGTATTGTTGGGTTTTATGAAAGACACAGAGGCGGTAGGCTATTTCACGGCAGCGACTAAAATAATGGTTATAACTATGAGTATATCCAGTGCCTTAGGAGCAGTAATCATGCCTCGCACTTCCAATTTGATAGCGGAAGAGAGAATGGATGAATTCAAGGCACTGGTTCAAAAGTCGTATGATTTTATTTTTGCATTGGCTATGCCTCTAATGGTCGGGTTGATATTTACCAGTCCTAGCGCTGTTTTATTATTGAGTGGGGAAGGATTTGTTCCAGCCATATTGACTTCTCAGATTGTGGCGTTTAATATTTTGACGGTGGGGTTGTCGGGAGTGATGGGAATTCAGGTACTTTATCCTTTGGGAAAGATAAATATAGTCATTCTTTGTACTTCTATTGGTGCGATAATAAATGTGTTTCTTAATGTTTTATTGATACCTCGTTATGGACATAACGGTACAGCAGTGGCCTATATGTTGGCGGAAATGACTGTTACGGTTTCTATGTTTTTCATCGGAAAGAGGTATATTCCTATTCGGTTCTTGAAACGGCAGCATTTAAATTATGTGTTGGGAAGTGTGGTTATGGGTGTTTGTTTATATTTTATTTCGTGGCTTGGATTGGGGAATACTGCCACTCTGGTTATGATGATAAGTATGGGGGGAATAGTGTATGTTGTTATTCTGTTATTTTTGAGGGATTCCATTGGAATGATACCTTGGAAGATTTTGAGAGAGAAATTTGGAAAGTGATGGATGATAATAGTGATAACAAATGATGGAATATATATAAAGAAAAAATGTAGCATTTTAGAGGCTACTTTTGATGATAATAAAGTATTCAAAAGACTATGATTATGGATAAAATTATAACTATTGCTGTTCCTACTTACAATATGGAAGAATATTTGGAACGTTGTCTAGAGTCCTTATTGATTGAAGATTATTCTCTCTTAATGAACATCGAAGTACTTGTAATAAATGATGGTAGCAAAGATTGTTCGTTGAAAATAGCTCATACATATGAAACTCGTTTTCCTGAAGTTTTTAGGGTTATCGATAAAGCTAATGGAAACTGGGGATCGTGCATAAATAGAGCAGCAAAAGAAGCTCAGGGTGATTACTTTTTGATATTGGATGCAGATGATTGGTTGAATACAAGGGAACTTGAAAATTTTATAAAAGAGTTAAAAACGAAGAAGGAAGTTGATATGTATGTATATAATTGTCTTCTTCATAATGGGAAAAGGAAAGAGCCAATGTTTTTGACCAAGATGGAGGTTGGAAAAAGTTATAGAATATCAGATATTAAGGCTGTATGGGATTGTTCTTTTTTTATTCACTGTATTGCGCTAAAGACTGATATCATACGGAAAATTCATTTGACGGAGGGAATATCTTATTGTGATGTAGAGATAAGTATCTATATGTTTGAGTATGTGAAAAGTTTTATTATTTATGACCGTCTTTTGTATGATTATGTGGTAGGAAGGCCAGGCCAGAGTATTGAATTTGAATCTTATATTAGAAATTTGAGTGCTATAGTTAAGATATATAGGCGTTATTCAAAAGAATGTAGCTGTGATAAAGAAGTATTATATTGGCAGCAGAAGGCCATCATTCCTTTTCTTCAGATTTATTATCAGGCGAATCTATTGTATAAGACTTCCTCTTTGGACTTTTACACTTTTAAGGCGTTACATGAAGAGATACATAATGATCTCTCACTATGGAATGGCATTTGCAACCAATCTTGTCTCAAAATACCATATATAAAAATTTGGTCTTTAATACCATTAAGATTCCCTTTTCGAATATTAGGTTTATTGCGAAATAAGTTGAAAAGATAACCTCATATATAGTGATTTAAATTGAATAAACAATGAATTTGGAAGATATTAATAGGTTTCTCATTTTAAGATTTTTGAGGAAAATATACTTTTTCTTGGACAAGAGAAGTGCTTATCGAATGATAGATATAGGTAAACCTGGATCATATAAGCCATTGTGTGATAGAAATATAGAGAATGTTAGTAATTTGATTTATGATATGCTTCAAACTGATAAGCCATGTATGATTGCTCGCTTTGGTAATACTGAAATGAGTGTACTTGCTAATCAGTATGAAATACAATTAGGAAATCAAGATGGAATCAGAGGAGTACTTGATTATATTCAAGGGAAAAGAGTGGGTTGGTGGATTGATAAGGGTTGGTGGACTAATATTCAAAATCTATCGGGTTTTTATCCTGTCACACAAGAAAATATTATTCGTTTTTATAATTTGATGCTTGAAGATATGAAAGAGGTTGATATTTTGGCTTCTTGGATAAAATCAGAACAATATTTTGATGAATATCTTGAATTTTCATATAAAATAGCTTTGATGTTTGAACAATTATATATCGCAGAACATCCTTGGACGAAAGCACTTGAAGGGAAAAAGGTGCTAATAATTCATCCTTTTACTTCCACTATCAAAAAACAATATGAAAAAAGACAGTTTATTTGGAAAAATCAGGATACATTACCGGATTTTGACTTGCAGGTTGTGAAAGCAGTACAAAGCATAGGAAATAATCATTCTGCTTTTTCATCTTGGTTTGATGCATTAGATTTTATGAAAGCAGAAATAGAAATACATGATTTTGATATATGTTTGTTAGGATGCGGAGCTTATGGCTTTCCTTTAGCTGCTCATGTCAAACGGTTAGGGAAAAAAGCTGTGCATATAGGTGGAGCGTTGCAATTGCTTTTTGGTATTAAAGGTAGGAGATGGGATAGAGAATTTTCATCCATTTATAATGATGCATGGGTCAGACCTGAAGAAAATGAAAAACCTAGAAATGCCAATAGTGTGGAGGGGGGATGTTATTGGTAAGAAAAGATTTATTTTAGAGCATATTTATGAAAATAACTATTATAACTGTTTGTTATAATGCTGTGAATGTATTGGAAAAGACAATATGTTCTGTTTTGAACCAATCATATAAAAATATTGAATATATTATTATTGATGGAAAAAGTACTGATGGCACATTGAATATAATTAAAAAGTATGATACATATATCACTCGTTGGACAAGCGAACCAGATAAAGGAATTTTTGATGCGATGAATAAAGGAGTTTCTTATTCTCATGGAAACTGGGTATTGTTTCTAAATTCTGGTGATTATTTGTGTGATGAATTTGTTATTTCCCGATGTTTTGAAAATTGTCAATATAATGATTGTTCAGTAATTTATGGGGATGTGTATCAAGATTATATATCGAAAAAACGATATTATAAGGAGTGTCCTTTTTACCTTTCAAAAAAGAAAATAAGAGGGATGGGTATTTGTCATCAGGCTCTTTTTGTGCGTGGCGATATTATTAGAAATTTAAGATTTGATTTATCTTATAAGTGTTGCGCTGATTATAATATGATGATGCAGATATATAAATCAGGAGGGCGTTTTTTATCTTTGAATATCCCTATAGCAGTTTATGATACATTAGGTTTTTCTGAAATACATTGGAAAAGAGTTTTTTATGAAGAAGCTAGAATATGTGAAGTGGAAAACTCTGTATATTATAAGATTGTTTTATATAAAAGAATTATTTTCAGATGCGTTCGAAAATGCTTGGGACTAAGGTGATAAATGCCTTGTATTTTATATTGGTGTACTGTATCTGTTTTGAAGAAGTATTGGGCAAAATGAAATTTAGTTTAACCAATATAAAATATTTAGTTGCAGTCATTCTTTTTTGTGTAGTATATAGAGTTTCACATCCTTCATTTCGACAATTGAAATATACTAATGGAATGAAATATTTCAGTATTATTTTGTTTGTTGCTTTTTTAGTGTCTATTCCAGGGTTTGTATTGATTGATTGCGATGGATTAAAAATATGGAAACAATATTTGTGGTTTCCTTTGTTCATTTATTTATTTTCTCAAGTAGAGCGTGTATCAAACTTAACAGTACCATTACTTATAAATACTTTCGTGAAAGGGATGGTTGGATTTACATTAATAAGCATTTTTCTTTATTTTGTACCATTACCCATTTGGAACGATTATCATATTTATTGGGGGAGACTAACCGTGGGATATCCTACAATAGATACAGTACTTTTATGTTTTGCAATACTTTTGTTACTTTTTTATCCTTTGGTTCGGTTTTCAATAATTCATAAAGTTATAATGGGATTTATTTTATTGGTGGGAACCTTGATGCAAGCTTCTGGAACAAGTCTTGTATTGCTAGCTATTATTTTAATTTCAATGTGTTGTTATTTGGGAGGAATAGGTTTGTCTTTTCGTTGTATAGAAGTTAGAAATTATAAGCAGAATATAAAAAGTTTTTTATTTTTGATATTTCTTACAGGGAGTGTTATAACTTCAATCTATACTTTTTTGAGTACTAAAGAGCCTAAATTGGCTGAAACAATGATGTTGCAAATGGAGAATCGTTTATATATCTTAATTGGCAAGGAGGAAGAATCAACATTGAAGGATGTTAACACAATGGAAGATAGAAAAGAAAAATTTGCTCATGTTGAACAAATGTATTTGAATACCGCTTTTAGCCGTATTTTTGGGGTGGGATATTCTCTTGTGAGTATGCAGGATTTAAGCAAGGAACGCATTGTTGTAGAAGATCAATATCATTTGAATTTAGCCACAATAGGATATTTGGGAACATTTATATATTTCTGTATGCTATATGGAATATTCAAACGTACATTAAGATTTTGGAATAGAGAGAGCTTATATCTTTATGTACCTTCTTTCTTTTTTATATTAGCTACTTCTTTTTCTAGTTTTTGTATAGCAGCTTTTAGTATTATAGGTGTGACTGCTTTAATATATATATCGATGAGTCGGGAAATGATAAACATAGAAAAAATATAAGATGAGATCGTTTGTTAAAGGTTTGTGGCTTATGACGTCTGCTTTCTTTTTTGCAATTCCTATTTGGACTATTAGACGTTCGTTTATTAAACTATTTTTGAGAAAGATAGGGAGTGGGTGTTTTTTTATGCGGCATGTCAGATTTATTAATCCATTTAATATTTCTATTGGTAGCAATGTAATTTTGAATAGAGAGGTAATGCTTGATGGCAGAGGTGGGCGATTGATGATAGGTGATAATGTTGATATTGCTCAAGAGACAAATATTTGGACTCTAGAGCATGACGTGAATGATAATCAGCATAGTGAAATTCCAGGTGATGTAATAATAGAAGATCATGTATGGATTGCTTCTAGAGTAACTGTTTTGCCAGGTGTAAAGATAGGTAGAGGGGCGGTTGTTGCTTCGGGAGCAGTGGTAACAAGGAATATTCCACCTTTGGCTATAGTAGGTGGTATTCCTGCTAAAATTATAGGATATAGGAAAAATGATTTAACTTATAAATTGAATTATTTCCCATGGTTCCAGTAAATAATTATAAAATATTATTCTATTTTACAGAGCCTTTTAATCCTTCAAAAGGAGGGGTGGAGCGAGTGTCCATAGTCCTTGGAAAGTGGCTTACAGAGAATGGTTGTACTATTTTTTATTTATCTAATAAATGTGTTGTAGAAAAAAACTCTTTAAATCATATTTATTTACCTCAAGATGGAGGATTAAAGAGAAAAGAAAATTGGGCGTTTTTTAAAGAATTTATATTAAATAATTCTATTGATATCATTATCAATCAGGCAGGTATATTTCCCACGTCTTTACCTTTGGTAGAATTAAAAGGTAAAGCGCTTTTGCTGAGTGTAATGCACAATACATTGTTTGGCATGTATACTCATCCTAATTTACATACTCATAATAGATTGCTTTTAAATATATTGGAAACCTGTTGGGCAAAATCTATATTGAAAAGATTGTTTTATTTCAAATATCACTGTTATTTTAAGCAAATAGTAGAAGGTAGTGATGCTGTACTTCTACTTTCAGAATCTTTCAAAAAAGAATTAAATTATTATTCACGAGGGTCTTTGGATAAAGTGGTAATTATTCCCAATCCATTGACAATACCCCCTAATGATCTTATTTATAGTAAGAGGAAAGAAGTTCTTTTTGTAGGGCGTTTGGAATATCAAAAAAGACCAGATTTATTGTTGGACATTTGGAAGAAAGTGGCAGGTTTTTCTCCTGAGTGGTCTTTGAGAATTTTGGGTGATGGAATGGAACGAAAATTATTAGAGAAAAGGATTCAGCGTGAAAAAATTTCTAATGTTTATCTTGAAGGTTTTAAATCTCCGATCCCTTATTATCAAACAGCTTCAATCCTTTGTATGACTTCTTGTTATGAAACTTTTGGCTTAGTCTTGCTTGAAGCTATGAATTATGGAGTTGTGCCTATTGCTTTTAATTCTTATCCTAATTTGAAAGACATAATAGAGAATGATAAGGATGGATGTATCATTGCTCCTTTTAATATTAATGAGTATGCCGATAAGTTGTTGATGATGATGAAAAACGAAAGAGAACTTACACGTTTGCGTGAAAATGCGAAAATGAAAATAGGAAAATATAATATAGGATTGATAGGCTGTAAATGGATTGAACTCTTTTCTTACTTAAAAAATAATAAATGAAAATCCTTTTTTTAACTCCTTACCTTCCTAGTAATCGGGCTGGAGGTGAGAATTTCACACGTCTTTTATTGGAACAGTTATCTATTAGCTGTCAGATAGATTTAGTTTACTACAAATATTATTTAGATCCCTATTATGTAGCTCCTAATGACAATGTAAGAATATTGAAAGTATGCCCCAATTCTACAATTATAAAATTAAAAAATTGTGGGGGCTATCCATTTATCCATCCGTTATTTTCTGTCCGGTTTGATAGAAAGTTGTTGGAGTTTTTAAGACAAATTGTATCGGAAGAACATTATGATTGGCTATATTTGGATCATAGCCAGATGTTTCTTTATGGAAAATACTTTCCGGAAATGAATAAAATTTTAATGTCGCATGACGTGATGGCACAGCGTTTTTCCCGTACTGGCACTACTCTGAACCGGAAGTGGGTTATTGCATCCGAAAAGAAAGTTCTCTCCCTTCCCAATAGTGTTATATTTACTTTCAGTAGTAAGGATGCGGCTATTGTGGAAGCCGTTTATCATAGGAATTCATTTGTTACTAATTTTTTTTTGGATAGAGATGTTATAAATGCTGTTCCACATAGACTGAAAAAGCAAATAATATTTTTCGGAAAGTGGACACGTTCCGATAACACAGTTGGACTACAATGGTTTTTTGAAGAGGTGGGGGCTTATATGGATAAATCTATAAAAATTATTATTATAGGTACAGGGCTTCCTGTAGAAATGGTCAAACGGCTGAAGGAATATAAGAATGTAGAATACAGGGGATTTGTGGAGAATCCTTATCAAATGATTGCTGATTCGTTACTTGTTGTATCTCCTTTGTTCAGTGGAGCAGGAGTGAAAGTCAAGGTTGTGGAGTCATTAGCTTGTGGTACTCCAGTATTGGGTACTTCTATAGCTTTTGAAGGCATAGATAAGAAATTTAAAAAGTTTATGTTAGAAGCAGAAGTGCCTGAAGATTATATATGCTGTATAAATAGTCTGAATATTAGTTTGGATGACAGGAAACAGTTTAAGGAGTCTTTTTTAAAAAATTATAATGAGCATTCAATTGTAAATTTTGTCACAGAAAAAATATAGTATTTGATAGTATGATAACAGTTTCTATCGTCACCTACAAGACGAATCTAGAAGAACTGTCCAAATGCTTGCAATCATTAACCTCTTCTTTTATTTCACAAATTTATGTTATTGACAATTCTCATCAACAGTATATTGCAGACTTTTGTCAGCAATATGCCAATGTGGAATATATAGGCAGTGATAATGTGGGATATGGAGCTGGGCATAACCAAGCATTGAGACAAGTTCTTGATTCAGACAAAAAATACCATTTGGTGCTTAATTCGGATGTGTATTTTGAACCTTCAATTTTAGAGAAAATATGTAGATATATGGATGAAAATTCTGATGTAGGACAATTGATACCTAATACAATTTATCCTAATGGAGATTTACAATATGTATGTCGCTTGCTGCCTACTCCTGTTAATTTAATATTTAGACGATTCATGCCTAAAATGATAGCTAAAGTTTTTGATCATCGTTTTTTGTTGAAAGATTATGATCGTTGCAAAGCAATGGATATACCTTTTTTATTGGGTAGTTTTATGTTTTTCCGTATAGATTGTTTTCATAAGGTTGGTTTGTTTGATGAAAATATTTTTATGTATATGGAGGATATTGATATAACTCGCCGTATTCATAAATATTATAAAACATTGTTTTGGCCTTATGTTACCATAGTGCACGCTCATAAGGCTGAATCTTATAAGAATAAAGAGATGCTGAGAATTCATATGAAAAGTGCCGTTAAATATTTTAATAAGTGGGGATGGCTGTTTGATAAGGAACGTACAAGGTGGAACGCTCAGGTAATGTCCACAATCGAAAGAGAGTTGGAATTATCATTAGCCAAAAATAAATAAGAATGTAGATGAAGAAAATAATAATCTTATTTTCTATCTTTGTAACATCGGTGAAAGTTGTATATGCCCAATATATGTATGGAACCACCGGATTACTCCAGATGCCTATAGCCGAGATGCAGCGCGATAAGACTCTTATGTTTGGAGGGAGTGCGCTCAGTCCTCAAATTATACCTTCTCAGGAGTGGTGGGGAAATTATTACACTATTAATTATTATATTAATGTAACTATATTTCCTTGGTTGGAAATAGGCTATGATTGTGTGTTGGTAAAAGCCAAGCCGGGTATATACCATTGGGTACCGAGTACGTATGGGAAATTTGTAAATCAGGACCGTTCCTTTCATGGTCGGTTAAGAGTTTGGAAGGAAGGATGGTGGAAATCATGGACACCTCAGATTGTGGTAGGACTGAATGATCCTACTTCAGGGAGTTGGGAGGGTGGTTCGTCAAGTGATGACCAACGATACAATGGTTTCTTTTGTCGTTATTATGTGGCTGCAACGAAGCATTTTAATTTTGAAAAAGTGGGAGAACTTGGCATTCATGGTGCTTATGTTTGGAATAACAAGAATGTGCACCATTTTAACGGTCCCGCCATCGGTGCCAACTTCCGATTCTCTCTGTCCCCGACTTCCTTTATCAACAAAGCGATAAATAACTTGAATCTGATGGCAGAATACGATAGCAAATCGATAAACTGCGGCTTTGAGTACAGCTTCTGGAAAGACTACATCAACGCCATAGTAGAACTGAACCGTTGCAAATACTTTTCCGGTGGCTTAGTCTTCAAAATCCATTTAAAATAATAAAAATCGCTCATTCATAGGAATTTCCAGATAGAATTCGTTTCTTTGCGGTCAGAAACCATAAAATCATCTTTATTATGTCATCCCGCTTTGTAAACCCTTTCACGGATCTCGGCTTCAAGATAATTTTCGGCCAGCCTGCCAGCAAGGCCCTGCTGATAATCCTGCTTAACGAACTGCTGTCCGGTGAGCATCACATTGAAGACCTGACATTTCTGGACAAGGAGGACCGTTCGGAGAATATTCACGACAAGGGTATCATCTATGACCTTTACTGCCGTACCTCTACGGGCGAGTACATCATAGTGGAGATGCAGAATCGTTGGCATAGCCATTTCCTGGACCGTACGCTTTATTATGTGTGCCGTGCGGTGAGCCGCCAGATGGAGAATCCGTCCTCTAAAGAGGTATGTGTTCCCGACACTCCGTTGGAGGGGGATTGCGGCCTGCTCAGGGAAGAAGAGGCTTCTTACGGTCTCCGTTACAGGCTTCCTGCTGTGTACGGCGTTTTCCTGATGAATTTCAAGGAGGATGGTCTGGAAAGCAAGTTCCGTACCGACACGGTGGTTTCCGACCGGGACAGCGGCCGTGTGGTGAACCGGAATTTCCGTCAGATTTATCTCCAGTTTCCTTATTTTACGAAGGAACTGGACGAATGTTCTACTTTATCCGATAAACTAATGTATGCACTGAAGAATATGAACAACTGGAACAGAATGCCCGATGCGCTGAAAGAACAGGTTTTCAGCCATCTTGACCGCCTTGCCGCCAAGGCTCACCTGTCTGAGGGTGACCGTATCGCTTATGATAAGGCGGTGGACCGTTATAACGTGAGCCGTATTGTGGAAAATGATATCCGTGAACAGGCTGTCGCGGAAGGAAAAGCAATAGGAAAAGCAATAGGAAAAGCAATAGGAAAAGCGGAAGGAGAGGCGGAAGGACGTTTGAAGGAGCGTTTGGAAATCGCCCGTAAACTGAAAGAGAACGGTTTTTCCATAGCGGATATTGTCCGGGTTGCCGGACTTTCAGCGGAAGAAATTGATAAGCTGTAACGGTGTGCACGATTGATTGTACTGCTAGGTGATTTGCTTCTGTTTTGTAGAAAGATGAATGGTGGGTAGGGTAAATTAGAATGATGTCAATGTCGGTTCTCTATAGGGCTATCGTATACGATTAGTATGGTAGTCTGTAGATTGAGTAAATTCATTATTGTAAAACCTTTCTACAAAGAAAAACAAATCATACGTAAGGGCATTCTCCATGCAGTTTCCCCCAAAGAAGAAACTGCATGGTGATTGCCACTTTCTTTATTATTTCTCCAAGTACCCGAATACCCCCTCCGCATCGAAACACGGACAAGCCTTCGGGATACTTCCCGGCATATCCCTGTGTCCCCTTATCCGGACACCGGGAAAGATTTTCACCATCCGCATCAGCAACAAAATAAATTGTTCCGTCTGTTCCGGTGTCCGGGTATCTGCCGGACGTCCGTCCGCATCCAGCCCGCCCTCATAGCAGATGCCTATGCTGCAACGGTTCCAGGGGCGGCAGTGCGCACCCACTTCCAGAAGCTTGCGGTGCTGGGTCACACTTCCGTCACGACGGATATAAAAATGATACCCCACTGTGCGGAAACCTCGCGTCTTGTGGTCACGGAGCAGTTGCTCGGCGGTGTAATCCCGGGTGGAGCGTGTGGCGCTGCAATGAATGACGATATATTTCACGGAAGCGGAGGATGCCATCATCGGGCCGTCCTCCTGAGTGAGGAGAGCACGTTCGTTCGGAATCTCTTCCTCACCGATTATCATAGGGAAAGTTTCTTGAATCATGGTTGAATTGAAATAGGGAATTAAGAATTAAAAAGTGTCATGCGATGGGTCAGGGGCTTTTTAAAAGAGAGTGGTGCAACTGGTTACGCCCAAGGCGGTGAGCGCTGCTATGGCAGCTTGGATAATGGCGTGCAGAATTTGCTTCCAGGTGATTTTCTTTGAATTGTTCATAGGGATATTTGTTTTAAAGGATTTGTTTTTTTCTGTCATTCCGGACAAAGACGAGGAATCTGTGGGCATAAAAACGATTGCATTCAGATTCTTCACTTTGTTCAGAATAACCGTTTCATTTCAGAAAGGCAAAATACTATCAGACTTCAGAAGCCCGGAAAGTTCAGGCGTTTTCTTCCGTCTTGTCATCTGGTCCGGAAGTCTCTCCCGTCAAGTCCACAGTGTTTTTCCCCGCTTTCAGGGCTTTAACCACCAGCTTGGCGGCCTTTCGGGTAGGGACCAGGTTGAATACGCTGTCTTTCAGCAAGCTGAGGAAACGGGTTCCGGCTTTCCAGCGCACGTTCAGGTCTTCCACATGGATGGCGGGATTGTATGTTTCCAGTGATTCGGCTCCCATGCTGTTGATATGAATGGAGAAAGTGCCCAGATCGCCCATCTGGATGCGTTGTCCTGCCAGAAGCTGCTCCCGCATACAGTCCACCGCTTGGATCAGGACCGCCTGGATGTCGGCACGGTTGTATTTGGAGCCGTGGGTCGAGATATGCTCGGCAAACTTGTCCAGTGTCATGATTTCTGAGTACTGGGCGTTGGCATAAGCCTTTTTGGGAGCATCCTGGTCACTGGGATTGGCACGGAGTGAGATACTGTAGTTGATCATCGTTTTTGTTTTTAAAGGGTTATTATTATCGGAAAAGTGTCAGGTAGGAGCAAGGCGCACACTGCTGCGGCATCCGGTGAAACTTGGGGCAAGATCCGCGGAATCTTGTACCAGGATTTTTGTAATCTTGTGCCGGGTTGCGGCTTCTTCCTTCTGACACTGCAAAGATAACCTCACGTCCGTGCGGCGTGACCCCTTCCGACCCCTTTTGACCCTTTGGGGAGACTGTCCGGGAACTCGGTCAGCGCTTGCGTCATGTGGTGACTTCAGGCGCGGATTTCACGGTTCCCTCTTTATTCTTTCCGCGTAATCCACGTCTCAGAGAGAGAGGAAGAGTTCTCGGACAGTCTGTGGCAGATTTCAGGGGGAATCACGGTTCTCCCAGGTGGAGGTAGACGAGTTGCAACTGGCGGCAGGTGAAGGATTTCTGGCAGGGATGGTATCCCGTGGCTTCCAGGGCGTGGAGTAACGGTGCGCACTGGGCGATCCAGCGCATCAGATGACGCACGGCTACTTTCGGCGTACTGTCCGGAAAATAGAGAAGGGCTGTTTCGGTCTTATTCATGAATGGTTTCTTATTTAACGTGAGTTTGATAGATGATAATAAAGTTTATCCGGAGTTTTCTGAACAATCCAAATAAACTGCCATAAACGATTTTTGCTATCCGGGAACAACAGCCGCACGGAGCAGCGACAGGGACACAGGGACAGTGGGGACACCCCCTTTTTTCCTCACACACACATACGTGTACATATAGAAAGCCGGGTCAGTTCTTGTGATACGTCCCCTTGCCGTCCACACTTACCAGCGCCCCCTGTTTGGTGAGCCGTTTGAGCCAGGTAAGCGCGGTGGATTCAGGTATCCTCCTGTCGTGCGCTTTTTCCAGCAGCAGCCGGCGGGTAAACTCGTCCTCCATTTCGGCAAAGAGCATATTCTTGTCCGCCGTGCTCCGGCGCTTGATAACGGAGGAGGACAGAAACGAAAGAACATGGGTGGCGTGCAGATAAAGCGGCTCCACCAAGGCAAGCACGGCATGAAAATCATCGTCTGTAATCACCATGTTCCAGCGTGGGATGATACGGTCCTTCAGATTATCGGAAGAAATATGCGCGTCAGGTTTTACCAGAGAAGAATCTTCCAGGCTTCGCAGGATGGCGACTATCGACATCATGCGGCACGCATTGACGGCAAGACGGATGACGGAACTGCCCATCTCGTCTCCGTTGATCTTGCCGGAACGATGGAACAGTTTGTCGAACAGGAAGTTGAACTGTTTATGCTGGGCATGGGTCAGCTTCAGGGTAAACAATCCCCGAAGCGTCAGCTCGTCCAGCGTGTTTTTCCATTCGTTGCCCATCAGGCGGAATTCCTCGTCCACATCCACCTCATCCTCGCCAAACTGGTCCGCCCATTGGGTGATGCGTGGCATATAATAAAAGTTCTGGCGGGAGAACAGACCGTTCTCCGCCGTGGGGATCAGGGGCTTTACTTGTGCGGGCGTACCCGAGAGCAACACGGAGAGGTAGCTTCTGCTCACCTCCTGATATTCGCGGTCGGTACGCCGGTTGTAGGACAGGCGGTCGTGGTCGAACGCCTTGCGCAGCGTGTCGCTCCAGTTTCCGTATTCGGTCCCTATGGCGGTGGATACGGTGTCCGCCTCACTTTCGCAGATGATGCCCGTTCCGTTGGAATCCATGATATTTTGCAGGATGCCTGTTCCGGTGTTGTTTCCCGGTATGAGGAACATCCGGTTGGGAGGCAATACGGGAGCTTCCTGATTTCTCCGTTCCTTGCCCAGAGAATCGTAGGCCGCCTTTTCCCGGCGGTAAGTTTTCATCGCCTCTTTCACCTCGTTTCGTATCTTGTCGTGTATAGGTTCGATGAGGAGCCGCACCCACGTCAATGCACTTTTTCCTGCGGCGGACGGGGCCACGATGAAAGTCTGCATACAGGGGGCCTGCCACTTCCGGCCGTACTGGCACCGCACTACGTGGGAGAGGGAGGCACCCAGTACGGTAAATGCTCCCAGGAGCAACACATCACGCTGTTCGGGCTTTTTACCGAAGGAGATGATTTTCTCCAGCAGCTCCGGCCACACATAGTCCTGTGGAAAGGTAGGCAGGGGGGAATAAGGCTCGGAGCCTTCGGTGAGCTGTTCCTCCTCGTCGGTATCATCGGAAACGTCATTTTCCACCTTATTATATCGCGCGCACGTGTGTGGAAAATCCGGGGGTGTCCCTGCTGTCCCCATTGTCCCTGCCTTGTGGAAGCCGGCGCTGCCGGAAATCTTCACTCCGCATTGTCCGGCCAGATGGAATACGGTTCCCAGATGTATATCTTCTTTATCGGCATGAAGCGCGTTCGAGAACAGTGCTTGTGCATTTTTTTCGTCGTATTTGGAGGAAAGGGAGCAGAGGGAGAGGAAATCATTGCGTCCCGCTTCTCCGCAATCGTTTGCGATGGCGAAAGCCAGTTGTACATATTCAATATAGGTAGGGGCAATGTCTGCGCCTGCCATGCGGACAGCTTCGGTCAGCTGCCGCAAGTTTTCTAAAGGATTGTTCATGTTCATGATATTTGTTGTTTTTTGAGTGCCTGTTTAAATTTTGTCCGGCATTCTTTTGAGTATGTTTTTCTATTCGTTTTAAATTTCCCGGCGTATCAATGCTTCCTCGTCATACGAGAGGAAACAGGCCCGTACCAAGTCCTTGCCGGAACGGTCCACGCCTTTGCCGGAATGGTTTGTTTTTTTATCTTCCCTGTCCGGGTGGCTGCTGTGGAAATCATAGATTGCTTGTACGTAGTTCATCGCCCAGTGGATGTTTTCGGAGGTATTTTGTTTGGTGTCGGGTATGCGTGCCAGGTCGTAGGGGATGAACGCTTTTACTCCGTGTCCGCTGGGGCTGGTGAATGCCAGTACAGGGCGCAGGAGGAGGTCGTCGAACAATTGTCTTTTCAGCTTTTCCGCTTCCCGACGGGAATCAAGGTGGTCTATGTCCACCACAATCAAGCCCGACGGTCCGGTCAGGCTGTCGCTTTTACGGTAGGAAAAAACGCCGCAGGGAGTAACGTAGGGTAGCGTCTGTTGCTTGAGCATACGATAGACTTTTTCATCCCCGTTTTCCACTGCCCGGCGCACGGTCTCGGTCAGTGTCTTCAGGCGTTCGCTGGATGTGATAAGTTTGTACACTTCCTGTAAGGTTATTTCCTTGTAGGGCGTTAAGGTGGGCGGCTGGATGATTCGTCCGGTGGTACTGTCCTTTACCGGTGATATAGGTGGCAGAAACAGTGACATTTTAAATTGGTTCATTCGTTTTTATTTATTAAATTTGCAAGCCCTGATATTTATGAATCAGGTTATTGATTTTCAATGTTACAAAGTTCGATATAATAACTGAGATACGTGTGTTTTTGTCCTGAACGGGGACATATAAATGATTATTCATATAAAAAATACGATTTAATCCGATGGAACATTTGAATCCTGTTGATCAGGCCCGGCAATTGGCTGCCGAGGTAGTGAAACGTCTGGGCCAGTTGAATCTGCACAGACGGGAGTTGGAGCGTAAGCTCCATGTGGCTAATGGCTTTTTTACCAGCCTGGAAGAAAAAAAATAACATGACGCTTCTTCTTTTTTTCGAGGTGAAGGCGGTTATAGAAGAACACTATGAGAGGCGTATCGAGTTTTACAGGTATGTCAATCCGCCGCTGTCACGGGAGGCGGAACGTGAACTGGGGGAGTGGAAAGGAAAAGTGAGGGAGATAATGAGGATGTGTTGAAGTTCCGATAGGGGGATATAGCGGGATATTTGGCCCATAACACGCTGAAAGGCAATATGACTATTGCCCGTATGTATCTTGCGATAGCCGGGGGAGATATGGACGGTGCCTTGCGTCTTCTTCGGGAATTCCTTTCTACTGTTCCGTATTGTGATAACACGAATTATGAGGGACATTACAGCAACTGTTCTACATCATCTTTTCCCTGTTCGGGATGTATGTCGATGTGGAAGTGCGTATCCCGAACGCTTTTTCCTCAGTGGATTGCAAGTGGTGAAGGTAGGGATCAATTTTGATGTGGAGAAACACACCTTGGGGGATTATATAAATCACCGATAAGAATTAATCTGTAAAGAATAGAATATTTACTATAGGCTGCATGCAATGATGCATGTGGCCTTCCCTTTTTTGTTGCCGGTAGCGACCGGCATCCGCATAATGTATTGCATGAACGATTGTCTTCGTGATTACCAGCAGGAGATGAAGCTCCGCCTCTTTGAGGAGTGGGAGTTT
>ERZ779888.104-NODE-104-length-106305-cov-8.610739_pt1 | contig 106305 bp, 87 predicted proteins | sample MGYA00511245_ERZ779888 | MGnify/ENA primary metagenome ERZ779888 (study PRJEB29588, sample SAMEA2155255) | human gut metagenome | biome: human gut; feature: human-associated habitat; material: faeces | place: Denmark | collected 2008/2010 ...
TATAATTAATTGCCGGCAATTTAAACTCATTAAGGATTACATTTTTTGCAGGCAGAATAGCCTCTGGAGATAAGCGTATCTCTGTCACCGTCGAATTCCGCATAGTTGGATGCCTTGATCTGCTTGGCACTTGCACATCCGGCGTAGTGGAACTTCTTAGTGCTCTTGTTTAACACATAGTGACCAGATTGGCTGATTGAATCATTGGCAGGCTCTTCATTTATCTGAGCTTCCCCGGCATCTTCAACAACTGAATTGTCGTCTGAACTGCCTGCATCAGCAGCATCTTCAGCAGCTTCTTCAGTTGTATCGGCGGTTTCGGTAACAGCGTCTGTTACATTGGCAGAAACTTCGACTTTGCCATCAGTTATCAATTCATCCACAGCTTCGGCCGCAGCCTCAGTTGCCGTTTCAGTTACAGCCTGGGTCGCAGCTTCAACAGCTTTTGTGGCTGCCGAAGTACTTTCGGCATAAGACTTAGTCGCAGCCTGAGCAGCAACAGAAGCACTTTTTGCTGCGGTTGAGGCTTGTGTTGAAGGAACGCTTACAACAACGGCTTTGCTCTCTGTGACTGCAGCAGGAAGATTTGCGACAGATTGTACAGATGGTGCGGAAGATGCAATTTCTGACGAAGCAGTTGGCGTGCCGCAGGCGGCGGTCATAACCATACTCATAACAATAGCAGTCATACAAATGGTATTTCGTATAAAATTCTTTTGCATATAGCACACTCCTCATATAATATTTTAATATATTATAATAATATATCATTTCATATGAACACGCAACTATTAATTATTAGATGTTTTTATTAAAATCTTTCAACAAGAGCGTATATTACTGTAACATTATATAAAAAAAACACACCGAGATAAGAAAGAATTATATAGGCAATTGCTTCACTGACATTCGGTGTTTTACTTTTGGCTGTAGCCAATGCGTGCTGATGAGAGCCAGATTTCACTTTAGAATTCTTATTATGCGCAAATATGCTGTAAATCCCATGTATAATCATATCAACCAACCTGAACAGGAAAAATCCGATAACCGCACCGAGTGTATTCATCAGAAGGTCATCAATATCGGATACGCGCCAATTGAAAAGCTGCATAATCTCAATCGCGAGGGAAGAGAGCATGCCGATAAGCAGAACCTGATGAAATCTGCATCTTCGCCATATCATTGGAAGCAGGAAGCCAAGTGGCATAAACATGATAATGTTAAGAATATACGAAATTGTATAAGTGTCTGTTGAAAAAGGTACAAGATTAATCGTGCCGGAATCTATAACGATACCGCTCCGGATAAGCTCGTATATCGTTGGGATACCGGTAACTTCAAGTGCCATGGAGAGGTAGAAAATGAAGATATAAGTCATCACATAATGCATCCGTCCGTATCTGACATTTTTAAATTTGGTCATATAAAGCTGCCATATAATACACGGGACAAACACACAGAGCTGGAATGATACAATAAAGATTAAATCTAAAAATAAAGTGTTCATAAGTTTTCTCCCTGATAAAATAAGGAGACTGCCAAAGCTGCATCCGAAGATGGCTGAGCCTTAACAATCTCCTCAATTGGAAAATCAGTAAATGCAAATCTGAACCATGCAAATCTGCATCGCCTATCTCACATCTGTTTTTGTAAATGTACTGAACAGATTAACTAGCTCATCATCTGCCTGATAGAAGCGGCAGCCGGATTCGGTTGTACGCTTGGCATTATTGTCAGTCAGTGATGAATTGTAGGTTACACACAGTACAGGTCTGTTCAGGTCAATAGTGGCTGGCGCACTGTCGAGTCTGTCTGCAATCTTATTAAGAATTTCGGCACCATTTTCAGTATAGTCAGCATAAGAATCATTTGAACCATCTAAGTTATTGTAGAAGCTGCGTGTAGCTGAACCATCGTACAGGTTACCGTCATACAGAAGTGTGAATGACAAAGTACAGTTCCTTACGGCATAACCATCGGGAAGCTGTGCATCAAGCAGCTTATTTACAGCATTGGAAGCATCTGAAGCTGCATTAATACGCTCAACAAGCAGCTTGAGTGCTCTTGGTGTATCAGCAGATATGCCGGCATAAAAATTAAGGGTTGAACTCTTATAGTTGACTTCCACATAGAATCTTCCAATGCAGTCACCTGAAGAATAGCGTGATGTGTGGCTGATGGCAGCAGGAAGATCCAGTGAACGGAAATCTTCACAAAGAGCCTCATACAGGTCACGTTTGTCATTGTCAGATATCTTCCATGAAGAGTGGCCTGTCATATACAACTCACATGAAGCAAGAGAGTTATATTCAGGCAGATTCTTATATATGGAAGTATAATCATCAGACTTATTCAGTGTATTGATAAATGTCTGGTACTCATTTAACGGTACATACACCTTACGTCTGAGTGTTCCGATACCTTTGCCGAATTCCACACTCAGCCGTGTAGAATAGGCACTGACAGAGTCAGCACCATCAGTTGTTTTTATATCATTTATATTCTGCTCAAGATAGCTGACAAGCTTACTGATTATCTCCTGGTTATATATTTTGGTGGATGCTGCTTTCTGGGTAAAATAATAATCATGTTCTACATCGCTTCTTGTGAGAGAAGAGTAATCGTCTGTATTGATAATTACGTATTTTACGCGGTCCGCAGAAGGCACATTGTGAATCTCATAAAAATATCCGGCAGCGATTATAATGACAAACAGTACATTAAATGCTGCAAGTGCCCACAGGCTTTTGAAGGATTTCATTACATTGGCAATCTTTCTGGTTGAGATGAGCTCATAAAGAAAATATGCTATTACTGCAATAAAATAGAAAAGCACAATGTAAAACAGGTTCATGGCATTGGTTCCGCCAAACATCTCATGACTGCGGAGGATAAGCTGGCATACCGCTGCAATTGGCAGAAGGCATATGCACATCGGAGGTATAAGCCTGTATATATTCTGAAGGCGTCTGTTGGAAGCCGGCATGGTTGCTGTCTCGGATTTCCTTATTTTAAATGCATACATTCCAATGACAAAATATACTATGGCAAGCACCAGCGTATAGAGTGACGGAACAAGATGTGTCATTGGATATAACGCATCTCCGCCTATAAACAGGCTGATTACATTGCCGACGACAATGTTAATGTTATAGTCAAGTATTCCGCCAAGGCTTAACGGCAGAACCTGGACAAGAGAAGACATCATAACCGTGAAGAATGTTATAAGTCCTCTTGGAAATATAAGAAGCATAACTGAAACTGCTATATTTGAAAAATAAGTTCCTGTAATGCTCATGGCAAGGAAGCCTGCGGCGAGCATACATACAGAGCCTGCCAGTGTCGCAAGAGTTGTTGTAAGCACACTGTACATGTTGATTGCCACATATGGCGTGAACAGCGTAAGAATGCAGCAGAGTGCAGTACTTACAAGCACGATTATACACAGCCATGCAACAATCGCAGCCAGAAATGATACAGCGATGCATTCCCTTTTTACAGGAATACTGTGATAAAAGTCACTTGAGTTGCGTCTGTTCATGAATCCAAACAGATAAAGAACCATAACAGGCGCAAGAATATATATTGCTGCAAGCAGTATCGGGTGAAGTTCAAGCAGTGTGCACACCTCAGGCATATTAAGTGCGGTCTGGGCTGCGCTGCCTGATATCGTAATCTGGCCTGCCGTATATGATGCAATCCATTCGGCATTGCTCATATTATTGCCGATTACAACAAATACTGTTTCAAGGCAGAAGATTATGAGGCCCATGATTCCTATTGTGCGAAGCTGGCGCATTCCGTCTGAAAATAATTTCTTATTAAATATATTTTTCATGATTATCCTCCAATCCTCAATTATTGACCAGCACATCATCAAAACTGTATCCGAGTGCTTCCATCTCATAGGTAAATACTTCTTCAAGCGTAAGCGGAAGAATGTCAAGTATCACAGGATGCTTTGCCTGAATCTTCGCGGTAACGTCTGCTTTGTCGCCGCGTACGATAATATTGGCAACACTTCCATGCTTGGTGTAATGAAGTATATCAAGATCTGAGAATGTATCCCTGCCGTAAGTCCCTGCAAATTCCCCGGTGAATGCCACCTGAACCTTGAAAAGGGATGTCTTTAAGTTGCTTATGTCACTTTCCAGCACAAGACCTCCCTTGTGAAGCAGGGCAAGCTGGTCACACGTATCTTCAAGCTCACGAAGAGAGTGTGAGGTAAGAATTGCGGTTGCCTTGCGGTCAACAACATCCTGACATACGATATTTTTAACAAGATTACGCATTACCGGGTCAAGTCCGTCAAATGTCTCATCAAGGAAGAGATATCTCGGACGGCATGACAGCGCCAGAATAGTCGCTGCCTGCCTCTTCATTCCTTTTGAAAATGTGTTCAGGCTGCGGCTGCCGGAAAGCTTGAATATCTCCTTGAGATGTTCATAGCGTTCACCACTGAAATCAGGATAAGCAGCGGAGTAGAGCTTCGCCATCCTGTCCATTGAAGCGCCGCCGAGAAAATACAGTTCATCAGGCACAAATGCCATCTGTGATTTCAATTCAGTGTTCTCGTATACATCGTTCCCGTCGATTGTGATAGTCCCCATGTCTGCACGGTATATACCCGTCAGCAGACGTAAAAATGTTGATTTGCCGGCACCGTTGGATCCGACCATGCCGTAGATACAGCCTTCCTCAATTGTACATGAGATGCCGTTCAAAGCTTTGTAATCATCAAATGTTTTTGTCAGATTGTCAGCTTTAATCATTGCTTTGCCCTCCCGTCATATTATTGGATGAGCTGTCCCCAAACACCTCATCAACACAGCTTATTACATCTTCTTTTGTGATGCCTGCCATCTTAAGGCTTATAAGCTGCGTTTTGATATCCTGTAATTCGTCCTCTTTTGCAATGTGCATGAGCTCAAGTGCATTATCTGATATAAAGCTTCCCTTGCCGGGAACTGATTTGATAAGCGTCCTTCTGTCAAGCTCGGCAATTGCCTTCTGAATCGTGTTGGGATTAACAGAAAGCTCAACAGACAAAGTCCTTACCGAAGGCATCCTGTCACCGGGCTTAAGTACACCCTTAAGGATGAATTCCTCCGTCTGCCGTATTATCTGCTCATACACAGGCGTTCTGGACATTACATCAATCTGATACATCGTCCGCCTCCTTTAGCAATATTAACTGTATTAGTACGATTAATACAGTTGTATAATAACATGCATTCTGCAGCCTGTCAAGAGGGGAAAGTGTATTGCATCAACAGGGGGAAGTGTATTGCATCAACAGACACGCTCCCGCTTGGACGGCAGCGCAGCGGATACTAAGCTCATGCCTGCGGCATTCGCTAAGTACCGGCGCTGCCATACAGTCTGTTTATGCAACACACTTCCCCTGTAGGGGAGCGCACCGGACGCCGCAGGAATTGCTGCATCGCGGTGCAATGCAGGATTCCTGCGGCTGGCCTTGCAGACGCATAACCAGCTGTAAAAGATAAGTAATAAGTGTTTATAAACCAAGAGCAGTAGTGTTCCGGGTTGGCTCCCAAACAAGGCAGAATAGGTGTGTAAAAGACACGGCTATGCACCCGCCGGTACTTAGCGAACGCAAAGCGTGAGCTTAGTATCCGCTGCGAGGTGCATGCAGCGGGAGCGAGTGCCTTTTACACATCTATTCTGCATTTCCCCTTGTAATATTTCCACAATAAGGTAAAATGTTATGTATGCGGCTTTGCAGCCGTACGATATGAAAAATGATAGAATATTCAGGGAGAGTACATTACAATGGACAAATTAAAACCGATGCTTTTTACGGTAATGAAGGGTTACACAAAAGAGCAGTTTGTTAAGGATGTAGTAGCAGGAATTATTGTAGCGATTATAGCGCTGCCGCTTTCAATAGCACTCGCACTTGCGTCAGGCGTAGGACCGGAGCAGGGTATCTACACAGCGATAATCGCAGGCTTTATAATTTCCTTCCTTGGCGGAAGCAGTGTGCAGATTGCAGGTCCGACGGCTGCATTTGCAACAATAGTAGCGGGAATCGTGGCAGAGAACGGAATGTCAGGACTCGCAACGGCAACAATACTTGCCGGAATTATACTTATAGTCATGGGACTTTTAAGATTCGGAAGTCTTATAAAGTTCATACCTTATACGATTACAGTAGGTTTTACAGCCGGAATTGCGGTAACAATAGTTATAGGACAGCTCAAGGATTTCTTTGGAATAACATATGTACAGGGAACACAGGCTGTTGAGACAATGGAAAAGCTTAAGGCGGATGTTGCATTTGCAGGAACCGTTAACTGGCAGGCAGTGATAGTAGGCGTTGTATGTCTTGCCGTGCTTATCGTATGGCCTAAGATAAGTGAAAAGATTCCGGGTTCACTTATAGCGGTAATAGTGGGAATTGTTATGGTTAAGGGAATCGGAATGCATGTAAATACAATCGGAGACCTCTATACAATAAGTAATGCACTTCCAAAGCCTGTTATGCCTGATTTCAGTCTTGAGACTGTAGGCAGAATGCTTCCGGATGCATTTACAATAGCTATACTTGCAGCGATAGAATCACTGCTTTCATGTGTTGTGGCTGACGGAATGGTTAATTCAAGACACCGTTCCAATATGGAGCTTGTTGCGCAGGGTGCGGGTAATATCGGTTCTGCATTATTTGGCGGAATTCCTGCAACGGGAGCAATAGCAAGAACAGCAGCTAATATTAAGAACGGCGGACGTACACCTGTTGCCGGAATGGTGCATGCAATTGTGCTGCTGCTTGTGCTGGTTGTACTTATGCCATATGCGGCACTTATTCCGATGCCGACAATTGCGGCTATTCTTTTTATGGTAGCTTACAATATGTGCCAGTGGAGAACTTTCGTACATTTAGTGAAAACTGCGCCAAAGAGTGATATAATTGTACTTGTGCTTACATTTGCACTTACAGTTATATTCGACCTTGTCGTAGCAATTGAGATAGGAATGATACTTGCATGTCTGCTCCTTCTCAGGCGTATGAGTGAGGAATCAGAGGTTAAGAGCTGGAAATATATTGAGGATGAGAATGATCCTGACAGCATTATGCTCCGCAAGGTACCTAAGCATGTAAGAGTATATGAGATAAGCGGCCCGATGTTTTTCGGAGCTGCTGACAGAATAGCAACAATTTCAGTAAAGGACTTTACCAGGTGCCTCGTTATAAGAATGCGTGCGGTTAACGCACTTGACGCAACAGCGATGCATTCACTTGAGGAGCTTTACGATAAACTCAGCAAAAAACATATAGCAGTAGTATTTTCACATGTGAATGAGCAGCCTATGCATGTTATGCAGAAGGCAGGATTTGTTGAAAAAGTAGGCAGTGAGAATTTCTGTGCGCACATTGATGAAGCACTTGAAAGAGCAGCAGGATTTGATTCTAACGACTGATATTTGAAGAATGACCGGTGACGGTCAGGTATGGAGGCATCATATGGATAATAATGAAGGGAAGCACAGGCAGGCTGATATTGCAGACGATAACCGTAAGAAGTGGAATTATGACATAAAAAAATATGCCGTTGTGGCAAGTGTCGCCATAGTGACATTCTTTATTTGTGTGCTGCTTTTCTTCATTGTATACAGATACAGTGGTTTTGCCAAAATCTGGGACAAGCTTATGTCTATTATGCAGCCGTTTATAATAGGAATTGTGCTTGCATATATTGTCAATCCGATAATGATGGTGGTTGAAGGGATAGTAATGCGTCTTATCGGACCTAAGGTGAAGAATCCAAAGACTGCCGAGAAGACGGCAAGAGGCATTGGAATCGTATGCGCGCTTATGCTGTTTATACTTATTATCGTGTTCCTGCTTGAACTTATCATACCTCAGATAATCAGCAGTGTTCAGGGAGTTGTCGGAAGTCTTCCGGATGAGATCAGCTCATTTGTTGCATGGGTAACAGAGGTGACAAGGGGCAATGAGCAGATATCCAATATGGTTGAAAAAGGGATTATCTCAGGAACAGACTTTATCGGCAAGTGGGTTCAGGAGCACATGCTTCCACAGGCTAATACGTACATTGTATCAATTACGACAGGTGTAGTTAATGTTGCCAGGATAGTTGTAAATGTATTTGTCGGCATTATTATTTCGGTATATGTACTTGCCAGCAAGGAAAGATTCATCGGACAGTCCAAGAAGATGATATATACGATGTTTGACGCGAAGCGCGGCAATATAATAATAAGGACGGCAAGAAAGAGCAATGAGATATTTGGCGGATTTATTATGGGCAAGATAATAGATTCACTTATTATAGGAGTGCTCTGCTATGTAGGGCTTCTTATACTCAGAATGCCATATCCTACGCTTGTCAGTGTTATTGTCGGTGTAACCAATGTAATTCCATTTTTTGGTCCGTACATCGGAGCAGTACCGAGTTTTATAATTATTACGCTTGCCAATCCAATCAAGGGACTGTATTTCCTTGTATTCATTCTCGTTTTACAGCAGCTTGACGGTAATGTAATCGGACCGAAGATTCTTGGGGATTCAACAGGACTTTCGCCATTCTGGGTCGTATTTGCAATTATTGCAGCCGGAGGAATATTCGGATTTGCAGGAATGCTTCTTGGTGTGCCAACATTTGCAGTTATATATTACATAGCAGGCGAGATAGTCAGTCATAAGCTTAAGATGCGTAATCTTCCGCCGGATACAGAGAGTTACATAAAGGCTGAAGAACTTGATATTTCCACAAATGAAATCAAATACAAAGAGTAATTGTCAGAATATTTTGAACAATACACACAATTAAGAGAATAAAATACAAAAGATAATATAAAAACAAAATAATTAAAAATATTTTAGAAAAAGTATTGACAAAACTGAACCTCAATGGTAATATACATACATAAACAAGAGAGATACATAAAGTATCAATCAGAAGTCAATTGATTAATCAAACTGAATTAATCAAAGTCAAGACAGCAGGGAGGTTGATACCGTTGGGCCAGACATAGTAATAACAGTCAATATGAAGTGGTAGTACTGGACAGGAGATTTAATAACAGTATTCATATTGAACAATACCACATTAATATCCAAGATTTCAGATTCGTGTAAAGAAACGATGAAGAAGAAGCGTACATTTTATACAACCTGAAAGTTCATGAAGACGCTATATCCGAATACAGCATACGCAGCAAGCGTTAGATGCATATAATGAAGATAGTAAGCAGCAGGAACTGATGGAAGATATATCTTGTAGGTTGTGAGAGATTAAGAATAGGGTTCTTATCTTGAAACTTGATATTATAATAAGCGTCACTGTACAGAGAATGAGAGCAGTGAGGAAAGAGAGAAAAAATTGAATAACGAATCAGAGTTTTAGAACGACCATTGTACTTAAGTAATACGAGAGTATGATGGTCGTTCGCTTTTTATGAGCAGCCTGACTTCTGCATGATACTATGATTTTTATAAGAACTGTCTTTTTGAGAAAAATATGCTATAATGCTATAGTATGATGTGATGTCTGCAGAATTGTGTGAGTAATTCGCAGGTATCGGGGCGGTGTCGAAAGTCCCCTTTTATGAGGTCTTTGACACCAACGTAAGTCTGAATATATATAAGCGAGGTATTACAATGAGTGAAGCATGCAGTCATAACTGTGGAAGCTGTAGTGAGAATTGCAGCGAGAAAACGGATTTTCGTAAGAGCCTTCATGAGGGCAGCAGCGTTAAGAAAGTAATAGGAGTTGTCAGCGGTAAAGGCGGAGTCGGTAAGTCAATGATAACATCACTGCTTGCCGTTGCGGCACAGCAGTCAGGTGCACGTACGGCAATACTTGATGCAGATATAACAGGCCCTTCAATTCCAAGAGCGTTTGGAATTAAGAGTAAGGCATCAAGTGATGGAGTTGTACTTATGCCGGTTAGTTCTAAGACAGGAATACAGATTATGTCGACCAATCTCCTGCTTGCCAATGAGACGGATCCGGTAATATGGAGAGGACCTGTAATAGCAGGATGTGTTGAGCAGTTCTGGACAGATGTTATGTGGAATGATGTTGATGTTATGCTTGTGGATATGCCTCCGGGAACAGGAGATGTGCCGCTTACGGTATTCCAGTCAATACCTGTGGATGGAATTGTAATAGTCACAACTCCTCAGGAACTCGTCGGCATGATAGTGGAAAAGGCGGTTAATATGGCTTCAACAATGAATGTCCCTATACTTGGAATAGTAGAGAATATGTCATATTTTGAATGTCCTGACTGCAAGAGCCGTCATGAGATATTCGGTAAGAGCCACATAGAAGAGATCGCAGCACAGTACGGAATAAGCAATATTGCTAAACTTCCTATAGATTCATCACTTGCTGCCAATGCAGATGCAGGAACAGTGGAAGATTACAGCGGAGCAGATCTTGCAGAACTTAAGGCATTCTATAGCACACTGATGTAATAATACGGAATGAGTAATTTCTGAAGAACACTGACAGGCGGAAGGTATGAGCCCAGGTCGATGAAAACAGGGCAGCATACAAGGCACAGGATGGCATACAGAGGGATAATACTCATCATGATGCGGCTTTTGCGTATGCATAGCGATAATGCGAAGGCAAATAATATGCATATAGCCGCAAATGCAGTTATCGAAGACAGTTCTTCTGATAATCCGGAATGTGAGCCGGACAGCATTAATGATAACAGAGACGACAATGCGAACAGTATTGTCGGGATAGCGGTGTATACAAGTCGTCCGAGGATGGTCATTCGTCCCTGCATGGCTAAGAATACACCGCTTTCTTTATCTGTGATATATTGCGAACATCCAAACATTGCGGCTATTGTGATAAGTATTGCGAGTATGCCGCGAAGCGGAAAAAGCTGTGTATCTGCCTGATATTCAGCAGAATGTGGGACTGATGTGCCATATGTGCCGGACTGGGTTTTACCGGAGACATCAAGAAGTCTGAATTCCACATGAAAGGTGGCAGGACCATTAAGATAGTAGTCAAAGCGTTCATTTACATAATCTTTTGCAATATGTGAGGCGGTGCTGTCAGTGCCGGCCAGTGACGAGGCATAGTCGGCTGCAATTGATTGACCGAATATGCCGAACATTGAGTGAAATACCATTTCGCTGGACAGTGATGCCATCATGGATGAAGGAGAACTTACAAGCTTTATACAACCGGAATATTTACCGCCTGATATGCATGCTGAGAGATTGTCGGGAAAGATGTATCCGCAGTCTGTTCTGCCACTTATAATATCATTATTAAGCTCGTCGGCAGATGATGCCTCATAATATTCCATTGTTGTGCTGTCGGAAGACTCAATAAGATGCTGCATGGTCTGGTGTGCAAGAATGTCATTGCCGGCTGCAAGCATACCGATTCGCACAGGTTCGCTTTCGTTAAGCTGTGGAACCGAAGAGATTATGTATACGCAGACAGGCATGGCAATTAAAAATATGGTCATAAGCCTGTAATTAAGCTGTCTTTTAAGAAGAAGAAAAAATCTTATAAAATATGCTCTCATAGTAATCCCCATTCCTGCCCATTTTCAAGGCATATCAAGTTTGTGCGCAAGTGTTGTTATGCATGCTGACAGAATGCAGACTGCCAGACATCCGGTTATGCAGCTTAAGTCAATATTATTGCACAGAACGCCTCTGAATGCACCTATAATATAAGTTGCAGGCACCAATACAGCCGATTTTTGGAGAACTGAAGGCAGGAAAGCCTTTGGAACCAATCCTCCTGCAAGAAATACCATCAGCACAGTCATTATAAATAAAAGTATTATACCGGCACCTGTGTTATCTGACAGCGAAAGCAGCATCTGCGATAATGAGAATATAGCAGGTAATGCAAATGCCAGCATAAGCACGGATGACGGGCCGAATGCGGTAAATACGTCCTGTAATGTGTAACGTACCTGCGGTGATAATTCCGCTGCGGTAATAGCAATTCCGGCAATTATAAGAATCAGAATAAGATAAGCTGCACTGACAGCTGAAAATCTGCATGCGGATGAAATGATGTAAGGTACTCCGTTACGCTTTATTGCAGCCTGTGTACAGGAGTTCTCGCTGCGAAGAAGACTGATACAGGATATTGATGACAGCATTATAAGCAATACGGCACCCGTACAGAAATAGAACTGTATAAGTGTTAGGCTGCCTGTTGATGATATGGTTTCTTTGCTGAAATACACAGAGCGGTCAAGCGCATGCGAGAGGTATTTGTCATTAAGATACAGTTCGGCAGCGGCAATCTCATCCTTAAGGCCGTATCTGCCGCAATAGTCATCTACAGCGTATATGCCGGCCTGCGCGATTGCCAGGTCACCTACGCCGGCGTTCACAAGTTCTCGAAACAGTGGAGAAGATGATGTCGAACCGCTTTTTGGAAGGATTACCTGTGCGGGGGTGTTGGTTCCGTTCATAATATGTTCTATGAATTGTCCCGGAACAAGTATAATGGCATCCACCGAACCATCGCGCATATTATTAAAGGCGTCATCCTCAGACATTTCCGTGAAGGAGCACTGATTTTTTACTGTATCAATCTCGTTTATGAATGAAAATGCTGCGCGCGTGTATCTGTCGCTGTCTTCAGGAAGCACAAGCGCAACGTTAAGTGGTTCTTTGTGGCTGCCGCTATACAGAAGCTTTGTGCCGGCAAATGCAGCAAGCCCTGTAATTGAAGCAAAGCAGGCGGTTGTGGCAAGTATAACGGGAATCATTCTGAAAGCAGCTTTAATCTGTAAAGAGAAGAAAAGCAGTATTTTATTGAGCTGTATATTCATTGACGAACCTCCGGAATGCGGATATACCTGATCAGGGTGTCTGCAATGTCTGCGCTGCTGCGTACGGAACGCCTTAAGAATTCGAGTTCGGTAAGGCGGCCGCCTGCCATAAGATATATCCTGTCACACAGTTCCAGTTCACCGGTCTCATGGCTTGCTATTATGACTGTATTACCTGTGTTGACGTAAGAACGGAGATAATTCTTGATATCTTCCTTACATACGATGTCAAGAGATGCACCGGGTTCGTCAAGAATAAGTACCTGAGGATCACGGGCGATGGCACAGGCGATTGAAAGCCGCTTTTTCATGCCGCCGGACAGCTTGCTGACATCATAGCTGCGGTATGCATCAAGACCGAACCGGGAGAGTATTCCGCCTGCCATGTCGTCATCAATGCGGCGGCCTGTCTCACAGTACCAGAAGCGGAGATTATCATAGACACTCAGATGGCTTAACAGAGGATTGTCCTGAGGTACAAACCCTGTGTAGCGCAGGAATGTGCCACGTTCTTTCATTGCATCATGGTTATCATAGAAAATATGGCCTGATTCAGCTTTGGAAGAGCCGGACAGAATACCAAGAAGAGTAGATTTGCCGCATCCGTTAGCACCTACGATGCCTATGCACTCACCATGTTCTGCGTAAAATGATGCACCGCGAAGAACTTCGCGTCTGCGGTAATTTTTGTGAATATCCCTTACCTCTATAAAACTCATAAATACTCCATTCTTATTCAAAATAAGCTGTTACACAAAGCAGGAACGACGATGGACGACAGCTTTATGTAACAGCTTATGATGTGTATTAGTTTAGTTATTCTCCTGATAATCAAGAGCAGCCTTGATGAAGCCCTTGAAGAGAGGATGTGGACGGTTAGGACGTGACTTGAGTTCAGGATGTGCCTGAGTACCGATGAACCAAGGATGGTCAACATTCTCAATCATCTCAACGATTCTTCCGTCAGGTGAGATACCTGAAAGCATTATGCCGTTATCTGTAAATGCCTTGCGGTAGTCATTGTTAACTTCGTAACGGTGACGGTGTCTCTCATGAATTGTCTCTGTGCCGTACATCTTATATGCGATGCTGTCAGTATTAAGAACACATGGATATGAACCAAGACGGAGTGTTCCGCCAATGTCATCAATTCCCTCCTGATCAGGCATAAGATGAATTACAGGATGAGTTGTCTCAGGTGAAAGCTCAACGCTGTGTGCATCTGTATATCCGAGAACATTACGTGCAAATTCTATAAGGGCAATCTGCATACCGAGGCAGATTCCAAAGTAAGGAATCTTATTCTCTCTTGCATACTGTGCTGCAAGAACCATACCTTCAATACCTCTGTCGCCGAATCCACCGGGAACGATAATTCCTGATACTCCGCCAAGAAGCTCATCGGCATTCTCCTTAGTAAGAAGCTCTGAATCAACCCATCTGATATCAACAGAAGCATAGTTGGCAACACCGCCATGCTTAAGAGCCTCGACAACACTTATATATGCATCGTGCAGCTGTGTATACTTACCGACAAGTGCAATACTTACGCTTGTCTTAGGATTCTTCCATGCGGTGCACATCTCACGCCATTCCTTAAGATCCGGTTCAGGACACTCAAGATTGAGGCATTCACATGCAACCTGTGCAAGATGCTCTTCTTCCATTGCAAGAGGAGCTTCATATAAAATATCTACGTCAAGGTTCTGAAGAACGTGTGAACTTGGAACGTTACAGAACAGAGCAATCTTGTCCTTGAGTCCCTTATCAAGCGGATGTTCTGAACGGCATACGATGATATCAGGCTGGATACCCATACCCTGAAGTTCCTTAACACTTGCCTGTGTAGGCTTGGTCTTCATCTCACCTGAAGCACGAAGGTAAGGTATAAGGGTAACGTGGATGAGAATTGCATTCTCACGGCCTACTTCATGCTGGAACTGCCTGATAGCTTCGAGGAAAGGCTGGCTTTCGATATCACCTACGGTTCCACCGACTTCGATAATTGCAATCTTGGTATCATCTGTTGAATAGTCGCGGTAGAAGCGGCTCTTAATCTCGTTAGTTATATGAGGAATTACCTGAACTGTTCCCCCGCCAAAGTCTCCGCGGCGCTCCTTGGAAAGAACCGACCAGTAGATCTTGCCTGTTGTTACGTTGGAATTCTTAGTAAGACTTTCGTCGATAAATCTCTCGTAATGTCCAAGATCAAGGTCTGTCTCAGCTCCGTCGTCAGTTACGAATACTTCACCATGCTGAATAGGATTCATTGTACCCGGATCGATATTGATATAAGGATCAAACTTCTGCATTGTTACAGAAAATCCTCTTGACTTTAAGAGACGTCCAAGCGAAGCCGCTGTAATTCCCTTTCCTAAACCTGAAACAACACCACCTGTAACAAATACATATTTTACGGGCATGATTAACCTCCTTCGTAGTAACTCATATTAATAATCAAATAATAATTGTATCTTTACAAACACTTTTATAGTATACAACGAAAACATTTTAATTTCTACATGTATTTCAATATTTTTAAAATAAAAAATAAAACAGAAAATGACTACATACAAATTTCACATTATATGGAGTTGATTTTATTGCGGAAAATCCATATAATGATATAAGTGTCAGAAAAAATAATAATATATAGAAGAAAGAGAAAAATAATGGATAATAGACAGAACAATGGTCAGGGACCGAGAGGCGACGGGAACCGCGGACCCAAATTCAATCAGACAGTGGTAATTCTTTTGATAGCCGCGCTTATTACATTTATCGGTATAAGCTGGCTTAATGGCATGGTCAAGAATGCCACATACAAAGAGATAACATATGACGAATTCTTAAGCATGCTTGATGACGGAGAGATTGGAAAGGTATCATTCGAGCAGGACAGAATTCTTATTGAACCGGCAAAACAGAACAATTCAATGGGTGTTAAGTACACTTATTATACAGGATATATCAATGATGATGAGATAGTAAGCAAGCTTGAAGAGAGTGGAGTTACATTCAGTGGATACATTCCGAGCACTAATTCATCGGTTGTTGATTTTCTGCTTGCGTATGTACTTCCGCTTTTGTTTATCTACCTGCTGTTTGGTCTTGTATACAGAAGAATGTCCAAAGGCGGCGGTGGCGGCATAATGGGAATGGGCGTTGGCAAGAGCAATGCCAAGGTATATGTCCAGAAGGAGACAGGAGTTACATTCCGTGATGTGGCAGGTCAGGATGAAGCCAAAGAGTCACTTACAGAGATAGTTGACTTCCTTCATAATCCTGATAAGTATTCCCACATCGGTGCCAAGCTTCCTAAGGGTGCTTTGCTTGTAGGTCCTCCGGGAACAGGTAAGACGCTTCTTGCGAAGGCTGTTGCAGGCGAGGCGAAGGTTCCTTTCTTTTCACTCTCAGGTTCGGATTTTGTTGAGATGTTTGTTGGTGTCGGTGCTTCAAGAGTAAGAGATTTGTTCAAGCAGGCACAGCAGTCGGCACCATGTATCATATTTATTGATGAGATTGATGCAATCGGTAAGAGCCGTGATTCAAAAATGGGCGGTAATGACGAACGTGAGCAGACTCTTAACCAGCTCCTCTCGGAGATGGACGGATTTGATGCATCCAAGGGTATATTTATCCTTGCGGCAACTAACAGACCGGATGTCCTTGATAAGGCGCTCTTAAGACCGGGAAGATTCGACAGAAGAATTATAGTTGATAAGCCGGATCTCAAAGGCCGTATAGATACGCTTAAGGTTCATTCAAAGGGCGTACTTATGGACGATACGGTAGATCTTGAAGCAATTGCACTTGCAACATCAGGTGCGGTAGGTTCAGACCTTGCCAATATGATTAACGAGGCTGCAATCATGGCAGTTAAGGCAGGAAGAAAGTATGTTTCACAGAAAGACCTGTTTGAAGCTGTTGAAGTTGTTATTGCAGGTAAAGAGAAGAAGGACAGGATCTTAAGCAAGGAAGAGAAGAAGACTGTTGCATATCATGAAGTAGGACATGCACTTATTACTGCGCTTAAGAAGCATGCTGAGCCTGTCCAGAAGATTACGATAGTTCCGCGAACGATGGGCTCACTCGGATATGTAATGCAGGTACCCGAGGAAGAAAAGTACCTCATGACCAAGGATGAGCTTATGACAAGGATTGTTACATGCCTCGGAGGAAGGGCAGCAGAAGAGCTTGTCTTTGACAGTGTTACAACCGGAGCATCCAATGATATTGAAAAAGCAACCAATATCGCAAGAGCTATGATAACGCAGTATGGTATGTCAGACAAATTCGGGCTTATGAGCCTTGAATCTGTTGAAAACAAATATCTTGACGGAAGGACTGTTCTTAACTGCAGCGATGTTACATCAGCTGAGATAGATTCAGAGGTAAAGGATCTTCTTAAGAGATGTTATGATGAAGCGAAGTCACTGCTTGCAGCTAACAGGGATGTGCTTGACAGAATAGCTGATTATCTGTATGAGGAAGAGACAATAACCGGTAAGCAGTTCATGGAGATATTCAATGACGTGAAGAATCCAAAGCCGGATACGGAAGAAAGCAGCGATGACAGCTCACTTCATGGCGGTGTATTTTCTGATATAGAGGATAATTTCAAAATCTGATAACCGCTATTACGATAACATAAGGCAGGGAATAAGCTGTTAAGGCTATGCCCTGCCTTATGTTTCTTATATTTTGCAAATGAACGGAGGGCAGCATGTTTGATATAGAAGAGGAGCTTAAAAAACTTCCGTCTAAGCCGGGAGTTTATATAATGCATGATAAGACGGATGCAATAATATATATCGGTAAGGCTGTAAGTCTTAAAAACAGAGTGAGACAGTATTTTCAGAGCAGCCGTAATCTGTCGGTCAAGATACAGCATATGGTTTCTAATATAGACCATTTTGAATATATAATTACAGATTCGGAGCTCGAAGCACTTGTGCTTGAGTGCAACCTTATCAAGGAGCACCGGCCGAAGTACAACACTATGCTTAAGGATGACAAGTCCTATCCTTTTATAAAGGTGACGGTTAATGAGAAGTATCCGAGAGTGTTATTTGCAAGAAGCATGAAAAAAGATAAGAGCAGGTATTTCGGGCCATATACGAGTGCAGGGGCGGTTAAGGATACGATTGAGCTTTTGTGCAGACTCTACAGGATAAGAACATGCAGCCGTAAGCTGCCGGCTGATATGTGTAAGGACAGGCCGTGTCTTAATTACCATATTAATCAGTGCAGTGCGCCGTGTCAGGGATATATAAGCGAAGAAGAATACAAGGAGTCTGTGCGTCAGGTTATAGATTTCCTTAACGGCAATTACTCAGAGATTCTTAATAAACTCAAAGATAAGATGATGGAAGCATCCGATAAGATGGAATATGAGGACGCGGCGCAGTACCGTGACCTGATAACCAGTGTAAAGCAGATAGCGCAGAAGCAGAAGATTACAGACAGTGATTTTGAGGACAGGGACGTAATTGCATGTGCAATTCAGGGCGATGACGCTGTTGTTCAGGTATTCTTTATCAGAGGCGGCAAACTTCTCGGAAGAGAACATTTTCATATGAATGTAGCTGCCAGTGACAGCAGAATGGAGATTGTCCAGGAGTTTATGAAGCAGTATTACGGAGGAACTCCGTATATACCGGGGATAATTATGGTTCAGGATGAGCTTTCCGAAAAAGATATCATCAGTGAATGGCTTACTTCAAGGCGCGGACTTAAGGTGTCAATTCTTGTGCCTAAGAAGGGTACAAGGGAAAAGATGGTTGAGCTTGCATTCAAGAATGCACAGATGGTTCTTGATAAGGATAATGAGAGAATCAAAAATGAACAGAAGAAGACGGTCGGTGCAATGCAGGAGATTGCTGACTGGCTCGACCTTGGAACGATAAAGCGTGTTGAGGCATATGATATCTCCAATACAAACGGTATAGAGTCTGTAGGTTCAATGGTTGTGTTTGAAGACGGCAGACCTAAGAATAATGACTACAGAAAGTTCAGGATAAAGACTGTCAAGGGGCCTGATGATTATAAGAGTATGCGCGAAGTCCTTACAAGAAGATTCACAAGAGGAATGGAAGAAAGAAGAATTCTTGTGGAACAGGAACATAAGGACAGACTTCTTGCCGAGCAGGAGATTGTAATAGATGAGGCAGCAGGCGGTGAAACAAAGGAAAAGATACATCTGGCAGGATTCAATGTATATCCTGATCTTATCATGATGGATGGAGGACGCGGCCAGGTTAATATTGCGCTGGATGTCCTTAATGAACTGGGACTTGATATTCCGGTATGCGGTATGGTTAAGGATGACAATCACAGAACAAGAGGACTTTATTATAATAATGTAGAGATTCCGATAGACAGGCACAGTGAGGGCTTCAAGCTTATAACAAGAGTACAGGATGAAGCGCACAGATTTGCAATTGAATACCACAGAAGCTTGAGAAGCAAAGCACAGGTAAGCTCAGTCCTTGATGACATTGAAGGGGTAGGACCGGCAAGGCGCAAGGCTCTTATGAAGCATTTCCTTGATATTAACGTGATAAGAAATGCAGACGTGGAAGAGCTGATGCAGGCGGACGGGATTACAAGGCAGGTGGCCGGGAATATTTACAGATATTTCCATTAAGCGTCAGTGGCGATGGCATAACATGTCATCCGATAATTAATCAAATATCTTTGCTTTGGCGGTTGATAGATAAACACTGATAGATTATAATATATTCAAAACAGCGTGAAAAGTGCGCAGGAATGAGGTATATAATGGCGGCATCTGAAAAGGTTAAGTTATCCAAAATAATTAAAAAAATGCAGCTTGTCAATAAGACACCGCAGATAGATACACGTACAATCTGGGTTCACCAGCCTGATGTTAACAGACCGGCACTCCAGCTTGCAGGTTTTTATGATCATTTTGATAATGAGAGAATACAGGTAATAGGCTATGTGGAGCAGGCATACCTTGATTCTATTTCGGCTGATGAGAGAAAGTTAAGATATACACAGCTTCTTTCAAGCAACATTCCATGCGTTGTATTCTGCAGGGATCTTGAACCTGAGGAATGCATGCTTGAGATAGCACTTAAGTATGGTGTTCCTATTCTCAAGTCACATGATGCCACATCATCATTTATGGCAGAGACAATCAGATGGCTGAATGTGCAGCTTGCACCTTGTATTGTTATTCATGGCGTATTAGTTGATGTATACGGCGTAGGCGTACTTATAACAGGTGAGAGCGGAATAGGTAAGAGTGAAGCGGCTCTTGAACTTATCAAGAGAGGACACAGACTTGTGACGGACGATGCTGTTGAGATACGTAAAGTGAGTGATGAGACACTTATTGGTACGGCACCGGGAATCACCAAGTATTTTATTGAACTTCGCGGAATAGGAATTGTCGATGTCAAGACGCAGTTTGGTGTAGAGAGTGTCAAAGAGACACAGCAGATTGACATGGTTATCAAGCTTGAAGATTGGAATCGTGAGAAGGAATATGACAGACTTGGTCTTGAGGAAGAGTATATAGAATACCTCGGTAATAAGGTTGTGTGCCATACACTTCCTGTGCGTCCGGGACGTAACCTTGCTGTTATAGTTGAGACCGCAGCGGTTAATCACAGAACTAAGGTTATGGGTTATAATGCTGCCAAGGAGCTTTACAGAAGAGTTCAGGAGAACCTCATGAAGACAGAGGATGATGATTATGATGAAGACTGATACCGGTTATGAAAAAAGATATTATTTCGGCATAGATATTGGCGGCACTTCGGTCAAGGCTGCGGTATTTGATGAGAGCGATAACACGGTCGGTACATATGAATTTGCAACTGATAAGGAAGACAACGGAAGCCACATACTTAATGATGTGGCTGACTTTGTTTCTTCATGGATGAATGAGAATGGCGCTGATGCATCTGTAATCGGCGGAATCGGAATAGGTGTTCCGGGTGCCGTGCTTGATGACGGAACGGTTAACGGCTGTGTTAATCTTGGCTGGGGCGTTGTTAATGTGAAGGCGGAACTTGAAAGACTGACCGGCATAAAGACTGTTGCAGGCAATGATGCCAATGTGGCTGCACTTGGTGAATATGCCGGTTATTATGCGGGGCTGTCATCATTCTTTTTTGTTACGCTCGGAACTGGTGTCGGTGGCGGTCTGATAATGAATGGAAGACCGGTGTGCGGCATTAACGGAGCGGCTGCGGAGATTGGACACCTTCCGATTGTTACTGATGAAGACAGAATGTGTACATGCGGCAAGAAAGGGTGCCTTGAACAGGCAGCGTCCGCAACGGGTATTGTGCATGAAGCATTAAAACGCCTTAACAGTGCGTCGGACAGCAGTGCTGCCGTATCATCGCTTCAGAAGTATGATAAAGCTGCACTTACTGCAAAAGATGTATTTGATGAGGCAAAAGCAGGAGATATTGTGGCCGGGAGTGTAATAGACAGGGCTGCAGAGTATCTTGGCAGAGGAATAGCATGCGTTGCATGTGCGGTTAATCCCGAATGTATAGTTATAGGCGGAGGGATGGCGGCAGCAGGGGAATATTTCCTTGATAAGGTGCGCGCAAGTTACAGGGCAAATGTATTCTATCCTATGAAGGATACTCCGATTGTGAAGGCAAAACTCGGCAATGATGCCGGGGTATATGGAGCAGCGCATCTTGTAATGCCTTCCAGTAATAATGAAAGGAAATAGTCATTTTGATAGTCTGTGATTCAGAGTTTGTAAAAGAGATTGGCAATATAACCGGAGTGGATAATATATTGTGCAATGAGAGCATGAAGACGCATACTACCCTTAGAATCGGAGGCAATGCGGATTATTTTGTTATGCCGCGCTCCAATGAAGGACTGCGTGACGTTATTAAGTGTGCAAAGAAGTATGGCATAGAGTATTATATTCTTGGCAATGGAAGTAATCTGCTTGTTGCAGATGCCGGATATCGTGGAATGATGATATATACAGGCAGATATTTTGATAAGATATCCTATGACGGGGCTGATAAGGCTGGTGCGGCTTGTAATACCGATGCAGATGAATGTGTAGTATATGCACAGTCAGGGGTAAGGCTTTCAAGGCTCGGCAACAGTCTTATGGAACAGGCTTATACAGGATTTGAATTCGCGGCGGGAATACCGGGGACGGTAGGCGGCGCGGTAGTGATGAATGCGGGAGCTTACGGCGGAGAGATTAAGGATGTAATAGTTGCTGCAGAGGTGCTGACTAAGGATGGCAGGATAATAACGCTGACAAAGGATGAGCTGAAGCTGGGATACAGAACAAGTATAATTGCTTCGGAAGGTTATGTTGTACTCGGAGCGTGGTTTAAGCTGCGCAGAGGCGACAGGGAGCAGATAAAGCAGAGGATGAAGGAACTTGCCGGATTAAGAAAGGATAAGCAGCCGCTTGAGTATCCAAGCGCAGGAAGTACATTTAAGAGACCGGAAGGATATTATGCCGGCAAACTTATCTCAGATGCAGGATTAAAAGGATACCGTATCGGAGGGGCGATGGTTTCTGACAAACATGCCGGATTTGTGATTAATATAAAAGACGCAACAGCAGCGGATTTTATTGCCCTTACAGATGATGTCAGGGATAAAGTATATGATATGTATGGGGTGCGTCTGGAACTTGAAGTTAAGGTTATCGGACAGATTTAGATAGGAGATTCAGTATGAGAATGGTAATTGTGACCGGAATGTCCGGTGCAGGTAAATCTACGGCGCTGAAGGTTCTTGAGGATGCAGGTTATTACTGCTGTGACAATATGCCGATTTCGCTTGTTATCAAGTTTGCTGAGCTGGCTTCATCAAAGGAATCGTCAAGAGAGAATATCGCACTTGGTGTGGATATAAGAAGCGGAGATGCATTAGATGAGTTTTCAGACGTACTCGAAGAGATGGGCCGGAGGAGATATGATTACAGAATACTATTTCTTGATGCCAATGACGATGTACTTGTTAAGAGATATAAGGAGACAAGAAGGGCACATCCGCTTGCCAATGGCGGCAGAATAGACCACGGAATCAGGCTGGAGAGAGAAAAACTGCGCTTCCTTAAGGATAAGGCGGATTATATAATTGATACGAGCCAGCTCCTTACAAGAGAGCTGAAGCAGGAGATAGAGAAGATATTTGTCGGTGACGGAAAGTTCAGCAATCTGTATATTACGGTGCTTTCATTTGGCTTCAAATACGGCATACCGGCGGATGCTGATCTTGTATTTGATGTAAGATTTCTTCCTAATCCATATTATGTGGAGGGGCTACGTAATCTCACAGGTAATGATAAGGAGATACAGGATTATGTCATGCAGTTTGATACGGCATCTGAGTTCCTTGATAAGCTTGAAGACATGCTGCGTTTTCTGATACCTAATTATGTGCTTGAGGGCAAGAACAGCCTTGTTATAGCTATAGGCTGCACCGGAGGCAAACACAGGTCAGTAACGCTTGCTAACGCAATATCAGAGAGACTGAGCGGAATGGAGTATGGTATTAAGACAGAACACCGTGATATAGATAAGGACAGGAAGAGAAGCTAATGTCATTTTCATCAGAAGTAAAAGAGGAACTTTCAAGACATACAGGTACGGCGAGACATTGCCAGATTGCGGAATTCGCGGCGATTGCCGGCCTTTGCGGGAGAATATCATCAGCCGGTGACGGAAGCGTTACGCTTGTTATATCAACCGAAAATGAAATAGTTGCAAGAAAGTGCTTTACATTATTGCGAAAAACATTTAATATAAATGCTTGTAATCCTGTTAACATTGACGAGATTAAAAGAGGCAATGTATACGAGATAAAGATTGACGACAGTGAGCAGGTTATAAGAATCCTTCAGACACTTAAGGTGTATGAGGATGGAAGGGTGGCCAATGCGAAGTGGCTTGTCAATCCGATGCTTATTCAGATGACATGCTGCAAGAGAGCTTTTATAAGAGGAGCATTTCTTGCGTCAGGTTCAATAAGTGATCCGAATAAGTTTTATCATCTTGAGATTGTGTGCGACACACCATCACAGGCCTGCCAGATTAGGGATGTCATGAATACGTTCGGCGCTGAGGCTAAGGTTATACAGCGTAAGAAGTATTATGTCGTGTATGTAAAGGAAGGTACACAGATTTCAGATCTGCTCAACGTCATGGAAGCAGGCGTTGCTCTTATGAACTTTGAGAATGTCCGTATTGTGAAGGAGATGCGCAACAGTGTTAACAGGCAGGTGAACTGTGAAACAGCGAATCTTAATAAGACGGTATCAGCTGCAGTAAGGCAGATAGAGGATATTGAACGTATCAGGGATACCGTAGGACTTGAATATCTGGCACCGGGGCTCAGGGCTGTTGCGATAGCGCGTCTGGAGAATCCGGATATGAATCTTAAGGATCTGGGTGAGATATTAGACCCGCCGGTAGGAAAGTCAGGGGTTAATCACAGACTCCGCAAGATAGGAGAGATTGCGGCAGAATTAAGTGGAGGAGACATCTAATGATAACTAAGAATATTACAGTTGATCCTGCATCAGTAGCAGATGCAAGTACTACGGCAATGCTTGTACAGATAGCAAGTCAGTTTGACAGCAGCATTCATGTGAAGTATGGCGAGAGACAGTTCAACGCCAAGAGCATAATGGGTATGATGACACTTGGAATCACTCCCGGGGCAGAGATTGCAGTAACTGCAGATGGAAGTGATGAACAGGGGGCAATAGACAGAATATCAGATTTCCTTTCAGCTAAGTAAGACAGATTATACAGCTCCGGCATGCAGATTAATAAGTCTGTATGCCGGAGTTTTTGTTTTATGCTGCTATATTTTATGCTATAATAAACAACAGCGGTTAGAAAGCAATTAAGCTATGAGTAAGCTATATAAGTTATAGAATTATAGGATTATGGAATGTCCGCATAAAGGCGGACCGGAATGGAGATAAGAATGGCATTTACACACCTTCATGTGCATACGGAATACAGTCTGCTTGACGGCCTGAGTAAGATTAATGAGATTGTGGCGCAGGCTAAGAAGCTGGGCATGGACAGCCTTGCTATTACAGATCATGGTGTCATGTATGGCGTGATCGATTTTTACAGGGCAGCCCTGAAGGAAGGAATTAAACCTATTATCGGATGCGAGGTATATGTTGCACCGGGGTCGAGATTCGACAAAGAGGCAGGGGCGGGAGATGACAGATATTATCATCTTGTACTTCTTGCTGAGAATGATACGGGATATCATAATCTTATGAAGATAGTGTCCAAAGGTTTTGTTGAAGGTTTTTACTATAAGCCGCGTGTGGATTATGAAGTCCTTAGCGAATATCATGAGGGTGTAATTGCATTGAGCGCCTGTCTTGCCGGTGAAGTGCAGAGATATCTTGCACGTAATATGTATGAAGAGGGCGTTAAGGCGGCACTGAGGTATCAGGAGATATTTGGCAAAGGCAATTATTTTCTTGAATTACAGGATCATGGAATACCTGAGCAGAGGTTTGTCAACCAGCAGCTTATGAGAATGAGCAGAGAACTCGGTATAGACCTCGTTGCAACTAATGATGTGCATTATACATTTGCAGATGATGCTTCAGCACATGATATCCTGCTGTGTATACAGACATCCAAGAAGATTACTGATACTGACAGAATGAAGTATGAAGGCGGGCAGTATTATCTCAAGTCTGAGCAGGAGATGAGGGAACTGTTTGCTTATGCACCGCAGGCACTTGATAATACTGCTAAGATTGCGGCAAGATGTAATGTTGAGATAGAATTCGGTGTGCAGAAGCTCCCTAAGTACGATACACCGGCAGTCTATGCTTCATCATCAGAGTATCTGAGATGGCTGTGTGACAGGGGATTTGGGAAAAGATACCCCGATGCGCCTGAGGATGTAAGAAAACGCCTTGACTACGAACTTTCTGTAATAAATGAGATGGGATATGTTGATTATTTCCTGATTGTATGGGACTTTATCAATTATGCCAAGAGCAACGATATAAGTGTCGGACCGGGGAGGGGTTCGGCAGCGGGAAGTGTTGTTGCATACTGCCTTGAGATAACGGATATTGACCCGATAAAGTACAGTCTTATCTTTGAAAGATTCCTTAACCCGGAACGAGTTTCAATGCCTGATATTGACGTTGACTTCTGTTTTGAGAGAAGACAGGAGGTAATTGATTATGTCGTAAGAAAATACGGCAAGGACAGAGTATGCCAGATTGTAACATTCGGAACGATGGCAGCCAGAGCGGTCATTAAGGATGTGGGCCGCGTACTTGATCTGCCTTATGCACTGCGCGATTCGGTATCAAAGATGATACCGAGAGAGCTTGGAATCACAATAGATAAGGCGATAGAGATGAATCCTGAGCTTAAGGCGCTATACAACAGTGATGAGACAGTACATGACCTTATAGATAAGTCAAGAAGACTTGAGGGACTTCCCCGCCATGCCTCAATGCATGCTGCCGGTGTTGTCATCAGCCAGAAGGCGGTAGATGAGTATGTGCCTCTTTCAAGAGGCTCCGACGGTTCGATAGTTGCACAGTTTGTCATGACAACGCTTGAGGAACTTGGCCTTCTTAAGATGGATTTCCTTGGACTGCGTACGCTTACTGTAATACAGAGCGCAGAGCACATGGTAAGAAAAGTTGTTCCGGATTTTGATATTGATAAGATAGATTATAATGACGCGGCTGTGTTCGATATGCTTAGCACAGGCAGAACTGAAGGTGTATTCCAGCTTGAAAGTTCGGGGATGAAGTCTTTCATGAAAGAACTTAAGCCACACAGCATGGAGGATATTATAGCCGGTATATCACTGTACCGTCCGGGTCCTATGGACTTTATTCCGCAGTATATCAAGGGCAAGAATGACCGCAGCAGCATAGTCTATGACTGTCCGCAGCTTGAGCCTATACTTGAGCCTACATACGGATGTATTGTCTATCAGGAACAGGTTATGCAGATTGTGCGTGACCTTGCCGGATATTCATGGGGGCGAAGTGACCTTGTGCGCCGTGCAATGTCTAAGAAAAAAGCATATGTAATGGAACAGGAGCGCAGGAACTTTATATACGGCAATCCTGAAGAGAATGTTAAGGGGTGTGTTAATAACGGTATTGATGAGAAGGTCGCAGGACACATTTACGATAATATGATTGATTTTGCCAAGTATGCGTTCAATAAGTCGCATGCGGCATGTTATGCGGTTGTAGCATATCAGACAGCATTTCTTAAGACGCATTATCCTACGCAGTTCATGGCAGCGCTTATGACATCAGTTATCGATAACAGTACCAAGGTCGCAGAATACGTGATGGCATGCCGCCAGATGGGGATAGATATACTTCCTCCGGATGTCAACGAGGGAGAGTATGGATTCTCTGTATCGGGCAATGCAATACGCTATGGACTGTCTGCCATCAAGAGCCTTGGAAGACCTGTTATAGAAGCTCTTGTGAATGAACGCAGTGAGAACGGAAAGTTTAAGAATCTGAGGGACTTTATAGAGCGTATGGGCAAAGAAGCCAATAAAAGAACTATAGAGAACTTCATAAAGTCAGGAGCATTTGACTGCTTTGAGGGCAACAGAAGACAGCAGATGCTTGTGTATTCGCAGATAGTTGACGATGTGGCACGTAATGAGAAGAATTCCCTGACAGGGCAGATGTCCCTGTTTGATTTTGTTGATGAAGAGACTAAGGCGGAGTTTGAGATAAAGATGCCGGATGTCCCGGAATACGGTAAGAAAGAGCTTCTTGCATTTGAAAAGGAGGTTCTTGGAATATATGTAAGCGGACATCCTCTTGATGAATATATTGATATGTGGAACAAATACACAACGGCAAGGACATCTGATTTTGAACCTGAAGATGAAGATGCACAGCAGCCGCAGATGGCAGAACGTACACAAAATGTGCTCAGGGTAGACATGTCAGAGTATATGAATACTCCCGGCGGCGTTAAGGACTACGTCCCTGACTATGTTGATGTAGGTTCACCTTCTGATGAGGGCGGCAGGGATAAAGGTGCATTAAGAGATGGCGATGAGGTTACAATCGGTGGAATTATCACTGATAAGACAGTGAAGTCAACCAAGACTAACCAGCTTATGGCGTTTGTTACCGTTGAGGATATGTACGGAACTGTCGAGGTTATTGTATTTCCACGAAGCTACAATGACAACCGTGCAAAGCTTGAGATTGATGAAAAGGTATTTATCAGCGGAAGGGTCTCACTTGAAGCAGATGCAAAGGGCAGAGTTATTCTGAACAGGGTCATCACGTTTGATGAGGTACCGAGAAAATGCTGGATACAGTTCGAGGATATGGAGCAGTTCAGGCAGAAGGAACAGAGGCTGTATGATATAATAAGAACATCGGACGGCCATGACGGAATAGTTGTATACTGCCGTAAGGAAAAACAGATGAAAAAGCTGCCGATGAGCTGTAATGTCTGCATAGATGATGAACTGAAGAAAGCGCTTATGGCTGAATTCGGAGAGGATAATGTTAAGGTTACGTTATAGCCCGGCTCTTTATAGCCCACATTGAAGCCTGCGTCAGAGCGGATATACTGTCTGCTTTAATGCAGGCTTGTGCAAACGTGCGGTAAATTTCTAAAAAGCCATTGAAAATGTTATATTATTGGATTAAAATTAAATAAATTATGATAAGATGTGCATAAGCTTGGATGTCTGTAAAAGACAGGCAGAAATGGAGATTAATATGGCAAAAGAGATTAAGACAATAGGTGTTTTGACAAGTGGTGGTGATGCACCCGGTATGAATCCTGCTATACGTGCAGTAGTTAGAACGGCCTTGGCCAAGGGTCTTAAGGTCAAAGGCATTCTTAAGGGATATAACGGACTTATAAGTGATGAGATAATAGATATGGACAGACACAGTGTGTCAGATATAATCCAGCGCGGCGGTACTATTCTTTATACTGCACGAAGCATGGAATTCATGACACAGGAAGGTCAGGAAAAAGCTGCCGATACATGCCGCAGACATGGCATTGACGGAATAGTTGTAATAGGTGGTGATGGTTCCTTCAGAGGCGCCCAGAAGCTTGCTGCGCAGGGAATCAACACAATCGGCCTTCCGGGAACGATTGACCTTGATATTGCATGTACAGATTATACAATCGGATTTGATACAGCGGTCAATACTGCAATGGAGGCTATTGATAAGGTAAGAGATACCTCGACATCCCATGAGCGCTGCAGTATTATAGAGGTTATGGGCCGTAATGCAGGCTATATAGCATTGTGGTGCGGTATTGCCAATGGCGCTGAGGATATTCTTCTTCCTGAGAGATATAATAATGATGAGCAGGAGCTTATTAACCACATTATAGAGGGACGTAAGAAGGGCAAGAAGCATCATCTTATCATTAATGCCGAGGGCATTGGACATTCTACGGGAATGGCAAGAAGAATAGAGGCTGCTACCGGAATTGAGACAAGAGCAACAATCTTAGGCTACATGCAGCGAGGCGGAAGTCCTACATGTAAGGACAGAGTGTATGCATCAGTGATGGGTGCCAAGGCAGTTGATCTTCTGTGTGAAGGCAAGAGTAACCGCGTTGTTGCATATAAGAACGGACAGTTTGTAGACTATGACATTGACGAAGCACTTGCAATGACAAAGGATATCGATGACTACGAATTCATGGTAAGTCTTATGATATCAAAGTAATTAATAACAGCTGGACATTATGCAGAGTCCGTCTGGACATATCCGGACGGCTCTTTTCATATTATAGGATAGATAACATATAATAGATAGAATATATGGAAGGAAAGGATTCTTAACATGAGTTCATATAAAGAATTAAGAGCCAAGTATCCGACATTTACTTATGAAGGATATGACGTGAAACAGAATGATAAGGAAGTGGAGATTACTTATCACTTTGCTATTGACAATCTGGCACAGTTTGCGCCACAGTGGAGATTCCCTGCAGGGGACAGGCAGTGCGATTATTCCAGGGATGAGACATTTGCAAGGCTTATATTCTCGCTTGGAATGGTGGAGCTTGTAAGCTATTGGAAGATAGCATGCCCTCCAAAGGTAATAATAAAGAATGCTTCGCTTGGAGAAGACCAGATAGCATGGTGGAAGTCGTTGTATTTTAACGGACTTGGAGAATTCTACTATACTAACGGAATAGAAGAGAATATTAATGATTTTATGGAGATAGTTCCTGAGAACGGAATATGTGAGAATGCATTGTCACTTCAGTGTGAGGCTGATGTTGAAGCTGCAATGGCGTTAAGGAACAGCAGGATAAAGTCACTTGCAGATGGGGCGCACTGTATGGTACCGGTTGGCGGAGGCAAGGATTCCGTAGTATCGCTTGATGTGCTTAAAGGATATAAGAGTCAGATTCATCCTTATATAATTAATCCGAGAGGTGCAACGATAAAGACAGTTGAGACCGCAGGAATGAGCATGGATGACAGCAATGTGATTGTAGCACACAGGACTCTCGACAGTAATATGCTTGAACTCAACAAGAAGGGATTCCTAAACGGACATACACCGTTCTCTGCGATTGTGGCATTCTCGGCAGTTATTGCTGCATATATGAATGATATAACGTATATTGCGCTGTCAAATGAGTCCAGTGCCAATGAGAGCACGGTGCCGGGAAGTACCGTTAATCACCAGTATTCCAAGAGCTTTGAATTTGAACGTGATTTTCATGAATATGAGGCAGTATATCTTAAGAGCAATACCTATTATTTCAGCCTTTTAAGACCTCTGAGTGAATTCCAGATTGCAGCTGATTTTGCTGCATGTACGGATTTCCATTCCATATTCAGAAGCTGCAATGTAGGAAGCAAGAAGGATATATGGTGCGGTCACTGTCCTAAGTGCATGTTTGTGTGGCTTATTCTGTCACCGTTTATTGAGCAGGAGAAGCTTTGTAAGATATTCGGAACTGATATGGCAGAAGATGAGACAATGCAGGAATGCTTTGACAAGCTTGTGGGAATCGCAAGCGAGAAGCCGTTTGAATGTGTAGGAAGCGTTAATGAGGTTAATGCGGCGATAACGCTTACAATAAGAAGCATGAAAGAGGCAGGAAAGAAGCTTCCATATCTGTTTGGATATTATTGCGGTACCGGACTTTATGAAAAGAATCTGCCTGTATGTGAGGATTATTTCAGATACTATGATACCCAGAATCTGCTTCCGAAGGATTTTGAGGAGGCATTGAATAAGACACTTAATGAAAAATTGGGAGAGAGGGCGCCAAGACATTGATAAAGCATTTAACTGAATTTATACATGGACTTGTTAATAATAAGAAGGTTCTCATACTTGGATATGGACGTGAGGGAAGGTCTACTCTGCCTGTGGTAATTGAGGCCGGAGGTGCGGCAGTAATTGCTGTTGCTGATGCAAAGCCTGTGAAGGACGGACTTCCCGAAGGAGTAACAGCGATAACGGGAGAAGAGTATCTTGGATGTCTTAATGATTTTGATGTTGTATTCAAGAGCCCGGGCATTGTGCTTGATAGAGAGATTAATGATTATACATGTAATATAGTTTCCCAGATGGAAGTGTTTTTTGAATGCTTCCGTGACAGGATAATAGGAATTACGGGAACTAAGGGAAAGAGCACAACCACAACGCTTCTGTACCATGTTCTTAAGTCGTCGGGAAAGGATGTGCTGCTTGCAGGGAATATAGGAATTCCGGTGTTTGAGATAGCTGACGGAATGAATGACACGACAACGGCGGTTCTGGAACTTTCATGCCACCAGCTCGAATATATGGATGTATCGCCACACATGGCAATATATCTTAATCTGCATGAAGAACATCTTGACCATTACGGAACTATGGCAAAGTATACAGCTGCCAAGGAGAATATATACAGACATCAGAAAGCAGGGGATAAGCTGTATTGCCTGGATAGCCTCAGACCACATGAGACATTGCCTGCGGATGTGTATACATTCAGATGCGGTGCCTGTAGCGGAGCGGACTACAGCCTGTCAGGCGGCACGATATATTATAAAGATGAGGATAACGGCAAATGCGAATACAGAATACCGGTCGGTGATATAAAGCTTATCGGAGAGCATAATTATTTTGATATTGCATTTGTGTATGCTGCATGCAGAGACTGCGGTGTTACTGACGAACAGTTTACAAGAGCACTTTTAAGCTATGAGCCTCTCCCACACAGACTGCAGTATGTTGGAACAATAAATGGCATAAAGTGGTACGATGATTCAATATCTACGATTGATGAGACTACAATACAGGCACTGAATACACTTAAGGATGCCGACACAGTTCTTATAGGCGGTATGGACAGAGGCATAAGCTATAAAGAGCTGGAACAATATCTGGCACATTCTGATATTAAGAATATAATTCTTATGGAAGCATCGGGCAAACGTATTCTTGAGGAGATAGAATTAATGAAAGGTGAATTTGAATCGCCTGAGAGAATACATTATGTTCAGCATCTTGAAGATGCAGTCAGTCTTGCGGCAGATATTACAGGAGCAGGAAGAAGCTGTGTTATGTCACCGGCAGCAGCAAGTTACGGAATATTCCGTAATTTTGAAGAGCGTGGTGAAGTATTTAAAAAACTTGTTTCCGGAATGGAGAAAAACGCATGATTACCAGTACAGGCAATACACGTGTGAAGAATGTCATACAGCTTCAGACGCGTGCAAGAGCAAGAAAAGACAGCAGGCAGTTCGTCGCAGAGGGCTTCAGGATGGTTTCGGAGGCACCGGCGGACAGAATAGTCAGTATATATGCATCAGAGACATTTGCAAGATGCAACAGGGTATATATGTCAACAATACAGGTTCCTTATGAGACGGTGTCAGATAATGTATTTGCACAGATGTCGGATACCAGGACACCGCAGGGAATACTTGCGGTTATTAAGATGGCTGAATATGGAATCGGGGATATTATTGCACATGACAACGGCCTTTATGTCATTGTTGAGAACCTTCAGGATCCGGGAAATCTTGGGACGATCATCAGAATGAGCGAGGCGGCAGGTGTTGACGGAATTATTATGAGCCCGAATACGGTTGATATATATAATCCCAAGACGATACGTTCAACAATGGGTTCACTTTACAGGGTACCGTTTGTGTATGCTGATGATTTTGCCGGGACACTTGAACGGATGAAGTCCAAAGGAGTAGAGCTGTACGCGGCGCACCTTGAAGGAAGTGTTGAATATACGGAGCCGGATTATACTAAGGCGAGTGCATTTGTTATCGGCAATGAAGGCAACGGACTTACGGATGCCGTAACGAATATCTGCAGCAACAGAATAAGGATTCCGATGGCCGGTAAAGTTGAGTCGCTGAATGCCGCAATTGCAGCATCCGTGCTGACCTTCGAGGCTGCCAGACAGAGGAGAAATGGCAAGGGTTGACAAAAATATGTAACTTTGGTAGAATACTTTCGAAATAAATGTAACATTTTTGTAATAATTGTAATCGGTTATTCATATAATAATGTTACAGGACAGCGGTTACTATGCCTGACTGCTGTCAGCCAAGATACTGTTATTTACAAGTGATATTATTTTGCTGTGCAGACAGCGGGCGGTTAATAACAGACAGTTGAGGCGGAAAGGTTATGTATGAAATCAAAGAGCAGGGTAGCGGTGATGGCAGGCACCATGATGGTTATTGCAATGATGCCGGTTATGCCTAACTACATTGCTGCCGGGACAACCCACGAAGCATATGCGGCAGCGCAGACTTACAATGAAGAAAGAACTGCATCTTATGAAGAAAAAGCAGTTGACATTGTTGCGTATGCACAGGGTAAGCAGGAGACACTTAAGGAAGAAAGTATATTTAAGGGAAAGGCAGTTGCCACGGATACTGAATATCTTGCAGTAATGCAGGAGCCTGATGATGATTCAGAGGTGGCAGGCAAGCTTTTCGAGTATAATATTGCTGATGTTATTGAACAGGACAACGGATGGACTAAGATTACGTCCGGCAATCTTACAGGATATGTGCCTACGGATGCGCTTTGCTTTGATGATGAAGCTGAGAGCGTTGCAAGGCTTGAGACAGAGGTTTCGGCAGCACCGGTCGGAAGTGAGGCTGTTGTATACGCTTCATACGATACGGATGCAGCAGTAACCGGAACATTTACAGCAGATGAGAGTGCTGTGCCGGTAAGCCGTATAGGAGAATATGTTAAGATTCTGAAGCCTGATGAGAGTACAGGATATGTTCTTGCTGATGCAGTCACAATTGATTACGGATTTGAATGCGGAATGACTGTTGAGGAAGAGGAAGCCAGAAAGGCAGCAGAGGAAGCAGCACGTCAGGCAGCAGAAGAGGCGGCACGTAAGGCAGCTGAGGAAGAAGCAGCACGCAAGGCGGCAGAGGAAGCGCTCAGACAGCAGATTATTGCAAGAACGATAGCAGGAACAGATTTTACTTATAATCCGACAATGGCAGTATCAGATGATGACCTGTGGGTACTTGCATGTATCATTGACTGGGAAGCAGGCTGGGAACCGTATGAAGGTAAGCTTGCAGTTGCCAATGTAATACTTAACCGCGTAAGAAGTGCAAGATATCCGGATACAGTATCAGATGTTGTGTATGCGAGAGGCCAGTTTGGCGGAGTGATGTCAGGCGGAAGTATCTCGGCGAGATTTGAACAGAGGCTTGCAGCGGGGCCACGTACTGATGAGTGCATGGAAGCAGCGCTTGAAGCACTGTCAGGCAAGAATAACATTGGAGATTTTACTGCATTTAACGGTTCAGATGTGATTAATTATGCAGCACTTTCTGATTATGCAATAATCGGAGGACACTGCTTCTATTAATTAATATTCAATGCAGGATATATAGTGCAGAATGCATGCAGTTATGCAGCAGCCCGGACAGATTAACAGTCTGTTCCGGGTTATTTTTATATGTACTATTTTTGTTATGCATCTTGTCAATTATATGCAGATGATGATAATATAAGAAGATAAAGAAATTTTTAGTTATTATGCGAACGGAGGATCAGAGTTATGGTTAATTTAAAAGGTCGTAATTTTCTTACACTGCGTGATTACAGTGCAGAGGAGATAGAGTATTTATTAGATCTGGCTGCAAAGCTTAAGAAGATGAAGAAAGACGGAGTTACAGACAAGTGCCTTGAAGGTAAGAATGTTGCTCTTATATTTGAAAAGACAAGTACAAGAACACGCTGTTCATTTGAAGTGGCAGCACATGATCTTGGCATGGGTACAACATATCTTGATCCTAAGGGTTCGCAGATAGGCAAAAAAGAAAGCATTGCGGATACAGCAAGAGTACTTGGAAGCATGTTTGAAGGAATTGAATATCGTGGCTTCGGTCAGGAGATAGTTGAAGAGCTTGCAAAGTATGCGGGTGTGCCTGTATGGAACGGACTGACTAATGAATATCATCCTACACAGATGCTTGCAGATATGCTTACAATCCGTGAGAAGCTCGGAAGACTCAAGGGCGTTAAGCTCGTATATATGGGTGATGCAAGATACAACATGGGCAATTCATGGATGATAGCATGTGCTAAGATGGGAATGAACTTTACTGCATGTGCACCGAAGGAATACTGGCCTGATAAGGAACTTATTAAGGCTTGCGAAGAGTATGCTGCCGTAAGCGGTGCGACACTTACATTTGAAGAGGATCCTGTTAAGGCAACTAAGGATGCAGATGTCCTCTATACTGATGTGTGGGTATCAATGGGCGAGCCTGATGAGGTATGGGCAGAGAGAATTAAGGCGCTTACTCCTTACCGCATTACGATGGAGCTTGTGAAGAACGCATCTGACAGCGTTATATTCATGCACTGCCTGCCTGCATTTCATGACCTTAAGACTACTGTGGGCAGGGAGATATACGAAAAGTTCGGCCTTACGGAGATGGAGGTTACGGACGAGGTATTTGAGTCTGAGTATTCAGTAGTGTTTGATGAGGCTGAGAACCGTATGCATACAATTAAGGCTGTTATGGCTGCTACACTTGGTGCATATCAGGATTAATATTAACATGAACGGAGGAAGACATGGATTTCTTTACTACGTCTAACACAGGAGCATATGGAGCGTACCGCAGGTCTAAGATGGTAATAGACGCACTTAATATTCTGCTTGCGGTAGTTATTGTAGTGCTTTTTGTGGCACTTATATTCCTGAATGACCGCAGAAGTTTTCTGTTTCCGCTCATATTTCTTGCAGGTGGAATAGACAATGCACTTGCGGCGGCAAAGAATTTCATGAGCTACAACCGTATAGGCGGGATTGCGCTTACGGTTGTTGCTGTGCTTCTCTGGCTGCTTGCATTCATATGCTTTAGAATAAGATAGACTGCGCCTGACAGCAGGACAGATTGTGGGAGGTATCTGATGAAGACAAAGATACTTACAATACTTCGTGGAACTGATGATTATATATCCGGACAGGAGATATGCGACAGACTTGGTGTGTCAAGAACGGCTGTCTGGAAAGTGATTAACCAGCTGAAGGAAGAAGGATATGTAATAGAGGCTGTTAATAACAAGGGTTACAGGATAACGGAATATCCGGATATACTTACGCAGAGTGAACTTGAGAGCGCAATTAATATCGAAAGTGCCAACGGAGAAGGTACTCTGGCTAAGAAGCTTGTATGCAGGGATATAGTTGATTCAACGAATAATGTTGCAAGAAAGCTTGCGGAAGATATGGCGTGTCACGGAACGCTTGTTGTAGCCGAACAGCAGACAGGCGGCAAGGGAAGACGCGGAAGACACTGGGAGTCACCTGCCGGTACAGGTATATGGATGACGTATGTGTTAAGACCTGACATATCACCTGACAGGGCATCGATGCTTACACTTGTGGCAGCACTTGCGGTTGCGGACGGAATTAAGGAGCAGCTTCATGCAGCAGGCTGTGACTGTGAGTTCGGAATAAAGTGGCCGAATGATATAGTCCTTAACGGCCGTAAGATAGTCGGAATACTCACTGAGATGAGTGCAACTCCGGACAGTGTGAATTATGTTGTCGTAGGTATAGGAATTAATGTCAATACTACGGAATTTGATGATTCCATAAAAGCTACCGCGTCATCAATTCTTGTGCAGACAGGACTTCACATACAGAGGAGCAGGATTATCGCATCTGTGAGCCGCAGGTTTGAAGAGTATTATAATATATTTATTAAGACTGCCAATCTTGAAGGATTGATTGAACAGTATAATTCTGCCCTGATTAATGCAGGACGTGAAGTCAGACTTATAAGCAGTGATAATGGTACAGAGCATGAAGAGACAGGAGTTGCCCGGGGTATAGACATGAACGGCGAGCTTATAGTCAGACTTGATGATGGAACAATGAAGAATGTAATTGCCGGAGAGGTTTCGGTAAGAGGATTATATGGCTATGTATGATGAGAAAATGGTTCTGTGTGCCTCAAGTGCATATGAACAGAAATATTATTTTAACGAGGATTTTGCATCACTTCCCGACCAGATAAAGGATGAACTTAAGATAATGTGTGTCCTTTTTACAGAAGAAGTCGGAGGAATTCTTACGCTTCGTTTCGCTGAGGACGGAACACTTATGCTTGAGACAGAGGCAGACGAAGGAGACCTTTTATATGATGATATTGCATGCGGTCTTCTTATTAAGAGAATACAGAATGAGAAGAGAGAGCTCCTTGAGTCAATAGAGCTCTTTTATAAAGTATTTTTCCTTGGGGAGAATATACAGCTATAATAGGTTAATGGAGAGTTATCAGTAATGGAAGAGAATATACAGTCAAAAGAGAATAAGATGGGTGTAATGCCTGTCAACAGACTTCTTATAACAATGTCGCTGCCGATGGTAATATCGATGCTGGTGCAGGCTTTATATAATATAGTAGACAGTGTATTTGTTGCACAGATTAATGAAGCGGCACTTACGGCGGTATCAATGGCATTCCCGATACAGAATCTTATGATAGCTGTTGCAGCGGGAACAGGAACGGGTGTCAATGCGCTTCTGTCCAAGAGTCTTGGAGAGAAGAATAAGAGAATGGTTGATGATACGGCTAATATGGGCGTATTTCTTGCAATATGCAGTTACGCAGTATTTGCCATAATCGGAATATTCTTATCAAGAATATATTTTGCTGCACAGATAAGCGATGCACAGATAATTGAATACGGAGATGAGTACATGTCGGTTATCTGTCTTTTCTCGTTTGGATTGTTCGGACAGATAATAACGGAGAGACTTCTTCAGGCTACCGGACGAACAATATTTACAATGTTCACACAGGGAATTGGAGCGATAATAAATATCATACTTGACCCGATTCTTATATTCGGACTTCTGGGGCTGCCGGCAATGGGAGTTACAGGAGCAGCCGCAGCAACTGTAATAGGCCAGATAATAGCAGCAATTCTTGGCTTTGTATGTAATGCGGTATACAATCATGACATTACACTCAGCATTAAAGGAATATTTACAATTGATACGACGGTAATATCAAAGGTGTATCGGGTGGGAATTCCTTCAATAATAATGCAGTCTATTACATCGGTAATGACATTCAGCCTTAATAAGATACTGGCAGAATTTTCATCAACCGCAGTAGCTGTGTTTGGTGTATACTATAAGCTCAACAGCTTTATATTCATGCCTGTTTTCGGTATGAATAACGGACTTGTCCCGATACTTTCATATAATTACGGAGCAAGAAAGCCTGACAGAATTAAGAAGACAATAAAGCTCGGAATGAAATATGCGGTTGCAATAATGATATTCGGACTGCTGCTTTTTGAACTTTTCCCGTCAGGACTTCTCGGAATATTTGATGCTTCACAGGAAATGCTTTCAATCGGCTGTGTGGCGCTCAGAATAATAGCATCCAGCTTTGTATTTGCGGGTGTTGCAATTATATGCAGCACAGTATTCCAGGCAATAGGCAATCCACTGCACAGTCTTATTATGTCTGTATGCCGTCAGCTCCTTGTGATTGTTCCCGTAGCATGGCTGTTGTCACTTAGCGGCAGACTGGAGCTTGTATGGCTCGCATTTCCGATTGCTGAGTTTGTTTCAGTTGCAATGTCAATATTTTTTATGAAGAAGACTATAAGACATCTGGATGGAATGGCATAAGAGAGGTAATAGGTTTTAAGGTATGAGTGAAGATAAGATTAATAACACCAATGATATAGTTGACAGTGAAAAGGAAGATAAGGATGAATACGAAAAGGTCTGCAGTGTGTGCAGAAGACCTGAGAGCAAAGCCGGCAAGCTGATTGCGATGCCGGGCAACATGTATGTGTGCTCCGACTGTATGCAGCGTTCCTTTGACATGATAAACAGTAATTCTAACTATGATGATTTGATGAAAATGATGTCCAACCCTTCTCTCGGCGGGATGAATATGTTTATGCCGGGGATGGAGGACATGGAGGTTCCTAAGAAGCAGAGAATTAAGAAGCGCAAGAAGGATGAAAAAGCCAAACCGATTATTGAGCTTAAGGACATACCGGCACCGCATGAGATTAAGGCAAAGCTTGACGAGTATGTAATCGGACAGGATCATGCCAAGAAGGTAATGTCTGTTGCCGTATATAATCACTATAAGCGTGTTGCCACAGACACAATGGATGACATAGAGATTGAGAAGTCCAATATGCTCATGATAGGACCTACGGGAAGTGGTAAGACATATCTTGTAAAGACACTTGCAAAGCTTCTTAACGTGCCGCTGGCGATTGCCGATGCAACTTCACTTACGGAAGCCGGTTATATCGGTGATGATATCGAGAGTGTTGTATCTAAGCTTCTTGCTGCTGCCGACAATGATGTTGACAGAGCTGAGCAGGGAATTATATTTATCGATGAGATTGACAAGATAGCCAAGAAAAAGGAGACGAGAAGCCGTGATGTAAGCGGTGAGTCAGTACAGCAGGGAATGCTTAAGCTCCTTGAGGGCAGTGACATAGAAGTGCCTGTCGGAGCAACAAGCAAGAATGCAATGGTGCCGCTTACGACAGTTAATACACGCAATATTCTCTTTATATGCGGCGGAGCATTTCCTGAGCTTGATGAGGTTATCAAGGAGAGACTTAACGAGCAGGCATCGATAGGCTTTATCGCAGACCTTAAGGATAAGTATGATAACGATGATAAGCTTCTTAGCAAGGTAACACTTGAGGATCTGAGAAACTTCGGAATGATTCCTGAGTTCCTCGGAAGACTTCCGGTTGTATTTACACTCGACCCGCTTGATAAGGATATGCTTGTGAGTATCCTTAAGGAGCCGAAGAACGCAATACTCAAGCAGTATAAGAAGCTCCTCGCACTTGATGAGGTTGAGCTTGAGTTTGATGACAGCGCACTTGAGGCGATTGCGGAGAAGGCACTTGAGAAAAAGACCGGTGCAAGAGCGCTCCGTTCAATAATCGAGGAATTCATGCTTGATATAATGTATGAGATTCCGAAGGACGACAATATAGGACGCGTGATAATTACAGGTGACTATATCAACAAAAAGGGCGGCCCGGTTATACAGATGAGAACAGTGTAGGGCAGCAGGTGTGATGTAATATATGACAGGTGCATATCTTTGCGGATATGCACCTGTTTTTATTGCAGCCTCATCTGCTCAAATGAATTGTACAGGTCAAGTATGCCGTAGCCCCATTCGTTATTCGGATAAATGCGCGTTGCTGCGCGCCTTGCACCACGGACAAGGGTTGTCTTAAGGTTGGTACTGGAAAGATAGGTTGCAGGCTTTGAACGTATGTCCCATGCGAATATCAGCGCGGCGGCACCCGCAACATGGGCGGCAGCCACGCTGGTGCCGGTCATATAGGTATATCCGCCGTCAGCGGAAGGACCGTATACGTTAACGCCGGGGGCAACTATATCCGGCTTAAGCCGCCCGTCTGATGTCGGCCCGCGGCCATTGGCAATGTATATGCCGCCCGTGAGGTGGTCATAGGCACCTGCGCTTATCACGGAAAATGCAGTGGCAGGCTGTGTGAGTGTGGTGTCGGGAGAGGGTCTTACAAAATGCACGTCACCGGTCAGAAATGCAGTGACCGGAAGCCACATATCGAATTCACCTGACAGTCCGGACAGCCCGTGTACGTTAATCTTCCAGATTCCTCCGGTGGGATTGATGAACCGCATGAATATAAGCTGGTTGCCGGACAGGGATTCAACATTCTGGTAATCTATATAAAGCCTTGTCTGCTCAAATACAAAATCAATAACGCTGCTCTGCTCGGTTCTTCTTGCCGGTATGCGTGGGATAAGCTCTCCTGTCGGAGATACTATTGATATTGAGAACATCTCGGGGCGGTCTGCCCACAGTTCAAGAACAAAGCCCTTTTCATTATCGCTCACACTCAGCTCAACAGTTGCATAATCCTCGAACGCGGGCTTGATTCCCGAAAAATGATGGCGCGCATTTCCTTCGTTGCCCATGCTGCATACAACACCTATGCCTGCCTGTCTGGCAAGATCATTGGCATATGCGGCAAGCGGCGTACCTCCGTTGTGGGGACCGCTGCTGCTCCCAAGACCTATACAGATTACAAGCGGCTTCCCTTTGGCATCAGCAGTGTCCTTGAGAAACTGCATCCCTGTCATGATATCATTTTCCTGAAATGCCACTGCTTCATCATTTATAAGAAAAAAATCACGGAGATACTGTTTGGCAGGCTTTAACTTAACCATGGCAATAGATGCGTCAGGGGCGGCACCGGTAAAGCCTGCTGATTTGTCTGCACCTCCGGCGGCGATTCCTGCAATGAATGTCCCATGACCATTATTGTCTTTTGACGGAACGATTGCATAAGGGTCATCACCGGCAAGACTTGCGGCAATGGCATCATTAATCTGCGAATTGGTGTAGACAGTGCCGTATTTGTACGGATTATCGGATGGATTGCTATCAGGGGACTGTATAGTCTGGTCCCAGATTGCATCAATCTTGCTTAATCCCCTTGCATATTGGAATATCGGGTTCAGATAGTCAATTCCTGTGTCAATAAAGCCAATGAGTACACCGCGTCCGAGAAGATTAAGCACCGGCTGGTTATGCACCTGTGTTATTCCCGATGCATCAATGCTTGAGGTATCGGTTAATGTAAAAAGCTTCGGAATCTCGATATAGCCTGAGGTGCTGACACCGATACTGCCGTCACCCTCATAATTGATGACAAGCCATTGATTATCTATGTTGTTGACGCACACTCCGGGCGTATAGGACAGCATATTGTAAAGGTAAGGGGTATAAGCGGCTATATAGTCATAGTAATCCCCGGAGGTTATTATTTGACTGCAATTCAAGTCCATGATACAATCCTGTGAGTACCTGTGGATTTTTGCACAGGTACGGAAGCATTTTGTATATAATATGCACAGGAATGGAGATTAGTGTAAAAAATTAGTTTGATAGCTGATTTTTTACACAGCTATTTGTGTCGCAGGCGCCACAAATAGCATCTGTCGCAGAGCCAGATCTGACATCTGGCTCGCGATTCCTCCGGCACTTTGTGCCTGCGGAATGGAGAAAAGTGTGGAAAATCATATCAATAATGAGAAAAAATACAGGGCGATAGCTCTTGATCTTGACGGAACTCTTACCGACAGCAATAAGCAGCTTCCTAAGGAGAATAAGGAAGCGATTTGGAAAGCGATTGACAGCGGATGTGCAGTCATACTTGCATCAGGAAGACCGGTGCTTGGAATCGCTGCAATAGCGGATGAGCTTGAACTTAAGGAACGCGGCGGTTATGTGCTTGCATATAACGGAGGCAGCATAATTGACTGGAAGACGGGGAAACTTATGTATGAGAACATGCTTCCGGCAGAGTGTATACATGATATATGTGATCTTGCTGATGAGAATGGAGTTGTTGCGCTTACTTATAATGATGATTCGATAGTGGCTGAGAATGATACGGATGAGTATGTTATAAAGGAAGCAAAGTGCAATAATGCTCCGGTACTAAAGCTTGATAATCTTGAGGAATATGTTGATTATCCGGTGTCAAAGTTCCTTGTTGTCGGAGAACACGAAAAACTCCTGCCTGTTCAGGAGGCACTGCTGTCAAAGCATGGTGACAGGCTTGATGCATTTTTCTCAGAGAGCTATTTCCTTGAGGTTGTGCCAAAGGGAGTGAGCAAGTCTGCGTCACTGGACAGCCTGCTTACAGGACTTGGAATTGACAGTTCAGAGCTTATAGCCTGCGGTGACGGTATGAATGATATTCCGATGCTTGAATATGCAGGGCTTGCGGTTGTTATGGAGAATGCATATCCTGAGGTAAAGAAGTACGCCGGTTATATAACAGAGTCTAATGACAATTGCGGTGTAGCACGGGCTATTGAGAAGTTTTTGTTGTAAAAAATAATCTGTGTGGTATAATTAACGAGTATATTTTCAGAGTGGGGAGAAAATATACTCGAGACATCAAAGAAGAAAGGGTACTGAATTATTCAGAAAAGGTTACATTATGGCAGATTCAAGTAACAAGAAAAAGGCTGCGTCACATGAGAGTAAGAAGTCCAATATGGAGATTATGTTCTCCGGCTCAGATTCTCTTACAAAGCGCGAACGCCGTAAGAAGAAGCAGCTGATTGCCAGATCAGTAGGATTTGCACTGATTGGAATCGAAGTTATAGCACTTATCATATTCCTTGCAGCATTATTCAAGCTTAATATGATTCCTGCTAAGTATATGGCGATGCTTATAGGCATTCTGCTTCTTATAACAGTATATAACGTACTTTCCCAGTTTACCAAGGCGCACTGGGTCGGCAAAGTGCTTGCGGTACTGCTTGCGGTAGTGATGTTTGTTGGTTCTTCGTATATAGGCAAGGCTAACAGTGTAATCAGTAATATAGCGGGTGTAACAACCAAGACGGATACATTCTCACTTGTTGTTCTTGCAACCGATCCGGCAACAGGTGTTGAAGCAACTAAGAATTATACATTCGGATACAACAAGATTAATAACAAAGACATGGCAGAGAGCCTTATCCAGGAAGTTAATACAACACTTGGAACTAATGTAAAGACACGTACTTATGATAACTGGACTAATATTATTAATGCACTTTATAATAATGAAGTAAAGGTAATTGTATTTAACGAGTCCAACAGAGCGATGCTTGAAGAGCAGTTCACTGATTTTGAAGAAAAGACAAAAGTTATCTATACTAAGACATATACAACACAGATAAAGGAGAATGTTGTTAATAAGAACACGGCAACAGAGTCATTCACAATCTATGTATCAGGTAATGATGATTATGGTGCTATATCAGCAAACGGACGAAGCGACGTTAATATTGTAGCAACATTTAATCCTAAGACAAGACAGGTATTGATGGTCTCTACACCTCGTGATTACTGGGTCCCTGTTGATACACTGTCAACAGATTCCAATGGCAAGGCTGTAACAGGTTACGAGAAGCTTACGCATGCCGGTAACTATGGTGTCGATTCATCAATCAGCACACTTGAGAGTCTGTACGGAGTTGATGTTGATTACTATGTTAAGGTTAACTTTACCGGTGCTGTAGGCGTTATTGATGCCCTTGGCGGAATCACGATTAATTCTGATGTTAAGTTTACTAATGGTGAGGACGCAGCTCCTGTAGCTTACAACTTTGTGGTTGGACCTAATGAGTGTGATGGCGAGAAGGCTCTTGCATTCTGCAGAGAGCGTCAGGCATTCTCAGACGGTGATAACCAGCGTGGACGTAACCAGATGGCAGCTATCGAGGGTATGATTGACAAGGCTACATCAACTGCAATCCTTACACAGTACAATAAGGTTCTTGATGCAGTATCCGGACTTATTGCGACTAACATGCCTGACAGTGCAATATCTAACCTTGTTAAGGCACAGATTAACGATCCGACAGGCTGGAATATAATGTCTTACAGCGTATCAGGTACAGGCGCGACTAAGACAGGACAGTTATTCGGTATTGTAGGTATGTCTGTAATTGAGCCTGATTATTCAACTGTTAATACTGCTATTGAGCTTATGAGCAAGGTACGCAACGGAGAAGTATTTGATATTGACCAGTTCCTTGAGGATAAGGCGCTTGAATCAGGTACAACACAGGCGAGACAATTGACGGATTGAATTAATAATATAATAAAATAATCCGGTCACTTTAAAAATTAAGGCGAAAAACGCATTTCTTAATAAAATTAAGTAAAATGCACTGAACCTTATAATTTAAAGTGACCGGATTTTTTTGTATGCAAAATCATTCATGAATAATGAATATCTATGCAATACAGCACAGATTTAAGCTTTGTTGTCCATAAGCGATTCTGTCATGCAGAAGTAAGCTGACTGGGCTTTGCCGTTGTAATAATCGATAAAACCGTAATTCATGGACCTGCCGGAGTCTCCCCCTGTTGAGCCGGAAGAGCCGGAAATGTGTGGTCCGTCTGAATTATTGCTGTCTTTGCTGGCTTTGCCGCCATTATTCTTATGGCTGTCCAGCATCTGCTCAAAAGTACCAGAAGTGCCGCCATGCTTTTTGTCACCGCCTGCCGGCCTTACGGTTGCTACATCTGATATCCGCTCTATAGGGCGGCTTGAGAATATATTCATGTCTGCCATAGTATTTCCTCCTTGAAATATGATGATAAACATATGCACATCCTTGTGCATTTTTTGTCAAAACTTTTAATTCTTCTATTTTATATATCGGATAATTAATTATTTTAATTATATTTGGATAGATGAATGTTAAATTTATTAAGAAAAAACGCTTTTTACTTGATTTTATATACCAAAACGAAAGAAAAAACTTGAAAAAATTAGGAATATTGAATATAATATCTTCATAAGGCAATTGAAGGTTACGGATTGCACTTAATTTTTAAGGAAAAGGAGATTACTTAAAGATGGGATACGTTGATGAAGTATTAGAGAAAGTATCTAAGAAGAATGAGGGACAGCCAGAATTCCTTCAGGCAGTTACAGAGGTTCTTGAGTCATTAAGACCTGTAGTAGAAGCTAATGAGGAGCTTTACAGAAAGGAAGCTGTTCTTGAGAGAATTACAGAGCCGGACAGACAGATTATGTTCCGTGTACCTTGGGTAGATGATAACGGACAGGTTCAGGTAAACAGAGGATTCAGAGTACAGTTCAATAACGCTATTGGACCATACAAGGGAGGTCTCAGACTTCACCCATCAGTTAACTTAAGTATTATAAAGTTCCTTGGATTCGAGCAGGTTTTCAAGAACTCACTTACAAGCCTTCCAATCGGCGGTGGCAAGGGTGGTTCTGACTTCGATCCTAAGGGTAAGTCAGACAGAGAGATTATGGCATTCTGCCAGAGCTTCATGACAGAGCTTTACAAGTACATCGGTGCAGATATGGATGTTCCAGCAGGTGATATCGGTGTAGGCGGACGTGAGATCGGTTACCTCTTCGGACAGTATAAGAGAATCCGCGGAACATATGAAGGCGTTCTTACAGGTAAGGGTCTTACATATGGTGGTTCTCTTGCAAGAACAGAGGCTACAGGTTATGGTCTTCTTTACTTCACAGAGGAGATGCTCAAGTCTAACGGACAGGATATAGCAGGCAAGACAATCTGTGTATCAGGTGCAGGTAATGTTGCTATCTATGCTATCCAGAAGGCTCAGCAGCTCGGCGCTAAGGTTGTTACATGTTCAGATTCAACAGGCTGGATCTATGATCCGGAAGGAATCGATGTTGCACTTCTTAAGGAAGTTAAGGAAGTTAAGAGAGCAAGACTTACAGAGTATGCTGCTAAGAGACCAAGCGCTCAGTACCATGAGGGAAGAGGCGTATGGACAATTAAGTGTGATGTTGCTCTTCCATGTGCTACACAGAATGAGCTTCTGATTGACGATGCTAAGGCACTTGTTGCTAACGGTGTTATCGCAGTAGCAGAGGGTGCTAACATGCCTACAACTCTTGAGGCTACAAAGTACCTTCAGGAGAACGGTGTTCTCTTTGCTCCTGGTAAGGCTTCTAACGCAGGTGGTGTTGCTACATCAGCTCTTGAGATGAGCCAGAACAGCGAGAGACTCAGCTGGACATTCGAGGAAGTTGATTCTAAGCTCAAGAATATCATGGTTAACATCTTCCACAACCTTGATGATGCTTCTAAGAAGTATGGCAAGGAAGGCGATTATGTTGCAGGTGCTAACATTGCCGGATTTGAGAAGGTTGTTAACGCTATGGTAGCTCAGGGCGTCTGCTAATTATCAGATAACAGCTGATTAATAGAATAGTTCGTTCACGATTTGAATACGATTTGATTTTACTGCTAATAAGGGTATCGGGAGAATGTGTCATCTTCTGATACCCTTATATTAATTTATATATAATTAAAACCAGGTAATTAAAATCAGGTGCAGGAAATATTGACAATAGTACCTGAGAACTATATAATAGTTAAATTGTGAAATATAGACTATTAAGGAAGGACAATCAATGAACAGATTAAAAGAAAAGCTTACAGAAAAGCTGAAAAACAAGTCGATTAACAGTAAACTCAAAACATCACACGGAATAATTGTCGTATTATCTGTAATTATTGCTGTGGTACTTCTTGTTGGAATGACCGTGATAGCCGGAAAAGTTAAAAAAATATTTGTTGGGCCAATGACTAATGTAAGTGATATCGCTGACATTAAGTATGGACTGACAGATCTTCAGAGTGAGATAAACAGCTATATTATTGCGGGTAATGCTGGCGCAGGTTCTGATTATAATGGATTTTCAAGTAATATGGAAGCGGATGTAAAGCTTGTCACGGATGCTGTCCAGTCACTTGATGAAACAATAGATAACAGCGAAGGAAAGGATGTCCTTGAAAGACTAAAAAGTAAGATTAATGAAGGAGAGAAGATAAGACCACAGCTTATGACACTCCTTAAGAATAAGGATCTTAATAATGCTTATACATACAATAAGAATACATACAAGCCGGTCGTAAATGACATTAAGGAATTGTCGCTTGAGCTTGATAGCATCATTAATGCAAGCGGACAGTCATATTATAAGTCAAGCATGATATCAAGCTATGTGCTTATTGGAATCGGAGTGGTACTTCTCATTATTGCGGTCGCTGCTTCTGTCATGCTTACAGGAATTATAACAGATATGCTTACGGCACCAATCAAAGAGCTTGATGATGCTGCCGCACACATGTATAACGGCGACCTTGGAGCAGCAGATAATATTACATATGAGTCAGAAGATGAGCTTGGTGAGCTTGCCGAGGCCCTCAGAGGAACAATGAATGTACTTCATTCTTATGTTGATGAGATTTCTGCTACATTAAGAGAGATAGCAAAGGGCGATCTCACAAAGCCAAGTGAGAATATTACAGATTTCAGAGGAGATTTCGCAAGTATTAAGGAATCTTTTGTATATATACTTAAGAATTTCAATATAACACTTACTAACATCCAGAATACATCAGGACTTGTTGAAGCAGGTGCAGCAGATATTGCCGGTGCGGCGGTTGAACTCTCAACAGGCACAACAGACCAGGCAAGCTCGATTGAGGAGCTTACTGCAACTGTTGAGACAGTAGCAAACCTTGCAGAGACAAGTGCGAAGAAGACTCAGGAAGCATATGAAAGCATTGAGAAAGCCGCAAGGGATGCTAAGAGTGAGCAGGTAAGAATGCAGGAGCTCACAGAAGAGATGGCGAATATCACAGCTATTTCAAAAGAAATTGAGAATATCACGGCAACTATCGAGGATATTGCATCACAGACAAGCCTCCTTGCTCTTAATGCATCAATTGAGGCGGCAAGGGCAGGCGAAGCAGGTAAGGGATTTGCGGTTGTCGCAGATGAAATCGGCAAGCTTGCAACGGACAGCTCTAATTCAGCAGTCAACACAAGAGAACTTATCGGCAAGACTATGGAAGAGATTGGCAAGGGTAATGATATTACGGCTTCCGTAGCAGAAGTATTTGGGAAGATAATAGGACAGATGCATGAATTTGCAGAAGTTGCGCGTACTACTAATGAAGCTTCAAAGGGACAGGCAGATGCGCTGGCTCAGATTGAAGCAGGAATTGAACAGATTTCAGGCGTTACACAGAATACCGCAGCCGCAGCGCAGGAAAGCAATGCTATCAGCACACAGCTTTCAGAAAAGGCAGATGAACTTGATGAGCTTGTACGCCACTTTAAATTATATTCGGCAGTTGAAAAAAAGTAATATCGCAAGTATAATATAAGGTATGCGTCAGATTTTGCTTCGCAAAACTGTTAGAAGAATCAGGAGGATTTAAGGTGGCAGATTTAACCAGTGAGATTACAAAAAGAAGGACTTTTGCGATAATTTCCCACCCGGATGCAGGTAAGACAACTCTTACCGAGAAATTCCTGCTTTACGGAGGGGCAATTAATCTCGCCGGCTCTGTAAAAGGCAAGAAGACAGCTAAGCATGCTGTGTCAGACTGGATGGAGATAGAGAAGCAGAGAGGTATCTCTGTAACATCTTCAGTATTGCAGTTTAACTATGACGGCTACTGCATTAATATTCTTGATACACCGGGACATGAGGATTTCTCAGAGGATACTTACCGTACACTTATGGCAGCTGATTCGGCAGTCATGGTTATCGATGCATCCAAGGGTGTAGAGAGGCAGACAATTAAGCTGTTCAAAGTATGCGTTTTAAGGCATATACCTATATTTACTTTTATTAATAAGATGGATAGGGAAGCTAATGACCCATTTGAGCTTCTTGATGAAATTGAAAATGTTCTTGGAATAAGGACGTGTCCTATGAACTGGCCTATCGGTTCAGGTAAGGAGTTCAAGGGTGTATACGATCGTACTGACAGGGAGGTATCACTGTTTACAGCTGCGATGAACGGACAGAAGGAAGTCGCAACGGAGAGACTTGGAATAGATGATGCCGCACTTGCAGATGAGCTTGGGTCTCATTTTTATGAGAAGCTGCAGGAAGATATAGAGCTGCTTGACGGTGCAAGCTCGGAATTCAATCTTGATGAGGTAAGAGCCGGAGACCTGACACCTGTGTTCTTTGGCTCAGCACTTACGAATTTTGGTGTGGAGAACTTCTTACAGCATTTCCTTAAGATGACAACAGCTCCGCTTGCGAGACATTCATCAATCGGTGATGTTGATCCGTTTTCCGGGGATTTCTCAGCATTTGTATTCAAGATACAGGCTAACATGAATAAGATGCACCGCGACAGAATTGCATTCATGAGAATATGTTCAGGTAAGTTTGAGGCCGGCATGGAGGTCACCCATGTTCAGGGCGGCAGGAAGATTAAGCTTGCACAGCCGCAGCAGATGATGGCTCAGGAGAGGCATATTGTTGATGAAGCTTATGCAGGAGACATTATCGGCGTGTTTGATCCGGGAATATTCTCAATCGGTGATACGCTTACAACATCCAATGAGAAGTTTACATTTGACGGAATACCTACATTTGCACCGGAGCATTTTGCAAGAGTACGCCAGATAGATACGATGAAGAGAAAGCAGTTTGTTAAGGGAATCAGCCAGATAGCACAGGAAGGTGCAATTCAGATATTCCAGGAGTTCAACACCGGAATGGAAGAGATTATCGTCGGAGTAGTCGGAGTACTTCAGTTTGATGTACTTAAGTTCAGACTTGAGAATGAATATAATGTAGATATACGCCTTGAGCCTCTTCCATATGAGCATATCAGATGGATAGAGAATCCGGAAGAGGTTGATGTTGAGCATCTGTCAGGAACGTCTGACATGAAGAAAATCAAAGACCTTAAGGACAATCCTCTGTTACTGTTTGTGAACAGCTGGAGTGTCGGAATGGTCCTTGAACGTAATGAAGGCCTCAAGCTTTCAGAATTCGGCAAGAACTGATAGACAGGACAGTCAGCAGACTGCCGTATCAGATAAACTGATTAGTTGTTTCATTATACTGATAATCGATAGACGCGAGTTTGTCGGTTATCAGTTTTTTATCTAAAGAATTTGTCTTACAAAAATCACTAAAGCTGCTGTAATGGTCACGAAGCTGCATATTCACAAAGCTTAAAAGCATGACCGGATCATTAGGAATCGACATAATATTTACCCCGTTTCATTTATAATGTTAATAGTCTTTTCATTTTTTACCACATTTACGGAAGAATGTAAAGTGTGTTATTATGAAATTAACCGATGTCAGTCAGATGTCGGATGGTATATCAGAGATAAAGGAGATTATAGAGAATGGATTCTGATAAGAGAAAAGTAAAGCAGATAGCAGGGCTGATTGTATTTACAATGCTTGTGTATACAATATTTATCAATTATGAGAAGGTATTTGCGGGAATAGAATTTCTGTGGGATCTGATATTTCCGTTTGTGCTTGGTGCGGCGATAGCATTTCTTCTGAATCTTCCGATGAGGGGGATAGAGAAGCTGTTGAAAAAGCTTATGCCATTGATACAGGGAAAGAATAACAGTAAGACATCAGCAGCTGAAAGGCTTCTGCGTCCGGTGAGCCTGCTGCTTACGTTTGGATGTGTAATTGCCGTGATAAGCATAGTTATAGGAGTTGTTCTTCCACAGCTTGTGAGTACAATGGAGTCAATCGGACAGGCATTCATGGCGTGGCTTCCGCAGTTCCAGGACTGGCTTCAGAAAACATTCGCAGATAATCCTGAGATTGAAAAATATATAGGAGATGTACAGATAGACTGGGTTGCAGTATTTGATTCTGTTAAGAATTTCATATTCAACGGTGCAACCAATATACTTTCTCATACATTTTCGGCAACTATGGGAATTATAAGCGGAGTTACTACATTTTTCATAGCAGTTGTTTTTGCATGTTATATCCTTATGCAGAAGGAAAAGCTTGAATCACAGGTAAGACGTATTATTAAGGTTACATTCAGTGAAAAGACAGTTGGGAAGATTAATTATGTGGCATCACTGACACACAGGATATTCTGCAGCTTTATTACGGGGCAGTGCCTTGAGGCATGTATTCTTGGATTTATGTTCTTTATATGTATGCTTATCTTCAGACTGCCGTATGCACTTCTTATTGCGGTGCTTATAGCGTTCATGGCATTAATTCCGATTGTCGGTGCATTTATCGGATGTATAGTCGGAGCACTGCTTATACTGCTGATTGATCCGTTCAAGGCACTGTTTTTTGTTATTATGTTCCTGGTGCTTCAGCAGATTGAAGGCAACCTTATATATCCGCATGTTGTGGGCGGCTCGGTAGGACTCCCTTCAATATGGGTGCTTATGGCAGTTACAATAGGCGGAAGCCTTATGGGAATAGTGGGAATGCTTGTATTTATCCCGCTTGTATCAGTAATATACAGCCTTATCGGAAGCTGGGTAAGACAGAGGGAAAAGTGTGAAAAATCAGCCTGATGGCTGATTTTTCACACGCAAGATTTGTGCTTACGCACAAACTTGATATGCGTAAAAGGCAGCGAAGGAATGGAGATTAAGATGAAGATTAAGTTATCAGACCACTTTACTTATGGCAGGCTGTTAAGATTCTGTCTGCCATCGGTAATTATGATGGTATTTACGTCAATATACGGAGTGGTAGACGGCTTTTTTGTATCCAACTTTGCAGGAAAGGTATCATTTGCGGCGATTAACCTTGTTATGCCGTTCATAATGATTCTCGGAGGTTTAGGCTTTATGATAGGCGCAGGAGGAAGTGCGCTTGTTGCCAGGACACTTGGCGAGGGTGATAAGAAGAGAGCATCACAATATTTTTCAATGCTGGTGTATTTTACGGTTATATGCGGAATAATCACGACTGTCATAGGAATCATATTTATGAGGCCTATTGCACAGATACTTGGAGCTACACCGGCAATGCTTGATGACTGTGTTATATACGGAAGAACGGTTATGGCCTTTAATATAGCATTTATGCTTCAGAATGTGTTTCAGACATTTCTTACAACAGCAGAAAAGCCAAAACTTGGACTTATGGCGACGCTTGCGGCAGGAATAACCAATATGGTGCTCGATGCCGTGTTTGTGGGCGTGTTCAGATGGGGAGTTACCGGTGCGGCAGCTGCTACGGGGATAAGCCAGTGTGTAGGCGGAATACTGCCGCTTATATATTTTGCAAGACCGAACAGCAGCCTTCTGCGCCTTTCGCTGTGCCGCATGGATGCAGGAATAATCATTAAGGCATGTACTAATGGGGCATCAGAACTTATGACCAGTATATCGGGTTCCATTGTAAGTATATTATATAATTTTCAGCTTCTCAGGTTCGCAGGTGAGAACGGCGTTGCGGCATATGGTGTTCTTATGTATGTGCAGTTTATATTTATTGCGGTATTTATCGGATACAATATAGGAACCGCACCTGTAGTCGGCTATAATTATGGCTCCGGCAATAATGCAGAACTTAAGAATATGCTTCGTAAGAGCCTTGTGGTTATGGGAAGTGCAGGGGCTGTCATGATGGTAACAGCACAGGCATTGTCATATCCGCTTGCCGGCATATTCGTGGGATATGATGCGCAGCTTCTTGCAATGACGCACAGAGCGTTTGGAATATTCTCCCTGTCATTCATAATTGCGGGCTTTAACATATTCGCGTCATCATTTTTTACGGCTCTTGGCAATGGTGCGGTATCGGCGGGAATATCATTCATGAGGACACTTGTGTTCCAGATGGCAGCGGTTCTTATACTCCCGCTGATATTGCGGATAGACGGAATATGGTGGGCAACAACGGCCGCTGAGCTGCTTGCGCTTGCCGTATCCGCATTTTTCCTTATTAAGAAGAAAAATACATACCATTATGCATGAAAAAAGACAAATGATCACATTCAGCACGATAAAAAGACTATTTGACAAATTAATCCCAGATGATAAAATATAGTTAGGTACATAATTATTATGTACCTAACTATATTTTTTATAAAGCAGGGCAGGCTTTATATGCCACCTGCGGAATGGAGATTAGTGTGAAGGATACTGATTTATTGAAGCTTCTCAATGACTGCGAATATTATATGCATTACAGAAGACCTGCGCACAGAGGAAGGCTTACGGTATTGCACAGCCTTGATGAGGAGGGACCGCTTACGCAGAGCGGGCTTATAGGGAAGATGGATGTAAAGGCGGGCTCTATGAGCGAGCTGCTGCGCAAGATGGAAGAGGACGGACTTATACAGCGTAAGCGCGGAGAAAAAGATAAAAGACAGGTGTATGTCACAATAACTGATGCAGGAAGGGATAAGATGCTTCACATAGAGGAAGTAAGAAAGGAAAAAGCAAAAGATACATTTGCATCATTAAACAGCAAAGAAAAAGAGCAGTTGTATGTGCTGCTTGGAAAGCTGCTTAATGACTGGAAAGACAAATGGGAGGTGGAAGCTTGAAAAAATATGTCCAATACATAAAGCCGTATGCTGCATATTATTTTACAGGGCCATTGTTTATGCTTGTTGAGGTCGTCGGTGATATTATGCTTCCGTGGCTTCTGGCAAGGATTATAAATGTCGGAGTTATGAATCATGATATTGGGTACATAGTCAGAATGGGAATCATGATGGTAATCATAGCAGTATTTATGGCAGTTGGAGGTGTAGGAGGAGCATTCTTTGCGGCAAGGGCAGCAATGAATACAGGGACAGACCTGCGAATGGCCTTATTTGAAAAAATCCAGAAGTTCTCTTTTAAGAATATTGATGATTTCAGCACGGGTTCACTTGTTACACGTCTTACCAATGACATTACGCAGATACAGAATATGATAATGCAGACATTGAGAACATGCCTAAGGTCACCGGGAATACTTATAGGAGCCGTTATCATGGCATTTGTTATGAGTCCGGGGCTTGCAATGATACTTATTGTTGTAATTCCGGTTATAGTGTGTGTGGTAGCCGTAATCATGAAGCTGGCGTTTCCGAGATTTGACAGAATGCAGACGAAGCTTGATAATCTGAATTCATGTATTCAGGAGCTGCTTGTTAATATCAGAGTAATAAAGTCATTTGTCAGGGGAGAGTATGAGGAGGCTAAGTTTGACAGCCGCAATGAGCAGTTATGCGAATCGACAGTAAGGGCAATGAGGACTGTTATAGTCATGGCACCTGCAATGGCACTTATAATGAATATGGCAATAGTGGCTGTTATGTGGAAGGGTGGCAATATGATTATCGCAGGACATATGCCTGTCGGCAATCTTACCGCATTTATCAATTATATGACACAGATATTGTCAAGCCTTACAATGCTTTCAATGGTATTTCTTAACAGTACAAGAGCAGTGGCATCACTTAAGAGAATAGATGAAGTTATGCAGGCTGACATAGACCTTACGGATGATGCTGCTGCGATGAAGGATAAGAAAGTATTATGTGGGGATGTTGAATTCAAAAATGTTTTCTTCAGATATTATAAAAACTCGGAAGAATGGGTGCTGGATAATATAAGCTTTCACCTTAAGAGCGGACAGAAAATGGGAATTATAGGTTCCACGGGCTGCGGCAAGAGTACGCTGGTGTCGCTTATTGCCAGACTTTACGATGCTGACAGCGGAAGTGTGCTTATTGACGGAACTGATGTCAGGGAATATTCACTTAAGAATCTGAGAGACGGTGTAGGAATGGTGCTGCAGAATAATGTACTTTTTTCCGGAGACATTGCAGATAATCTGAGGTGGGGCGACGCAGATGCCACGGATGAGCAGATAAGGCAGGCAGCATCAGCGGCACAGGCGGATGAATTTGTAAATGATTTTGCTGACGGATATGCAGCACAGCTCGGACAGGGCGGGTGCAACGTATCAGGCGGACAGAAGCAGAGGCTTTGTATAGCAAGGGCACTGCTTAAAAAGCCAAAGATTCTGATACTTGATGATTCGACAAGTGCAGTAGATACTGCAACGGAGAGAAAGATAAATGCAGCACTTGAAGAACAGCTTGCAGGGTGTACAACTATTACGGTATCACAGAGGATATCATCAATAATGCATGCAGATGTAATTCTTGTAATGGATAACGGCAGGGTTATTGATATGGGAACGCATGAACAGCTCCTTGCAGGTTGTACACTTTACAGGGAGATATATGATTTGCAGACAAATTCGTAATCTGTACCTGCGGAATGGAGGATAGTGTGAAAAATCAGCCTGATATCTGATTTTTCACACAGCTATTTGTGCCGCAGGCGCCACAAATAGCATCTATCGCAGAGCCAAATCTGACATTTGGCTCGCGGTTCCTCCGGCACTTTGTGCCTGCGGAATGGAGGATAATATGGCAGGACCATCAGGAATACCGGGAATGCGCGGACCCGGAGGAGGCGGACGTGCCAATATGCGCGCCAAGGCTGAGAGACCGAAGAATATGAAGAATACTATACTCAGGCTTTTGGGATATATGTCGGAGACAAAGGCACAGCTCATTGTGGCACTTATTGCATCTATGTTGAGCACACTTTGTAATCTGGCAGCTTCTTACATGATAAGACCTATAATTAATACATACATACTTCCGGTTGATGGAAGCAGCGGTAATCCACAGGGACTTTTTATGGCGGTATGTGTTATGGCAGTTGTGTATGCAGGTTCATTCGTGGGGATGTATATACAGATGAGGCTTATGCTCAGTGTGTCACAGTCGGCATTGCGCAGGATGAGGCATGATCTTTTTACACATATGAAGGATATGCCGGTGCGTTTTTTTGATACTAACAGCAATGGTGACCTTATGAGTCGTTATACTAATGATATTGATGCTGTAGGAGAGATGATGAACAATACGATAGTCCAGTTCATTGCAGGAATTATGACACTCATAGGCACTCTTTCAATGATGATATATACGAATATATGGCTTGCACTTGTTACGTTTGTGATGACACCGGTCATGATTAAGGCAGGCAGATTCCTTATTAAGAGAAGCCGCAGATATTATGCGATGCAGCAGGAATCAATAGGACGCCTTAACGGCTATATCGAGGAGACGATAACGGGGCAGAAGGTAGTAAAGGTATTCAATCATGAGGAGAAGGCTATAGAAGAATTCAGTGAATATAATAATGACCTTAAGGATAAGCAGATAAATGCACAGTTCTTCGGCGGAATTATGGGACCGGTTGTAGGTAATCTCGGTCAGGTTAATTATTCGCTTACGGCAATGCTGGGAGGAATATTCTGTGTACTTAAAGGATTTGATGTGGGAGGTGTGACAATATTTGTCACATATGCGAGACAGTTTTCAAGACCGATCAATGAACTGTCTTCACAGATGAATACGATATTTTCAGCACTTGCAGGTGCAGAGAGAGTCTTTGGTGTTATGGATATGGATACGGAAGCGGTATCCTGGAGAACTGGCGAGATAATGCCGGTCCGCGGTGATATTGAGTTCAGGGATGTCACATTTGGGTATAATCCCGACAGGATTATTCTTAAAGATATCTCACTTAAGGCTTCTAAAGGGCAGAAGATAGCATTTGTCGGTTCTACAGGAGCGGGTAAGACAACGATTACCAATCTGCTTACAAGATTCTATGAGATTCAGAGCGGGCTTATAACGATAGACGGACATGATATAAGGACGATTGATAAGGATGAACTCAGGAAAAATATAGCTCTCGTACTCCAGGACACACATCTGTTCACAGGTACGGTTATGGAGAATATCAGATACGGAAGACCTGATGCCACGGATGATGAAGTAAGGCAGGCTGCGATCACAGCCAATGCTGATTACTTTATCAACCGTCTTGAAAACGGTTATGATACGATGCTTGAAAAGGACGGTTCCAACTTAAGCCAGGGGCAGAGGCAGCTCCTCAATATAGCAAGGGCGGCACTGTCCAAGGCACCGATACTCATACTTGATGAAGCAACAAGCTCGGTAGATACAAGGACTGAAAGGCAGATTCAGGATGCAATGGACAGACTGATGGCTGAACGTACAACATTTGTTATTGCACACAGACTGTCGACAATCCGTAATTCTGATTCCATAATAGTACTTGAACATGGTAGTATAATAGAAAAAGGCACACATGAGCAGCTTCTTGCAAATCACAGCAGATATTATGAGCTGTATACAGGCAGGGCGGTTCTGGGATAAAGTGCCGTAAGTCTATAGCTATAGGTTATTGGTAATATTTTACAGGATTGGAGCTGGATTAAGATGAGTCCATATATAATAGCGCTTAGAACGGCGTATATAGCATTCCCTTTTGTCGCGCTTGCACTTACATTTCCGTACGTGCTCTATCAGTATCACAAGTACGGCAGCCTTATGGCATACAGGATTGTAGTTGTGTATACCTTCTGGTTTTACGTACTGTGTATGTGTTTTCTTGTGTCACTGCCGCTTCCGACATTTGAGGAGGTAAGCCGGATGACTGATAACATGGTGCGCCTTGTGCCATTCCAGTTTCTGACAGACATAAGACATGAGGCAGATATAGCAGTCGCGGGATGGGATCTGCAGACACTTAGTGCAGTGGTACATACACAGACATTTTTTGAGGTTGCTGCGAATATAGTAATGATGATTCCGTTCGGAATATATCTGCATTATTATTTCAGGCAGAGCTGGCCTAAGGTCATGGTGCTTGGTTTCTGCATGAGCCTTTTCTTTGAGGTATCACAGATTACGGCACTTTTTGGCATATACCCGAGACCATACAGGTACTTTGATGTGGATGACCTTATATGCAATACGGCGGGAGCGGTGGCAGGCTCATGGATTACGCCGCTGTGTACATTTTTCCTTCCGAAGAGGGAGAAGCTTGATGAGCTGTCATATGAGAGAGGCAGGAATGTAACCTTCTTAAGGAGACTTACAGGAATGATTGTGGATATGGGCGTGACGGCTGTTGCATGCGTTGTGCTTTATTACCTTATTAAGAATTCGACGCATATAGTTGAGCCGGGCTCGGACCTCTACACCAGATGCGTATTTCTGTTCAAAATATATATCGTCTGGGTACTTGCATATTTTTGTGTTGTGCCTGCGGTAAGCGGAGGAATGACGGCCGGAAGACACATAGTCGGACTGAGGCTTGTTAATGATGACGGAAGCAGGGCTAATCCTTTGCGGATAATGATAAGGCAGATGATAGTGTACTATGTTGTAATGCCGGCACCGGGATATGCATTCCTGTCATATGTGATACTGTCATACTACCCTTCGGGCTGGCAGCGTATAGCCTGTGTATGGGCGATATGTCTGTTCATGCTGATAATGCTTCTGTATATATGTGATATTTTTGTAAATACACTCGCAAGACATAACAAACTGTTTTATGACAGATTGTCAGGCACAAAGTATATTTCATTCAGGACACATGAGTAAAAATGCTGTCAAATAAGGAGAATAGTGTGCCATAATTTGATAATATATTGACAATAAGAACCGTAAAGTTAAAATGAACTTATAAAGATAATTATGGGGGAAAAGCATCTCAAGGCATTGCCCCCGGACGTTGCAGAAGCATCTGCGGAATTGGAGTGGGTATGATTTTTAACAGTGTAGGTTCGCAGCAATTCAGGCAGTATGGCAGGGTTATTACGGAATACGATCTGACAGATATTCTTGAGCGCATGGAGCAGACCCCGTTGCCTGAGGATGTGGTGTATGTGCGTAAGGACGCATATCTTGAGGAAAGCCCTCTTTACAGTGAGATGAAGAGCAGAATGTATGGGGAGAGCAATATCCAGTTCGGGTATTGCAATGGACATAACGATAAGCTTAATGCACTTGAGTATCACAGAAGCTCAGAGGTGAATATAGCAGTCACGGATATGATTCTTCTGCTTGGCAGACAGCAGGATATTACGGATGAATTTACATATGATACGTCTAAGGTTGAAGCATTCCTTGTCCCGGCAGGCACGGCGGTTGAGATATATGCAACAACACTGCACTATGCACCATGCGGAGTGGACGGTAACGGCTTTAAGTGCCTTGTTGTACTTCCGGACGGAACGAATGCAGAGCTTGGGGATAAGCATTGCAGCGGGGATGCATGCACGGAAGGTGAGGACAGGCTTCTTGCGGCAGCCAATAAGTGGCTTATAGCCCATGAGGATGCCGGAATAGACGGAGCATGGAACGGATTAAAGGGAAGCAATATATCAACAGGAGGATATCAGAGATGATTAACAACATGCCACAGTTAAAGATGGGAATTGTATCAGTAAGCAGAGACTGTTTTCCGATGACATTGTCAGCAACAAGAAGACAGAGAGTAGTTGAAGCATATAATGCAAAGTATGAGACACAGACAGGGAAGATATATGAGTGCCCTACATGTGTTGAGAATGAGACACATATGAGAACAGCGCTTGCACAGCTTAAGGAAGCCGGCTGTAATGCTCTTGTAGTATACCTCGGTAATTTCGGACCTGAGACACCTGAGACACTTCTTGCAAAGGAGTTCGGCGGCCCTGTAATGTTTGTTGCGGCGGCAGAGGAGACAGGCAGTAATCTTGTACAGGGCAGGGGAGATGCATACTGCGGTATGCTTAACGCAAGCTATAATCTTAAGCTTCGCAATATCCGCGCATATATTCCTGAATATCCGGTAGGAACTGCTGACGAATGTGCAGATATGATTGCAGAGTTTGCCCCTCTTGCGAGGGCAGTCATAGGTCTTAACAGCCTCAAGATTATATCATTCGGCCCAAGACCGCAGGATTTCATTGCATGTAATGCACCTATAAAGCAGCTTTACAATCTCGGAGTTGAGATAGAGGAGAACTCAGAGCTTGATCTGTTTGAAAGCTTCAAGAAGCATGAAGGGGATGAGAGAATCCCTGAGATAGTTAAGGAGATGGAGGCTGAGCTTGGTGAGGGCAATAAGAAGCCTCAGATACTTCCTAAGCTTGCACAGTATGAGCTTACGCTTCTTGACTGGGTGGAGGCACACAGGGGCTCACGCGATTATGTGGCAATAGCAGGCAAGTGCTGGCCTGCATTCCAGACACAGTTCGGCTTTGTGCCATGTTATGTTAATTCAAGGCTTACTGCGAAGGGGATTCCGGTATCGTGTGAGGTTGATATATACGGTGCGCTCAGCGAATTCATCGGAACTGTTGTAAGCCGGGATACAGTAACACTTCTTGATATTAATAATTCGGTGCCTGAGGATCTGTATGATGAGGATATCAAGGGAAAATTCCCTTATGAGCTTAAGGATACATTTATGGGCTTCCACTGCGGCAACACGGCAGCAGGCAAGCTTTCTTTCTGTGAGATGAAATACCAGATGATTATGGCACGTTCTCTTCCTGAAGAATGTACGCAGGGAACTCTTGAGGGCGATATAGTTCCGGGCAATGTTACACTGTTCCGTCTCCAGAGTACGGCGGATGCACAGCTTCGTGCATATGTTGCACAGGGGGAGGTTCTTCCTGTGGCTACACGTTCATTCGGTGCAATCGGAATATTCGCGGTACCTCAGATGGGAAGGTTCTACAGACATGTGCTGATTGAGAAGAACTATCCTCATCATGCCGCAGTTGCATTCGGGCATTACGCAAAGACACTCTTCAACCTGTTCAGATATCTCGGAGTTGAGGATATAGGCTTTAATCAGCCGGCAGGAATGTTATATAAGACTGAGAATCCTTTCTAAATAGCATTTGAATATAACATATGGATTTCTAAATTTGACACCGACAGGAAAATGTCAGGTGTTATGAAATGGAGGCGGCTATGCGTTACATAGGTATAGATCTCGGAACATCAGCCGTAAAGCTTATATTAATGGGAGCTGACGGAACGATATATAAAACCGTGTCAAAAGAATACCCGATAAGTTTTCCAAGACCGGGATGGTCGGAGCAGAATCCGTGTGACTGGTATGAGCAGACAAAAGCAGGGATAAGAGAACTGACAGAGGGAACAGACACCACGGACATAGCAGGAATGAGCTTTGGCGGGCAGATGCACGGACTGGTTATTCTGGATAAGGATGATAATGTCATAAGACCGGCGATATTGTGGAATGACGGAAGAACTGATAAAGAATGTCAATACCTTAATAATGTGATTGGAAGGGATAAGCTCTCAGAATATACAGCCAATATTGCATTTGCGGGCTTTACGGCACCTAAGCTGCTGTGGCTTAAGACCAATGAGCCTGATAATTTTGCCAGAATAAGCAAAATAATGCTTCCTAAGGATTATCTTGCATACAGGCTTACGGGAGTGCACTGCACGGATTATTCTGATGCATCGGGAATGCTCCTTCTTGATGTTAAGAACAGATGCTGGTCAGGGCAGATGCTCTCAATATGCGGAATAAGCATGGAGCAGATGCCTGCTCTCTATGAGAGCTATGAAAAAGTTGGGACACTCAGGGAAGCGGTTGCGGAAGAATTAGGACTTGCCAGAGATACAATAGTGGCAGCAGGTGCCGGTGACAACGCAGCGGCAGCAATAGGAACAGGCACTACCGGCAGCGGAAGATGCAATATATCACTCGGAACGTCAGGAACGATATTTATATCAAGTGACAGATTCAGTGTGGATGATAATAATGCACTGCATTCATTTGCACATGCTGACGGAAATTACCATCTGATGGGATGCATGCTCTCGGCGGCTTCCTGTAACAAATGGTGGATGGATGGTATAATCGGAACTAAGGATTATTCAAAAGAGCAGGAACCGATAACAGACGATATGCTGGGCAATAACCATGTGTATTTTCTTCCATATCTTATGGGAGAGCGTTCACCGCATAATGACCCTCATGCCAGAGGAACATTTACGGGACTTACAATGGATACGACAAGAGCTGATATGACACAGGCTGTGCTTGAAGGTGTAGCGTTTGCAATGCGTGATTCCTTTGAGGTAGCCGGGAAGCTGGGAATTAAGATTGACAGGACAACGATATGCGGAGGCGGTGCAAAGAGCCGCCTGTGGTGCAGAATAATTGCCAATGTACTTGGAATTGACGTTGACATGCCTGCGCTTGAGGAGGGTCCGTCACAGGGGGCAGCAATGCTTGCAATGGTGGCATGTAAGGAGTACGATAGTGTTAAGGCTGCCGTTGATGCAATCGTAAAGGTATCAGGTACGATACACCCTGACAAAGATATTGCCGCAAGGTATGACAGACGATATAATGAATTTGCAGGAATATATCCTGCGTTAAAGAATGTGTTTGCATCACTGGCATAATACGGGAATGGAGGTTAGTGTGAAAAATACAGATTGATATCTGATTTTTCACACAGCTATTTGTGCTACAGGCGCCACAAATAGCATTTATCGCAGAGCCAAATCTGACATTTGGCTCGCGATTCCTCCGGCACTTTGTGCCTGCGGAATGGAGGTTATTATGAGATTTTTTATTGATACGGCTAATGTGGAGGATATTAAAAAGGCTAATGACATGGGAGTTATCTGCGGGGTTACAACTAACCCTTCGCTGATTGCCAAAGAAGGAAGAGATTTTAAGGAAGTAATATCTGAGATTGCTTCAATTGTTGATGGCCCTATAAGTGGTGAGGTTAAGGCAACTACAGTTGATGCAGAAGGAATGATTAAAGAGGGACGGGAGATTGCGGCAATCCATCCGAACATGGTAGTTAAGATTCCTATGACTGTTGAAGGTCTTAAGGCAACGAAAGTCCTTGCTTCAGAAGGAATAAAGGTTAACGTAACACTTATATTCTCAGCTAATCAGGCACTCCTTGCAGCAAGGGCAGGAGCAGCATATGTGTCACCATTTCTCGGAAGACTTGATGACATATCACAGCCGGGAATAGGACTTATTCAGGATATTACGGATATATTTGCCAACTATGACATAACAACAGAGATTATCTGTGCAAGTATCCGAAATCCAATACATATTACAGACTGTGCACTTGCAGGAGCTGATATAGCAACTGTTCCTTACAAGGTAATAGAACAGATGGTTCATCATCCTCTTACAGATGCAGGAATTGCCAAGTTCCAGGCTGATTACAAAGCAGTTTTCGGTGAATAAATAATCCGTAATTGCATGTACAATATGTATAAAATCGGTTGATATTTATACCGGTTTTGTGGTAAAATGTCTAAAAATGGGAGAAGTGTATTCAGGGTTTAATTATCTTATTTGGGAGGAAAGTCTATGTTTGGTCATAAGAAAGAAAGAACAGAATCTAACAGCGACCTTAAGCTTCTTCTTGAGTCTATGGATAAGGTGATAGAAGGAAACTTCGATCCGATAGACACAAGTGCATTTACGGATGGAGCTGTTGGAGAAAAACTCAATAATGTGCTGGATGCATTCAAAAAGAGTAATAATAATTTTGTAATGCGTTCCAATGAAGCGATGCAGTCAATAGGTGATAATTCATACGTCAAGAATATGCTTGATCAGGTTGAGTCCCAGACTGTAACTATTAACGAGATGCAGGAATCAAGCGTTAATCTTGAGAATTCTATCAATGATATCACTAACTCTATTGAACATATAAGGAGCAGTTCGCATAATGTACTTCAGGCGACCAATGACAGCGCTGAAGGCATGAGGGTAAGTGCCAAGGTTGTTAAGGATTCTACAGAAGAGATTAACAATATTAATCTTCAGATTCAGGATTTTCAGGAGAAGATTACCAAGATCAGCGAGATTATTGATATGGTTAAGAAGGTTGCAAGCCAGAGTAATCTTCTTGCACTTAATGCATCAATTGAGGCTGCAAGAGCAGGGGAGGCAGGGAAGGGATTTGCGGTAGTTGCCGATCAGGTAAGAGAGCTTTCCAACAGTACATCAGCATCAGCGGATGATGTTGTCAAGTATGTGGGAGAATTGCAGACGAGCATTGCAGAGCTTGCAGCAAGCATGGATGCAACTACTAAGAAGCTTGATGATGGTAATAAGAGAGTTGAAGATTCAATCGCTAATATCAATGCAATGGAATCGCAGATGAATGATGTAACAGATGAGGTTGACAGTATCTATCATGCAATAGATAAGCAGTCGGCATATACTAAGGATTTAAGTAAAGTTATCGGTCAGATTACAGACAGTTATTCAGTACTTTCACAGGATTGTCATGATACAGGCGAGCATATCTATAAGATCGGAAGGTACATAGATACTCTCAGAAGTGACATGTTCAGGGGATTTTCAGATGTTACACTCCTTGACAGAATGAAGATATTCTCAATAGACCATTTCATTCTTACATGGAGGGTATACAACAATGCTGTCGGCTTTGAATCACTTAAGCTTACCCAGCTTAATAATGCTACAGGACCGAATGCATGTAAGTTCGGTAAGTGGGCACAGTCGGTTACCGATACGAAGATTACATCATCTTCACAGTTCAAGGATATGGTACAGTGCCATAATGATATACATAATAATGCAAGTGAATCATGGAAGGCTAAGGATGCAGGTAATACAGAGCTTGCAATTGAGTACTTTAATAAAGCACTTGAGGCATATTATAGGTTCGATGAATCAGTCAAGAGAATGATGGATTTCATGAGGGCTAATGGCGAGAAAGATATGACGCAGATTGTCGTATTTAGAAAATAATATCGATTAAAGATTGGAATTCCTGATAGTTCTGTTGTATACTCTATAACAGACTATCAGGAATTTTTGTATTTGTGCCTGAGTGCAGATGCGGCATGCCATGCATGACAGGCAGGAAAGAGTTGGATATGAACATTGGGCAAAGAAAGAAGATAACTATAATAGGACACAAGAATCCGGATACTGATTCCATATGCTCGGCGATTGCGTATGCCGGGCTCAAGAATGCAATTGCTGCCAATGCAGGCAATGATATTACAGGTGGAGGCAGCACAGGTAATGATGATTCTGTGAGCTGTGAATGCTATGAGGCGAAGAGAGCCGGACATCTTAATGAGGAGACACAGTTTGTACTTGATTACTTTAAGGTCAAAAAACCTGAATATATAAAGGATGTGAGAACCCAGGTACAGGATGTAGAGATAAGAAGAGTCCCGGGCGTTGACCGTAACATATCTCTTAAGCAGGCATGGAATATGATGCGCAAGGATAATCTGTATACGCTGCCGATAACATCGGAAGATAAGCTCGAAGGCCTTATAACAATAGGTGATATTGCGGAATCGTATATGGATGTGTATGACAGTAATATTCTTGCGGCAGCTAAGACATCATGCTCTAATATAGTTGATACACTTGACGGGGACCTGCTTGTAGGCAGCATGAATACTGTGTTTGATAAGGGAAAGGTTCTTATTGCGGCAGCAAGTCCGGATCTTATGGAGAATTACATAGAGCCGGGAGACATTGTTATACTCGGCAACAGATATGAGTCACAGTTATCGGCGATAGAGATGGATGCAGGCTGTATAGTCGTATGTGAAGGAGCAGAGGTGGCGCTTACAATAAGCAGGCTTGCAGCAGAACATGACTGCATGATAATAACAACACCGCATGATACATACACTGCGGCACGTCTTATCAACCAGAGTATGCCGATCAGCTACTTTATGAGAACAACAGGGCTTGTTACATTTAATACGAGAGATTTTATTGCTGATATCCAGGATGTTATGGCTAAGCTCAGATATCGTGACTTTGCGGTGCTTGACAGCAATACGGGCAATTATGTAGGTCTGATATCGCGCCGTACACTCATGAAAGCCAATAAGAAGAAGCTTATTCTTGTGGACCATAATGAGAAGAGCCAGGCGGTATATGGAATTGAGGATGCAGAGATTCTTGAGATTATCGACCATCACAGGCTTGGAACTATAGAGACCATGAATCCGGTATTTTTCAGGAATCAGCCGCTTGGCTGTACCGCGACAATTATATATCAGATGTATAATGAGCATGGTCTTAAGCCTGATGCAACAACGGCGGGGCTTTTATGTGCGGCAATTATATCAGATACGCTTATGTACCGTTCACCGACATGTACTGAGCCTGACCGGAAGGCGGCATCGGAGCTTGCGGCAATTGCCGGAATTGATATCGAGACATTTGCACATGCAATGTTTAAGGCGGGAAGCAACCTGATGTCAAAGACAACTAAGGAAATATGCTATCAGGATTTTAAAAAGTTCAAGATAGATGATGTAATGATTGGAATAGGTCAGATTAACTCAGTTAACGGAAGTGAGTTTGATGAACTTAAGGGAAGGGTAATATCCGAACTTCCGGATGTGATGAAAGACAATAATCTTCAGATGGTATTCTTTATGCTGACTAATATAATGAAGGAATCATCTGAGATAGTATTTGCGGGCAGGAATGCGGGAGAACTGCTTAAGGATGCATTTAATGCGGAACCGGGAGAGACAAGTGTGATGCTTGACGGAATTGTATCACGCAAGAAGCAGTTCCTTCCTACTATAATAGAAGCTATGGAGGCACAGAATGTTTAAGAAACCAAGATCAACAGATGCATGCTGGTGCATGAGTGGAAAACCTTATTGTGAATGTCATATGGAGTTTGACAAGAAGCTGGAGTTCTTCAGAAAGAGACATCATAAGGTACCGCCGAGAAACATAATCAAGAATGAGAAGCAGCTTGAAGGAATGCGTAAGAGCAGTGCAATCAATATTGCAGTACTTGATTACGTGGCAGAGCATATTAAGGCGGGAATATCAACAGAAGAGATTAACCGTATGGTATATGAGAAGACTACACAGATGGGTGGTATTCCGGCTCCGCTTAATTATGAGGGCTTCCCTAAGAGTGTATGTACATCGATCAATAATGAGGTGTGTCACGGAATACCTTCCAATGACATAATACTTGCAGACGGAGATATTATTAATGTTGACTGTTCAACAATTCTTGACGGATATTTTTCGGATTCATCAAGAATGTTCTGTATAGGTGATGTTGACCCTGAGATGAGGAAGCTTGTTGATGTTGCCAGGGAATGTGTGGAGCTTGGTCTTGAACAGGTTAAGCCGTGGGGACATCTCGGTGATGTAGGCCAGGCGATAAATGACCACGCCAGGGCTAACGGCTATTCCGTAGTGCGTGAGGTAGGCGGACACGGAATCGGTCTTGAATTCCATGAGACTCCGTTTGTAAGCTATGTCACCAAAAAGGGAACAGACATGGTTATGGCGCCGGGAATGGTGTTTACGATTGAACCGATGGTCAACATGGGTGACCCGGACATATTTATTGATGAAGATAACGGCTGGACAATATATACGGATGATGATATGCCATCAGCCCAGTGGGAGATTATGGTACGTGTTACTGAGGACGGACATGAGGTTATGTGCTGGTAGAATTATATAATTACGATTAAAGGCAGGATATATTAATCAATGGTATATGGCTGCTTTTAATTTTATGATTGAATTAGAAATGACTAACAATGATTTGGTTTGTATAACAAAAATTCCGGTAAATAAGCCGTATTGCGGACATAATGATAAAATTTATCATCAAGGGCGAATGTGTTTGATAAACGAAAATCAGGGTGTTATACTCTCGTTTAAACAAAAAGCTTTTATAGGAGGATAAATCAATGAAGAACTGTTTAAAGGATGTAGACTGGAAGAAAGTTGGAACATTTGCAGGAGGAGTTCTTTTTGGTACAGCAGGTATCAGGATTCTTTCAAGCAAGGATGCAAAGAAGGTATACACAAACTGCACAGCAGCAGTACTTCGTGCCAAGAAGTGTGTTATGGCTGTAGCCAACACAATTCAGGAAAATTGCGGGGATATCTACGCTGATGCCAAGGATATCAATGAGAAGCGTGAAGCTGCAGCAGATGAGCTTTTCTTTGAAGATGCTTCAGAGGATGCTTCAACTGATGTGAAGGCTTCTGACAGTACTGTAACAGAATAGAGGTGTACAAACCATGAAGTTTTGCATAAAGAGTGAGTCAGGGGGCAGAATGCGTATACATGCCGTGCAGAAGCGTATGACGTATGAGCAGGCTGATATCCTTGAATATACACTGCAAAAGTTTGGGGGAGTTGCATCAGTCAAGGTATATGACAGGACATGTGATGCGGTAATCTATTACACATGTTCAAGAAACCGTATGATTGAATTCTTAAGGGGGTTCTCATATGCAGGCGTTGATGTACCGGATACAGTGGTTGCCAATTCGGGCAGGGCAATGAATGCAGAGTATCAGGAACAGCTTGTTGGTAAGATTATGTGCCATTATGCAAGAAAATGGCTGCTTCCTGCACCATTAAGAGCATGCTATACAATAGCATCATCACTTAAGTTCATCGCTGAGGGAATCAAGTGTCTCTGGAACCGTAAGATTGAGGTACCTGTGCTTGATGCAACTGCAATCGGGGTATCTATCGTAAGAGGAGACTTTGATACGGCAGGCTCGGTCATGTTCCTCCTTGGAATAGGCGAACTGCTTGAGGAGTGGACTCATAAGAAGTCGGTCGGCAATCTTGCAAGAAGTATGTCACTCAATATCGGTAAGGTATGGCTTGCCAACAGCGGAACGGAAGTGCTTGCAGATGCAGATACGATTCAGCAGGGTGACAGAATAGTAGTACATATGGGCAATGTCATCCCATTTGATTCTGTGGTAGTATCAGGTGACGGTATGGTTAATCAGGCCTCACTTACGGGTGAAGCAGTACCTGTCCACAGAAAAGAAGGAGACAGCGTATATGCCGGTACAGTGCTTGAGGAAGGAGAGCTGACAGTACGGGTAACAACAGTAGGACGCGGAAGCCGTTATGAAAAGGTTGTTGCCATGATTGAGGAGTCTGAGAAGCTTAAGTCAGGACTTGAAGGTAAGGCTGAGCATCTCGCAGACAGGCTTGTACCCTGGACACTTGGCGGTACTGCACTTACATGGCTGCTTACACGTAATGTTACTAAGGCGCTTTCGGTGCTCATGGTAGATTTCTCATGCGCACTTAAGATGGCTATGCCTATATCGGTGCTGTATGCAATTCATGAGGCAGGAACGCATGACCTCACGGTTAAGGGCGGCAAGTACCTTGAAGCTGTAGCTGATGCGGACACAATAGTATTTGATAAGACGGGAACTCTTACCAAGGCAAAGCCTACGGTGGTTGATGTGGTTCCGTTTATAGATGAAACACCTGACAATCTTTTGAGATTAGCTGCATGCCTTGAGGAACATTTCCCTCATTCAATGGCTAAGGCTGTAATTAATGCAGCTCAGGCAAAGGGACTTGAGCATGAGGAGATGCATACAAAGGTTGAGTACGTTGTTGCTCATGGAATATCTTCAAGTGTGGATGGCAAGAAGGTTGTAATCGGAAGCTATCATTTTGTATTTGAGGATGAGCAGTGCGTTGTTCCTGAAGGAAAGGAAGAACTGTTTGCAAAGCTGCCTGAGGAATATTCACACCTGTATATGGCTATCGAGAATAAGCTGGCAGCAGTTATATGCATACAGGATCCTGTAAGAAGAGAGGCGGCTGATGTAATCGCTGCACTCCATAAGGCAGGCTTCAGCCATATAGTAATGATGACAGGCGACAGCGAGAGAACTGCCAGGGCAATAGCTGCCAAGGTTGGTGTGGATGAGTATTATGCAGAGGTTCTCCCTGAGGACAAGGCTAAGTTTGTCGAGGAGAGAAGAAAAGCAGGTCACAAGGTTATAATGATCGGTGACGGAATTAATGATTCACCGGCACTCTCAGCGGCAGATGCAGGAATCGCAATCAGTGACGGTGCTGAGATAGCAAGGGAGATAGCAGACATAACAGTCAGCGGCGATGACCTTGCACAGATAGTTACTCTGAGAAATATCTCATCAGCACTGATGAGGCGTATTCACTGGAACTACAAGAAGATTGTCGGAATTAATTCAGCACTCATCGGACTTGGCGTGCTTGGAGTAATCCAGCCGGCAACATCGGCACTTCTTCACAATACATCGACAATCCTTATCAGCCTTAACAGCATGAAGAAGCTGTTGGATGATTGATGGGAAAAGTCAGAATCTATTATGATTTGTTTTAGAACAGAATAAACGGAAACATCCACCAAAACCATGAGCATGGAATGTGCGTGATTTTGGTGGATGTTTTTTGTTGTGTTAAAATGGGGTGGGAAAAAACTGCTAAATAATTATAGTGTGTGTTTTTGAGTTGTATAAAATTAGATTATTTAATCTCTCGTGCATATAAATATAGAATGCCTGCATCAGTATCAAGTTTAAAAGCAAATTCCACACCTAAAAAGTCATTATCCCTATATGTTGTAAATATCTTTTTGGCAGTTACCTCTGAATTCATATCGTGACAATAATTACTTAAGCGTTCGTTTATTGAAAGGATTGTCTCAGAACTGCAATTAGAAAAATCCATACAATCACTTAAATCGATTGTTTCTCCATTTGCAACTGTTCTCATTCCTACGTTTTCTACGAAATTAGCAAGAACAGTTTCTTCGCCGGGAACATATATCACTTTTCCTGTTTTTTTCAATTTGCTATAATCAATAGAATTATTTGCAGATGCAGCAGCCTCAGTAGTCTGAATTGCTGTCACCTGTGATGCCGATTCTGTAGAAGATACTGTAGTTTTCTCTTCCGCCTTAGTAGTAGTTTCCGGTGCTTTAGTAGTCTCAGGAGCCGTTGTCACTGCCTGCGTCTTATTAGCTGCAACGGCTTCGGTTGTGCTTTGCTGAGTGTTCGTTGGCTGTTGTGAATTACCACAGCCTGCAACCATTAACAGCATGACTGTAGCTATTGTTGCAGAAACGCTTTTCTTAAATGTTCTTTTTGTCATATTTCTCTCCATTCTGCATGCACAAATTCGTATAATTATAATTTGATGCATGCATTTTTATTTATGGATGTATTATAGCTTTATAGAAATATAAATGCAACATGTGACAACAAGTGTGACAGAAAAAACTTTTTTTACGTGCAAAAGGGTGTCACACATTGGAAAAATGGTAACAAAATATCTTTTGTGAAAAAAAGTTGCATAAAAAATCAATAATGATATAATAATGGTAAAGAGAAGAATTACCTTGGAGGTATGAAAAATGATTATTGAAGTAAGAGCAAAAAATTGCTTTGCATTTGAAAATAATATAACATTTTCAATGAAAGCTGATATGAGAAATAAAAAATTTGATTCCAATGTTCATAAAGAAAACAATTTTAATATACTTAAAACTGTTGGAATATATGGACCTAACAATGCCGGAAAGACCTGCTTGATTAAGTGTATCAGAGCTATTAGAAATGTACTTTTGAATAAGGATAGTGAATTGATGCCTAATATTTTTTCAGAAAATAAGATTAGTGAGTTAGGTGTGACATTTATGTCATCTGGCAGAAAATTCTCGTATGACTTTAAGTATGATGATGAAAAAAAAGAATATATTTATGAATCATTTTCTGAGATATTTAAGGATCAGTACAACAATGAAAAGGAGGTTAATTGGTTAAAAAAAGATACTGTCAGAGAGATATATAAGTGTGCTGATGAAGGAGTACAGTCGATGATTCCGGTCATTTCAAAAAATAATTTGCTATGTTATGTAATAGACACAAATAAATTTGAGCATATCAATAAAATGAAACAGATTCTTGTAGAATTTGCAGACAAAATTGACATAATAAATATGAATAACATTCCGATGCAACACACAATTGACCTCATGAAAAATAAAAATCAGTTGAGGGAAAAAGTTGTCGATTTTATAAAAAATGCAGATTTATATATGGACAATTTTGAATATGTGGATATGGATAAAATAAAATTAACAACAGGTGATGAGAAACCGGATGAGAAAGTACTTGATATACCGGATAGGATTATGGATCAGATACGTTTGGTTTCTACCTACAAGGGAGTTCCTGTACCGAGCATGATATTTGATTCAACAGGAACAAAGAAAATTGCAGCAATTGCAAGTTATGTTATAGAAGCGTTGGAACAGGGCAGAATTCTTGTTGTGGATGAGTTGGACAGCAGTATTCATTTTAAACTTACAAGGGCCATTGTGGCAATGTTTAATAATGAACTTAATACCAATGCACAGATGATATTTACTGTTCATGATATTAATCTTATGGATTGCAGTAGAATGTTCAGAAAAGAGCAGATTTGGTTTGTTCATAAAGATGAAGATGGTGTGTATGTTTATTCGCTTGCGGACTTTACAGCACAGCAGGGGGTAAGAGATACAACAGATATTATGGAAAAATACAGAAAAGGAGCATTGGGGGCACTACCTGATCCGGAATTAATTAATTCATTGCTTAGTATTAAAGGAAGTACAAAGGGGGATGATGCCGATGACAAATAAGCTCCCTAAATTTTCAGATGGACACAGAATTTGCATTATATGTGAGGGAAATGAGGAATATGAGTATCTTGCCCGTTTAAAAGAACTGCATGTGTGGAATGAGCAATATGAAATTACGTTGGTGAATGCCTGTGGCAATGGGAATATTCCGGCCAGATATCAGGATCGTTATCAAAATAACTCTGATGAACTTGTTTTAGTTTTCTGCGATACTGAAAAGAAACCACATGAGCAGTATGGAGATATAAAGCGGAAAATTAATGGATTTCATGGTATAAGTAATGCAGCAGATGAAGTGGTTATATTTGGAAATCCATGCACTATGCAGATAATATCAAAACATTGGACTGATGAAATCCTAAAATCACCTGCTAAGCCGGTCAATGCCCCTCTTATAAATAAGTATACCGGAGTTGAGAATTATAAAGGACGTGCAGACCAGATTAAAGAGATTATGAAATATGTTACTGTTGATAATTACATAGATATGAGTAAGCGTGTAAGTGAATTGATTAACGATGATTCTGTTGGTGGAAGCAGTAATTTCGGAAATTATTTAAAAATGTTTGAAAATGAGGATAGTAGCTGGATAGATATAATCAATAATAAAATAAATGCCTGATAAGGGTGTGCTAAAGATATCTGTATTTATGTAATAACTCCTTTTCTATCCGCATATTATTAAAATTATAAAGCACAAATATAAAAAAGTTGAGAAATTTCACTTAATATACTTGAATTGTTCTGCAAATATGTTATTATGTTTGTATGATAAAAAATTAACGATAATACATGAAAGGAGCATCGTATTATGCAGAGATTTACATTACCAAGAGATTTGTATCATGGCAAGGGTGCTTTGGAAGCACTTAAGAGCTTTGAAGGAAAGAAGGCAATGATTTGTGTTGGCGGCGGTTCAATGAAGAGATTCGGATTCCTTCAGAAGGCAGAGGCTTATCTTAAGGAAGCAGGAATGGAAGTTGAACTGTTTGAAGGTATTGAGCCTGACCCATCAGTAGACACTGTAATGAAGGGTGCAGCAGCTATGGAGAAGTTCCAGCCTGACTGGATAGTCGCAATCGGTGGCGGTTCACCTATTGATGCAGCCAAGGCTATGTGGATTAAGTACGAGTATCCTGATATAACATTTGAAGATATGTGTAAGGTATTTGGTATACCTAAGCTGAGAAAGAAAGCTCATTTCTGTGCAATATCATCTACTTCGGGAACAGCTACGGAAGTAACGGCATTCTCAATTATTACTGATTATCAGAAGGGAATTAAGTATCCTATAGCTGATTTTGAGATTACACCTGATGTGGCTATCGTAGATCCGGAGCTTGCAGAGACAATGCCTAAGAAGCTTGTGGCACATACAGGTATGGATGCACTGACACATGCCATAGAGGCATATGTATCAACAGCCAACAGCGATTACACAGATCCGCTTGCGCTTCATGCAATCAAGATGATTCAGGAAGACCTTATCGGATCATATAATGAGGATATGGAGAAGAGAGATGCAATGCATAATGCACAGTGTCTTGCAGGTATGGCATTCTCGAATGCACTTCTTGGTATCGTTCACTCAATGGCACATAAGACAGGTGCAGCATTTGCTGATTATGGTGCACATATTATTCATGGTGCAGCTAATGCAATGTATCTCCCTAAGGTAATAGCATTCAATGCCAAGGATCCTACAGCTAAGAAGCGTTACGGACAGATTGCAGATTTCATGAAGCTCGGCGGTAATACAGATGATGAGAAGGTTGAGCTGCTTATCAGGTATGTAAGACATATGAATGATGAGCTTAATATTCCTCACTGCATTAAGAACTACGGTCCTGACAGCTATCCTACAGAACAGGGCTTTGTTCCTGAGAATGTATTTCTTGAGAGACTTCCTGAGATTGCAGCTAACGCAATACTTGATGCATGTACAGGTTCTAATCCTCGTCAGCCAAGTCAGGAAGAGATGGAGAAGCTGCTTAAGTGCTGCTACTATGATACAGAAGTAGATTTCTGATAAAACGGGGCAGGAAGATGCCACAGTTATTATAACCGACAATTAAGCATAAGAATAGCAGGGTGCAATATCAATCGTTGAGATTACGTTGTGATTAACTTCAATGATTGATACGCATCCTGTTATTTTTATATTTATAATGCACAGTGCTCCCATTGACAATACATTTATAATAAAAGATAATGTATATGATATAGTATCAGTGGACACAAGCCGCATAGTAGTGGCGCAGCCGTAATGCGGCATGCAGGAATGGAGAATATATGACGGAATTTATAATAAGACTGTTTGTAAAAGATTATAAAGATACACAGGATTCTGATGTAAGACTCAGATATGGCAGCGTTGCGGGCGCTACGGGAATTGTCTGCAATGTATTTTTGTTTATTGCCAAGCTGATAATAGGAACAATAAGCAGAAGTGTGTCTATTACTGCAGATGCGGTTAACAACCTGTCGGATGCGGCATCATCAATACTGACACTGCTGGGATTTAAGATGTCGCAGAAGCCGGCAGATAAAGAACATCCATATGGTCATGCAAGAATGGAGTATCTGTCGGGAATGGCTGTGTCGGCGCTTATACTTGTAATCGGATATGAACTTGCCAAGACATCATTTCAGAAGATAATTAATCCTCAGGAAGTTGATTTTTCAGTTGAGATAATAATCGTGCTTGCCGTATCAATACTTGTAAAGCTGTGGATGATGTATTTTAATACAAAAGTGGGAAAGCGGATAGACAGTCCGACGCTTGCAGCAACAGCCGCAGACAGCCGTAATGATGTAATTACTACTTCAGCCGTGCTTGTAGCGGCGGTGATTGCCCATATAAGCGGACTTAATCTTGATGGAATAATAGGTTTTCTGGTTGCGCTGTTTATACTCTACAGCGGCATTGGAATTGCCAGGGATACGATAAATCCTCTTCTTGGAGAGCCGGCATCGGAAGAGCTGACGAAGCTTGTGTATGACGAGACACTTAAGTCCGATAAAAGAGTCCTCGGAGTGCATGACCTGATGGTTCATGATTATGGTCCGGGACAGAGGTTCGCAAGTGAACATGTGGAGGTTGATGCAAAGGAAGATGTGCTGGCAGCTCATGAGATGATTGATGAGATTGAGCGTATGTTTGAGGAAAAGCACAAGATACATATGGTTATTCATTATGACCCTGTTGTAACAGATGATGATGAAGTTAATGAGATGAAAGAATATGTTGAAAGTCATCTTGCAGATATTGATGAACAGCTCAAGCTGCATGATTTCAGAATAGTAAGAAGCAAAGAACGCACCAAACTTATCTTTGACCTTGCAATTCCTTTTGACTTTAAAGGCAAAGAGGATGAACTGCAGAAAAGTCTTGATAAGATTGTTGCGTCCAAAGATAAAAAATATTGTACTGTTATAACCTTCGACTTAGTCTGAATTGACTTAGTCTGAACTGACTTTATTTTGCCTGACGGCGTGCAGCAATGTGCGCCGTTATTATATTGCAAAGCTTTCCGCCTGCTATGCCGTATATTATTCCGAGTATTGTTCCTGCGAGAACATCCGTAGGAAAATGTACTGTAAGGTACATTCGTGATACTGCGATAAGTGCAGCAAGTATAACGAGGATAACTCCCTTTCTGCGGTCCTGTGTCAGACATGCAACAGCTCCGGCAAAAGATGCTGATGAATGACCTGATGGAAATGAAAAATCCGTAGGAGCCGTGACAAGCAGGTTGAATGACGGGTCAATCCAGAATGGGCGTGGTCTCATCACGAGCGGCTTGATTATAATGTTGGTGAAGATTAATGAAAAAACAAGTGAGAGAGCCATTGCAAGTCCGCATCTGCGTGTCTGCTTAAAACAAAGAAATGCAACTGTAAGCAATATCCAGAATATTCCGGCATTGCCGAGTAAAGTTATGGCTTTCATAATTGTATCGAGAACCGGTGTATGTATCGATTCAAACCAATGGAGTAACGATAATTCCCATGCCATAGTTAAAATCCCCTTTCATAAATAAACATATTGCAGATTATATCATTACAGATATGTAAAATCAATGTAAATTAATACTGCAGTATCATTAAATTAATTAAGCAAAAGCAAAAAATAATTTATAATATAAAAAATATTCATTATGACTTGAAAAGTTGTAAGAGCATGTATATTATATGAAATATAGTTTTCAGACGAAGGCGTCACATCATTGATGTGGCGCCTTTTTTGTACGGAAAACGTGCCGTGATTTCTGCAAATGCTGCAGATGGAATCCGGCAAAAACGGAAATAATATGCTTAAGAAAAGCCGGTGACTGCCGGGCGGAACGGAGGCTGCTATGAACAGGAAGACATTTTATATTAATGACAGAATTATTTACAATGAGATAAGCGTTCAGACAGATTCAATAAACAAATTCTATGAGATTCATAATCCGGATAACGAAAGAATAGTTGCGATACCGGATGGCTGCATAGACATACAGTATGTATGGAAGAACGGAGTGATGCATCCACAGCTATGCGGCAGCTTTATGCAGGGAAAGCCATCAAGAATAGGAGATTATGATTACTGCTTTGGTGTAAAATTCAATCCGGGGCAGTTGCCTGACTGGATTGAGGCTGATGCAAGCAAACTGATGGAAGCGAGAGAAGACCTGGGCAAATATTCGGAATGCTGTAAGAATTTTAATGTTGAACAGGATATGCCATTTACAGATAAAATAAGGATGTTTACCGATGAGTATGACTGTAGTGCAGATATGACAGACAGGCGTGCCATGACGATTTATGCCGTCAATAAGATTGATGAGAACAGAGGATATATAAATATAAATGAACTTGTTGAACGTGTTGGTTACAGTCATTGTTACACAGACCGTGTATTTAAGAATGCAGTGGGCCTGTCAATGAAACAGTATGCCAATATAGTACGGATACAGCGTTCGCTTGATATACTCGGAGAAAAGAATGCAGCAGATGTATGTAATGACCTTGGGTATTATGACCAGAGCCATTTTATAAAGGATTTTAAGAAATTTACATTAATGACACCTAAGGCTTATTACAAAAAGCCGGCAGAGGAGCACTTTGTGTGAGAAGGAGGCAGACATGAAAGACGGCAGGAATGAAAAGATAACACTTATTTATAATGCAGCTTTTGTTATCGGCTGTGAAGAGGAAGAGCATTACATAATCAGAGGCGGAGAAGTTGCGTATAAGGGCAATACAATAATATATGTAGGCAAACATTATATAGGAGAGGCGGATGAGAAGATAGATGCCGGTCAGGGACTTGTTATACCGGGACTTATCAACCTCCACTGCCATATTGCGGGAAGTCCTCTTGAAAAGGGCTTTATCGAGGATACAGGCAACAGATTCAATTATATGTCGGGACTGTACGAATATCTGTCAGTGACAAAGCTTGAACCGGAAGATCAGATTGATGTGCTTGATTTTTCACTTGCAGACATTATGACAAGAGGCTCAACAACAGTATTCGAGCAGGGCTGGTGTGATGAAAAGTCAATAGAGCATATGGGCGAATCGGGCCTGCGTACAATAGTCGGACCTGTGGCATCAAGTTCAAACTTCATGACTAAGGACGGCAGAAATGTATATTACAACATGCATGAACAGCAGGCATATGACAGGCTGCAATACGTCATGGATACCAGACAGAAATATGACGGTGCATATGATGGCAGGATGACAGTGGCACTATATCTTGGTCAGGTGGACTGCTGTACACCTGAATATCTTGATGAGGTGCGCAGGGTTATGGATAACGACAGGGAGATGATTGTTACGATTCATGCGGCGCAGTCCATTAATGAGTATGAGCAGATTGCAAGAACATACGGAAAAACACCGGCCGGATATCTGTATGATCACGGCATAGTAGGAAGCAGGGTTCATTACGGACATTATCTTATGCCTCAGGGACACAGCATGAACGCAATGAAGCTGATGAAGCCGGATGAAGAGCTTAAGCTTATAGCCGGCACCAATACAAACATAATTCATTGTCCGTGGAGCTTTGGAAGACGTGGCATGATTCTTGAATCATTACAGCACTATCTTGACCTTGGAATAAATATGGGTATTGGAACTGATACATTTACCCAGGATATTATATGGGAAATGAGATATGCAGCAATATTCTGTAAGATTGCCGAAGGTGCCAACCCATTCACGGGAACTGCGGCAGAGGTATTCAACATGGCGACACTTGGAGGTGCAAGGGCAATAGGAAGGCCTGATCTTGGAAGAATCCAGAAAGGCTGTAAGGCAGATATCGTAATAGTTGATCTTAATAATCTTGACTGCCAGCCTGTAAGGGATCCCATAAAGGTGCTGGTATACAGCGCATGCGGCAAGAATGTTGATAAAGTTATCGTTGACGGGAAGCTCATTGTTGATGGTAACAGACCTGTCAATATGGATATAGATAAAGTTATAGGAAGGATGCAGCAGGCTCAGGATAAAATGATTGCAAAGGTGCCTGAAAGAGACTGGGCAGGAAGAAGTGCAGATGAGATGTCACCAATGAGCTTCAGAGTAGTTGATTAGGGCTGATTGTAAATGCATCCGGAACGAAAAGGAGGAATCGGTTATGAAGAAAAATCCAAAGTTTTATATATGGGGAAGGGCAACACATGTAGGGCAGTGCTATGAGGGCTTATGTGCCACCACGATAGCATCATTCATTGAGCAGCTAATGAAGGAAAAAGGCGCGGTGCCTGTCGAACTTTGTGACCTCAAGCCGGAATACAACGTGCAGACACCATCAGATGCATATGTATCATTTGAATATGAACAGAACGGTGAGAGCGCATCAGAAAATGGCTGTCAGGAAGAAGCTTATGAGAATATGCTTGAAGAAACTGCGGCACAGGCGTGCAAAAAGATGCTGGATATGCTTAACACAAGGCGTGAGGAGTATTGCAGACTGTGTAATATAAAATATGTTCCTTACAGTTATGATGTAAAGATAATCAAAAAGGATGACAGTATGACACTTGGGGAAGTGAGGGAGTGGTTCAGGCTTTCAGCGATAAAGGATCCGGCAATAATAGTATTTTAGAAAGGAATGGATTATTATGGATAAAAGTATGCTTGAAGAGATGGTATCTGTGACAAAAGGACTGGTTGCAGTCAACAGCATAAATTCTAACGACGGCGGTGAACTGCTTGCATCGCAATATATAGATGGTTATTTTAAAAAACTTCCATATTTTCAGGAACATCCTGAATATTCATTTACGCAGGAGTTAAGGGCGGATGCGCTACACAGACGTAATGTATTTGCATTTGTGAAGGCAGGAAAAAAAGAGACAAAAAATGTAATAATTATCCATGGACACATGGACACGGTGGGTGTTGATGATTATGGCAATCTTAAAGATTATGCATTCTCATGCGACAAACTCAAAGAGAAGTTCCTTGAGATAAAGGATAAGCTTCCGGAGGATTTCCGCAATGACCTTGAGAGCGGAAGCTGGATGGTTGGAAGAGGTGTCGGTGATATGAAGAGCGGTGTTGCTCTCTTCATGGTGCTTACAAAGTATTTTAGTGAAAGAACACAGGAACTGGGAGTTAATATCCTGTTTATGTCTAATCCGGTAGAGGAGAATCTTCATACCGGAATTATAAATGCACTTGATGTGCTTTCGGATATGAAAGATAAAGGATACAGATTTCTCTATGCTATCAACAGCGACTGCGTAACGCCGCTTTATCCGGGAGACACGACAAGATATATATATACAGGCGCAATCGGCAAGATTCTTCCGTGCTTCTATGTAAATGGTGCAGGGGAGCCTGTAGCAGATGTGGCATCGAAAATCGTGACATCAGTCAATCTTAATCCGGAGTTTTGTGACGGAGCGGGCGGGGAGATTACTACGCCTCCGGCAGTGCTTAAGTTAAGGTGCAGGGATGATGAGGCATTTTTATATTTTAATTATATGATAATGTATAAAGATACAAAGGCAATACTTGGGCTTCTTAAAGATGCGGCAGAAGGGGCAGGAGAAGGATATGAAGTATATGAGTTCATGCAGATATATGAGATGGCAAAAGAAAAATGCACCTCTGATTTTGAAAAGTATGTAGATGACCTGACGGCGGATATAATAAAAGAATATCCCGACAAGAGAGATTCTGCATACGAGCTGACAAAAAGACTTTTTAAGCTTGCAGGAATAGATAAAAAGGCAATAGTTATATTCCTTGCAGCACCATATTGTCCACATAATACGCTTAATCTTGAAGATACGTACGAGGCTGCATTGCAGACACAGATTGAAAAGGTGCTTGATACGATGGCGGAAAGAACCGGAGAGACATTTAAGATACTTAAGTTCTTTGCCTGCCTTACAGACAGCAGTTATCTGAAGATAGATGATGACAGCGATGCGATTGCTTCACTGAAAGGCAACTTCCCGGCAATGGATATGCTGTTCCGTGTACCTTTGCAGACCGAAAAAGAACTTAATATACCGGCACTCAACTTTGGTGTATTTATGAAAGATCCGCATCAGTGGATGGAGAGACTGTATGTTCCGTATTCATTCGGTGTACTTCCGCAGGTGATTATGGAGATGATTAAGGTAAGTGGTGAGCCTGATTAATGATTTTAAAGAAAAGTACAAAAATTTACAATATTTTTTATTATACGATAGTATAATTGATTTCAACAAGTAAATACTTGGCAGGCAAAAAGAGACAATGACGTCACAAAACGTAATTGTCTCTTTTTGTTATACTATCGCAAAAAAAGGAGGAAAATTCCTCTCCTCACGTGGGAGTTCGGATTTTTGCTTCGCAAAAAAAGGAGGAATTGTTATGAAGAAGAGATTGATCAGCTTATTAATGGTACTTACACTGATGGTTTCACTGGTTGGATGCGCGGAAGAAAGTACATCTAATGAAGGAAAAAGTGTTAAGCAGGATGTCACGGTAGCATGGGATATTGAGCCGCCAATGCTCGATCCTACACTTACAACATCTACCGCAGCAAGAGATGTCAATAAGTATATATATGAAGGTGTGGTTGAGATGGATGCCAACTTTGAGCCACAGCCACAGCTCGCAGAGAAGATTGAACATAATGATGACAATACAGAATGGACATTCTATCTGAGAAAGGGAGTTAAGTTCCATGACGGAACAGAGATGAAGGCAGAAGATGTTGCAGCATCGCTTAACAGATGGTCAGGACTTAACGGTTCAGCAAAGCTCATTATAAAGAATGGCGAGAAGTTTGAAGTAAAGGATGATTATACAGTTACAATAAAGCTTGACACACCATGTCTGTTATTCCTTTATTACCTCGCTAACCCGTCACAGTTCGCAGGTATTACCAAGAAGTCAATTGTAGAGGCAGCCGATTCATCAAGCGGATATAAGAGTATAATCGGTACAGGTGCAATGAAGTTCGTTGAATGGAAGCAGAATGAATATATAAAGCTTGAAAAGTTTGCTGATTATTCAGCACCTTCAGCAAAGCTCAGCGGATTTGCAGGAGATAAGACAGTTAACTTTAATACACTTACGTTCTATATGGTTAATGATGCGTCAACAAGAGTTGCAGGTGCACTTGCAGATCAGTATGACTTTGTAAATAAGATAAGCTACGACAGCATGAATCAGTTTGACGGAGTTACTAACTGCTCACTTACACAGGGACAGTACATGATAGGCGGCCTTATATTTGAGAAGAAGGAAGGCTGCGGAAGTTATTCAGAAGATCCGAACTTCAGAAAGGCAGTATCATATGCACTTGATATAAATGAGATTGCCAAGGCACAGGTTCCTAATTCAGATTATGTAACAATTGATTCAGATTATATGGGACCTTTCCAGACAGCCTGGGATACTAATGCAGGTGATGCATATTATAACAAGCATGATCTTGCCAAAGCTAAGGAATATCTGGCACAGTCAAAGTACGATGGCGGAACGGTTAAGATGGTAACTAATACAGAATATCCTGATATGTATAATGGCACACTTGTAGTACAGAAGCAGCTTGAAGCTATAGGAATCAAGGTAGAAGTAGAGGTAATGGACTGGGCTACACAGCTTACAAGAATTAACCAGCCTGAGACACTGGATATGTTCGTATCGAACTTCGGTGTATCACCTATCCCTAATACACTTCTGTTCCTTACACCGGGCAGAACAGGATTTACACACAATGCAACAATCAGTTCAATATTCGACCAGATGGGTGAGGCAAAGGATATGACTACAGCACAGTCACTCTGGAAGGAAGCTCAGAAGGCAGCATGGGAAGAAGCAGAGTTCATCCCGCTCGGACATCAGTATACAGTAGTCAGCAAGTCTTCAAGAGTAGAAAATTATACAGGATTTATGGGACTCACATTGTGGGGATGCACAGTATATGAACCATAAAAATATATGAGATGACAAAGGAGCCATTTGATTAAGAATGGCTCCTTTTGATTATGTAGAAGGAGGTATGGCAGATATGGCAAAATTCCTTGGAAAACGGTTATTGTCGGCACTGGTAACAATATTCCTGCTGTCGATAATTATTTTTACAATTTCACATATGTCAAAGGGTGACCCGGCACAGATAATACTTGGTGCGGAAGCAACAGAGGAGCAGATTACCGAACTCAGGCATTCACTTAAGCTTGACAGACCGGTCGTTGAACAGTATATCGACTGGATATTCGGAGCTGTAAGAGGTGACTTGGGAGATTCATATTATACAGGTGAACCGGTGCTTGCAGAAGTAGCTTCCAGACTTGTTCCGTCACTGCGGCTGGCAATAATGGCAGAGATACTTGCAGTAATCGTTGCTATTCCGGCAGGAGTATTTGCAGCTAAGAATAAGGGACGCGGGCTTGATTATATGCTTAGCACAACATCACTTCTTGGACTGTCGATTCCTAACTTCCTTATGAGTCTCATTCTCATACTTGTATTCGGTGTTGCATTCAAGGCGCTTCCGGTATCAGGTTACAGGACACTTAAGAGCGGTGTCGGTGTATTTTTAAAATATTCAATACTTCCTGTACTCGCACTTGGGCTTGGACAGGCGGGAATACTGATGAGAATGACACGTTCTTCAATGCTTGAGGTCATGAATACGGATTATATCAAGACAGCCAAGGCAAAGGGTGCTAAGAGCACGGTTATATTGTTCAAGCATGCACTGCGTAATGCATTTATTCCTATTCTTACTGCAATCGGACAGTCATTCGGTACATTGTTTGCCGGAACGGCAATTGTTGAGACTATATTCAATATACCGGGTGTAGGACAGCTTGTCGTAACGTCAATAACACGAAGAGATTACGCTATGATACAGGGCGTTGTTCTTATAATAAGTATCATGTGGATAATTATAAATCTTGCACTTGATATTCTGTACGGAGTTGTGGATCCGAGAATAAGACTTGCAAAGAAGGCACATTAGGATTAATGGATAAGGATTGGAGACGATGATTATGAAAAATGCAGATAACAGCGCAATGGCTCTGAATAAGAAAAGTATAAAAGAGCACAGGGCGATTATGATTAAAAGCTTTCTTAAAAATAAGCTTGCAGTTGCCGGTCTTATCATAGTTGTTGTAATGGTTCTGGCAGCTGTGCTTGCTCCTGTGATAACAAAATATGACCCGTACGAGATGGATATCCAGAACAGACTTGCAGCTCCGGGCAACGGACATCTGTTTGGAACTGATACATTTGGAAGAGATGTGTTCTCAAGAGTTATATACGGGCTCAGAATATCACTTTATGTTGGATTTGCTATTGCAATCATAGCAATGGTATTCGGACTTATAATCGGCCTGCTGTCAGCATACTTCCCTAAGGCTGATGTAATACTTATGAGAATATGCGAGGCAATGATGTCAATTCCCGCAACACTTATGGCAATAGCGATGATGGCGGCACTCGGTGCCAAGACTGAGAATGTAATAATAAGCTTAAGTATCATATATATGCCGACAATAGCCAAGATAGCGAGGGCTTCGGCGCTTTCGGTAAAAGAAATGTCATACATAGAAGCAATAAAGGCGCAGGGTGCAAGCTGGATGAGAATTATATTCAGGCATATAGCACCTAATGTAATGTCGCCCGTAATCGTACAGACAACATTTATATTTGCATCAGCAATAATAGTTGAGTCATCCTTAAGCTTTATCGGTGTAGGCGTTCCTCAGCCGACACCAAGCCTTGGCAATATTCTGTCAGAGGCAAGATCGGTTATCTACAATTCATGGTGGATGACATTGTACCCTGGCATTGTAATGATTCTTACAGTACTCGGAATTAATATACTTGGAGACGGAATAAGGGATATTATAGACCCTACATAACATTTGCAAAAGTGCCGATGTCAGGGACGTTGTACAAAATGGACAAATCAACGCAGGCACGCTTGCGCTGCTTAGAGCTGACAGCGGTACATAAGGTGCTAAAGGACAGCACCTAAGTACCGGTCGCTCTAAAAGCACCTGCTTATGAATTTGCCAATTTTATATAATTGTTTAATGGCATACGTAAGTTATGCAACTGTCATGCAGGCTTTAATTAAGCAAAAACAAGGAGGAAAATTCCTCTCCTCACGGGAGTTCGGATTTTTGCTTCGCAAAAACAAGGAGGAATTGGCATGAAGGATGATAATAAGCTTCTGGAAGTGAAGAATTTGAGAACATCGTTCAAGACGCTGCGTGGTACGGCTGTGGCGGTTGATGGTGTAAGCTTTTCAATAAATAAGGGTGAGATAGTCGGAGTTGTAGGTGAGTCAGGATGTGGAAAGAGTGTTACGTCACAGTCAATTATGAGGCTGTATGATGAGAAAAGTCTGGCAAGATATGAAGGAGAGATTCTTTTTGAAGGAGAGAATCTTCTGAAGCTTCCTGAGAAAAAGATGGAGACGATAAGAGGTAACAGTATAGCAATGATATTTCAGGATGCACTGAGTTCCCTTAATCCGCTGTATACGGTGGGTAACCAGATTGCGGAGACGGTAATGAAGCATCAGCATTTGTCTAAAAAGGAAGCACTTAAGGTTGCGGAGGAGATGTTAAGGCTTACAGGTATACCCGCACCTGAGGAACGTATTTATTCATATCCTCATGAGATGTCAGGAGGAATGAGACAGAGGGCAATGATAGCGATGGCGTTGTCGTGCAAGCCTAAGCTGCTTATTGCAGATGAGCCTACAACAGCGCTTGACGTTACAATTCAGGCCCAGATATTAAAGCTCATAACAGACCTTAACAAAGAGCTGGGAATGGGAATAATGCTTATCACGCATGACCTTGGTGTTGTGGCACAGACATGTCAGAGAGTAATAGTAATGTATCTCGGACATATTGTAGAGGAAGGCACGGTGGATGATATATTTGACAGACCGCTCCATCCGTACACAATCGGACTTATAAAATCAATTCCGCGTATGACAACAAAGAAGGGTGAGAAGCTCTACATGATAAAAGGCATGGTTCCGCAGCTAAGTGAGGTTGGAAGCGGATGCCGTTTTGCAAGCAGATGCCCATACTGTACGGAAGAGTGTAAAATCCATGACCCTGAACTCAGAACGGTTAATGAGACACAAAAGGTATGTTGCCTGCATGCGAATGAATTTTAGATGTCCCAAGAAGGGCGGATTGGAGGAGAAATATGGCTGATAAAATCCTTGAAGTAAAAAATCTTAAGAAATATTTCCCGGTGGAGTCAAAGGTAAGAGTTGAGCCAAAGTCCGTAAAGGCTGTGGATGACGTTTCATTTGACGTGTACCGCAATGAAACGCTCAGTATCGTAGGTGAGTCGGGATGCGGCAAGAGTACTACCGGACGATGCCTTATAGGGCTTAATAAACCTACGTCGGGCGAAGTCATTTATAATGGAAAAAATATAGTAGGCATAAGCGACAAAGAACAGAGAGTTCTGTGTAAAGATCTGCAGATGATATTTCAGGATCCGTATTCATCGCTTAACCCGAGAATGACGATAGGAAGCATCCTTGAGGAGCCGCTTATAATCCATAAGATATGTAAGACTAAAGAAGAACGCATGCAGAGAGTGCTTGACATGCTTGAAAAGGTGGGAATGAGGCGCGACCACTATTACAGATATCCTCATGAGTTCTCAGGCGGGCAGCGTCAGAGAATCGGAATTGCAAGAGCACTTATTCTTGAGCCTAAGCTTGTAGTGTGTGACGAGCCGGTGTCTGCGCTGGATGTGTCGATTCAGTCACAGGTGCTTAATCTGCTTGCTGAAGTAAAGAAAGAAATGAACATAACATATGTATTTATCTCACACAACATGAGTGTCGTAAGATATATATCAGACCGTGTCGGAGTAATGTATCTTGGACATCTTGTTGAGCTTGCCGGGACAGAGGAGCTGTATAACAATCCGCTTCATCCGTATACACAGGCACTCCTTTCAACAGTGCCGGAGCCTGATCCGCATGTTAAGCGTGAACAGATAATGCTCAAGGGTGATATCCCGTCACCGCTTAACCCGCCAAGCGGCTGTATATTCCATAACAGATGCCCATATAATGAGCCGATATGTCAGGATCAGATGCCGCCTCTTGTAGAGATAAAGCCGGGACATTTTGTGGCATGCTACAGACACCAGCTGTATTAGTCTGATGAGTACTTGCGTTTTACCTTCTGCTCTGCTACAATTCAACAACGCAAGTTGACTTCAGGTATCTGCATTCTTTATTACGGAATTTTTAGATTGCAGGTACCTGATATTTTTTTAAAATTTTCAAAAATATTAAGTATATAAATTTACAATATTTTCTAAACAAAATGTAGCATATTATACCTAAGAGTTAAGAGCTCCTGTTAATCAAATAAAATTCATTAAAGAAGGAAGGAGTTGTAGATGGAATTTTCATTTGGAATACCAACGAAAATATATTTTGGAAAAGATTGTATAGCTAAGAATGCCGGAGTGCTTGCAGCAGTTGGAAGCAAGGCAATGATTGTCACAGGAAAGCATTCAGCTAAGGCAAGCGGCGCACTTGATGATGTCACAGCAGTGCTTGAGGCGGAGAAAAAGGAATATGTAATCTTTGATGAGATTGAGAATAATCCTTCTGTTGAGACTGTTGCTAAGGCTGCTGATATTGCAAGGGCAGAAAAGATTGATTTTGTTATCGGAATCGGCGGAGGTTCACCGATAGATGCTTCCAAGGCAATTGCAGTTCTTGCTGCTAATGCGGATATGGCAGTAACCGACCTTTTTAAAAATGCATTTACAAAGGCACTTCCGATTGTCGGAGTACCTACAACGGCAGGTACCGGAAGTGAGGCAACACCATACAGTGTGCTCTTAAGAAAGGATATGCAGACGAAGGTAAGCTTCGGGACAAAGGACACATATCCGGTGTATGCATTTGTTGATGCAAAGTATACATATTCACTCGGAAAGGGTTCTACAATAAGCACAGCCGTAGATGCATTTACACATGCTTTTGAAGGCTATCTTGCCAACAGAAGCACCGTTATCAGCGACAGCTTTGCAACGACTGCAATAAAGGCATTCGGAAAGAGCATGAGAAAGCTTGCCAAGTTCGAGCTTGATGAGGCTGACAGAGAGAATCTCATGCTAGTATCGCTTCTCGGAGGAATCATAATATCGCAGACAGGCGTAACGATTGCGCATGGAATGGGCTACTGCTATACATATTTTAAGGGAATTCCGCATGGTGCGGCCAACGGCCTGATTATGAGAGAGTATATGAAGCTTAACTATGATGTGGCAAAGGACAAGATAGACAATGCATTAAGCCTGCTGGGATGTGAAAGCATTGATGAATTTGCCGATATCCTTGCGGAAATGCTTGGACAGCCACCGAAGCTTACAGATGAAGAGATAGAACTCTACACAAAGCTTACCCAGATTCAGAAGGGAAGCATGGCAAATACACCGCATAAGATTGATGCGGAAGTAATAAAGGGACTGTGGAGCAGTATACGCTAACTAAAATACGCTTTCGCTGCATGCTGCCGGCAGCAGCATAGCGTTTTAGCAGATATGGTTTCACAGATAAAAAGAAAATGCACTGAAAAAGACGAACAAACTTGATATGCGCAAAAGCGCAGGAATGGAGGATTGTAATATGGAATCATTATATGAGAGATGTATGAAGGTCATGCCGCCTGTAGTAAAAAGAGCAACAACAATGGGAGTAACGAAGGGAGAGGGATGTTATCTGTGGTCAGAGGACGGACGTAAGATTCTTGATTTTGCAAGCGGCGTTGCAGTATGTAATCTCGGACACAACCATCCGAAGGTAGTTGAGGCAGCCGAGAAGCAGATGAAGGAGCTTATCCATGGCGGACACAATGTTGTCTACTATGAATCATACGTAAGGCTTGCTGAGAGACTGGTTGAGCTTACGGGCGGAGACACGATGGTATATTTCAGCAACAGCGGTGCTGAGGCCAATGAAGGAGCAATAAAGCTTGCCAAGTATGTAACAAAGAGACCGGGCATAATTGCATTCAGGGGTTCTTTCCACGGACGCACACTTGCAACAACATCACTTACGTCATCAAGCTCAGCTTACAGAAAGAATTATGAGGGACTTCTGCCAAGTGTATATTTTGCAGAGTATCCATATCTTTACAGAACACCTTATGAAATGAAGGATGGCAAATGCCCTAAGGAGTATTTTGAGCAGTTTGAAAATATTTTCCATACGCTTATTGATCCTTCAATGGTGGCAGCAATCATGATGGAGCCTGTGCAGGGCGAGGGCGGCTATATTGTCCCTGATAAGGAATTTGTTCAGTATGTAAGAGAGATTTGTGATAAATATGGCATACTTCTTATATTTGACGAGGTCCAGTCAGGTATGGGAAGAACCGGCAAGCTGTTCGCATATGAGCATTTTGGCGTAAAGCCTGATATTCTTACATCTGCCAAGGGTATTGCTAACGGATTCCCGCTCAGTGCGGTTATCGGTAAGAAGGAGATTATGGAGCAGTGGCCTGCAGGAGCACACGGCGGTACATTTGGCGGCAATCCGGTTGCGTGTGCGGCTGCCAATGCAGTGCTTGATGAGCTCACTGACGGCGGAATGCTTGACAATGCAGCTAAAATGGGAGATTATTTTAAGGAAAAGCTGTTCGCACTTCAGAAGAAGTATCCTTCAGTTATCGGTGACGTAAGAGGACTTGGACTCATGCTTGCAATGGAGATGGTTCATCCGGATAAGACTCCCGATGCAGATATCACAACAGCAATCCGTACCAAGGCACTTGAGAAGGGACTGCTTCTGCTTGGATGCGGTACTAACCACAATATCGTAAGATTCATCGCTCCTACAATCGTAACAGAGAAGGAGATTGATATTGCGATTAATATCATTGACGAGTGCCTGAAGGAGCTGACAGAATAGATTCGGAGGTATGGATAATGGTTGCTTTACAACAGATGCTTGTGCTTTTCATCATAATGATGATTGGCTTTATAGCTTATAAGAAAAATATAATTACAGATGAGACTTCCAAGAAGCTGTCGGCAATTGTTGTAAACATATCCAATCCTGCCCTCATACTTTCAAGTGTGACCGGAAATGCCACAGTTACGGGAGCAGAGCTTGTTGAGACTATGTTCGTTGCGATAGGAATGTATGTATTCCTTATTGCTGTCGCAGCGCTTGTTCCCGTAATTATAAAGGCTCCGGCAAAGGACAGGGGTACATACCGTGTCATGACTATATTCGGCAATGTCGGATTTATGGGATTTCCGATAATATCTTCACTATATGGAGGCGGAGCGCTTCTGTATGCTTCGCTGTTCCTGCTTCCGTACAACATACTGATATACACATATGGTGTATGGGAAATGTGCAAAAGCAGCGGTGAAGGCAGCGGTGCTGTTAAAAAGTCCGGCAGAGAAAGCATTAAGCAGATATTCAACATAGGAGTTATCTTCTGTATAATCGCAGTTGTTGTGTATGCGCTCGGAATAAAGTTTCCTGCATGGGTCAATACAACGGTATCAATGCTGAGTAGCACAACAGCTCCGCTGAGTATGATGGTCATCGGTGCGTCATTTGCAACAATGAATTTCAAAAAGGTATTCCTGAATGTGAGAACATGGGTGTTCTCTGCATTAAGGCTGCTTGTTATACCGGTTCTGGGAACATTTCTTGTATCTCTGGTTACAGACAATCCGTCAATCATAGGTGTTACGATGGTTATGCTGGGAGTACCTGTAGGAAGCATGACAGCAATGCTTGCGCAGGAATACGGCGGAGACTATGCACTGTCATCCGAGACTGTGGCAATGACAACACTCTTATCGGTAGTGACATTTCCTATTGTATCAATGGTAATGCATATTTGACATATCCAATTAAAAATGTTACTATACCTGTCGAGAAGGTTTATTTTAGATTGTCCCTTGACAGGACACAATGAAGCCACCGCCTTTACACGATGGCTTATTTTGTGCCCTGAAGAGGGATATTTTATTTTTACAATAAAAATTATCAGTAGCTGCGGTCTGAGAATAACGGGGCTTCAATATACTCCTTAATAGCTTCAATACTGTCGTAATGGGCAAGTGCCCACATAAGCTTCATAGTGAGGGCCTCTGTTGTCATGTCGGCACCTATGATAACATTCTGCTTTGCAAGATTCTGCCCGACTTCATATATGCTCAGATCAATTCCTTCATATATGCACTGTGTGGTGATTACTACCGCAACTCCTGCATCAATAAGCTCATGTATTTTTGCAACTATATCATTATGCTCATTCGGAATTCCGCCGATTCCGAAGCTTTCGATAATAACACCGCGATAAGTATTTTTAATAAAATCAAATATATCAGGTCTGATTCCGGGAAATATCTTAAGAATAAGAATGTCCGGACAGAGGCGTGTATCAATTGCAAATTCACCTGATACCGGGCGGCTTAACTGCTGCAGATGACCGGAATAGTCAAGCACCTGATTGTAGGTTATCCTTCCAAGCTTAATCTCTGCTATTACCGGAAAGTTGACGGTTTCAAATGCATCCGAGCTTCTGGTCTTAATCTTCATCGCATGTGCGCCGTTAATAACCATTCCGTCGAATGTCACATATACCCCGTTAATTCCTTCACAGGCAAAACGTATCGCATCGGACAGATTTTTCTTGGCATCAGTATAGAGCGCCTCGATAGGTATCTGTGAGCCGGTAAATACAACGGGCTTTGCGAGATTTTTAAGCATATATGTCATGGCAGCGGCGCTGTAAGCCATCGTATCGGTACCGTGTGCCACAACAAAACCGTCATATGATTCATAATTATCGGCAACAGCCTGCGCTATTGCTGCCATAAGTGACGGATTCATATTGGTACTGTCAACATTCATGACAGATATACCGTCAAGCTGACAGACTGATTTGATATCGGGTATATATGCAAGCAGGCGTTTTACGTCGATTGAAGGTGTCAGCCCGCCTTCTGATTCTGATGAAGCTATTGTACCGCCGGTGGCGATTAAAAGTATTTTTTTCATTATATCTCCATTTCTGCATTAGGTGAATTTTTGCTGCTCATGCGGACATCATTGGAATTGTCCCACATAAACCATCCTGTAAAGCCAAATATAACAGCTATTATTATACATGTAAATGATAACCACATATATGGCAGATATTCAAATGCGGCGACTCCGAGAATTGCAGACATATAGATGCCGTTATCACTCCATGGAATCATGCCGGCAGTAAGTGTACCGCCTATCTCTGCATTACGTGACAGAACGCGGCGGCTGTAGCCCATCCCGTCATATCTGGCTGCCATAATCTTAGGTGTAAGTACAAGTGAGACATACATTGCACTTCCGAGAAGGCATCCAAGGAAGCCGACTATTATTGTAAATACAGTAAGCGTCCCGCCATTGTTAATAAAGCCGTACAGCCTGTCGGCAATAGCCTTTATAATTCCAATCCGGTCGAGAAGTCCGCCGAATCCAAGACCGAGAATTATTATGGCAGCCGACCAGAGCATGCTCTCCATGCCTCCGCGTCCAAGAAGCGAATCTATAAAATTAACGCCTGTATTCATCTCGAGCTGTGTCCATGCAGTGGATATTGCCGTTACCGGATGAAGCCCCTGAAAAGCAATTCCCCATATAATTCCAAGTACTGAGCCGAATGTTATTACAGGAAGTGAAGGAAGCCGCAGAATAAGCAGAATTATTACAATTATCATCGGGATGAATGCAAAAAGGCTTATGTTAAAATTCTCAGCCAGTGCATTCATGACATATTCTACCTGCGTAAGGTCTGCACTGCTTTCTCCAATCGATAATCCGAATATGGTGAAAGCAATTCCGGTTATCGCAAATGCTGTGAGAGATACAGGCATTATACCACGGACATGGTCTATTACGTCAATATCTGCCATAGCAGCGGAAAGAACGCAGCTGTCCGAAAGCGGGGAGAGCTTATCACCAAAGTATGCGCCTGAAAGGACGGCACCTGCAGTAACGGGAGCAGGGACACCCATTGCCGAGCCTATACCCATCATAGCAATTCCGGCAGTACCGACAGTACCCCATGACGTTCCGGTGGCAAGCGAAGTTATACCGCACAGTATAAGCGCCGCCGGAAGAAATATAGCCGGATGGATTACGTTAAGTCCGTAGTAAATAAGGCTCGGAACAATACCTCCTGAAATCCATGTCCCGACAAGTGCGCCTACGGCAAGAAGAATAAGTATTGCGCTCATTCCGTCATAGATGCCTCTGGTTATTGACTTTTCCATATCACTGTAAGAATGACCGTTAAATTTACCTAAAGCCATGGCAAGAAACCATGCGGCGAATATTGCAAGGTGAATCTCTATTCCGAATTGGTTACAGGCAAATGCCATGGCGAGGAATCCTCCAAGGACGATTACCGCCTGTAAAAGTGATGTTTCTTTTTTCAATGCTGACCTCCATTCCTGCCCATTTTTCAAGGCATTCTTAGTTTGTGCTTTGGCAATTATAGTATCATCTGAAATAAGTAAATTACAGTGGAAATATATGGATTATAGCGATTATGGCAAACGCGAAAAACGCTCTTGACGGCATAAAAAAATTCCCGGACCGTTAATGATCCGGGAATTAATTAAAATATTTGATTTTTGTACTATTCAGCTTTCATTGCCGCGTCAAATTCATCGAGTATCGCCTGTTCAGGCGCTTTTGTAAGAAGACTCACAACAACTATCATTATAAGAGCAATTATGAATGCGGGAAGAAGTTCATATACATCCCAGAGACCACCCAGCGGACGTACGAGATATTTCCATATAAATACCATTGCGGCACCTGATATCATTCCTGCAAGTGCGCCCCATCTGTTAGAACGCTTCCAATAGAGTGAAAGAAGTATTACAGGACCGAATGCTGCACCAAAGCCTGCCCATGCAAACGACACTATACCGAATACGGAACTTGAAGGATCCCTTGCAAGAAATACTGCAACAAGTGCTACTCCGATAAGTGCTAATCTTGCGGCAAGAAGTGTAGCCTTTCCGCTTAACTTTACATTGAAAACAGAACCCAGGATATCTTTGGACACGGCAGATGACGCAGCGAGAAGCTGGGAATCTGCTGTTGACATCGTAGATGCCAGTATACCTGAAAGAATTACTCCGGCTATAATTGCAAAGAGTATTCCATGTGAGCTCATAAGAGAAGCAATATTGACAATAAGTGTCTCTGAATCCTTAAGGATTGGAAGCGCACCTGCTTCGGATACTGCAAGTCCGATAATACCGATGCATACGGCAGCAGCAAGTGATATTACAACCCAGATAGTGGCAACACGTCTTGATATAGTAAGCTTCCTGGCATCCTCAATAGCCATAAAGCGGAGAAGGATATGAGGCATGCCAAAATATCCGAGACCCCAGGCAAACATTGTTGCAATATTAAGAAATCCGTATGGAGATGAAGCGCCTGTCTCAGGATTATATGTATGAACGAAGCTGAGATAACCTGTAAGTGACTGGGCATTGGCAACAACCTTATCAACACCGCCTGCAACATTTATTCCGAATATAAATACGATAATAAGCGCGATTGACATTATTATTGACTGTATAAAGTCGGTTGTTGATGCGGCAAGGAATCCGCCGGTAGCAGTATAAAGTACGATTACTGCGGCAGAAATAACCATTGCGGCTGTGTAATCAACTCCGAGAAGACTTGCAAAAAGCTTGCCGCAGGCTGCAAATCCCGAAGCTGTATACGGAATGAAAAATACGATAATAAATATGGCTGAGAACAGAAGAAGCAGATTACTGTTATCATGATAACGCTTCTTAAAATAATCAGGTACGGTTATTGCATTACCTGCAATGTGTGAATATCTTCTGAGCTTCTTGGCAACAAAAAGCCAGTTAAGATATGTACCAAAAGCAAGACCTATAGCTGTCCATCCCGCATCTGCGACACCTGTAAGGTATGCAAGACCCGGAAGTCCCATAAGAAGCCAGGAACTCATGTCTGATGCTTCGGCGCTCATTGCCGTTACGAACGGGCCAAGCTTACGGCCACCAAGATAGAAATCATCTGATGTGTTATTCTTTTTGGAACAGATAAATCCTACAACAAGCATGAAACCAAGGTATAGGACCATCGTGCAGAGAATAATGATTTGTGCAACTGTCATGTTAAACCTCTTTCTTAGAATTTCTTCAATATAAATGTATAAATTTTAATAAAAAACAAGAAACATTTTACCACATTAAAGTGCTGATTACAAGAAATATTGCATTATGACACACAATAACGGAATTGTAAAAAGGGACAGTATCGTGGATAAAAATACAATTTTGACGGCAAACTGTTCATTACCGTCATATTTGGCGGCGAGTATAGCTGTAGTTGCCCCGGCAGGCATCCCTGAGAGGACTACACATACTGAGGTTACAAGTGTGTCGAGTGCCAGCAGCCTGCATCCTGCGAGTACAAGAAGCGGGAATACGATAAGCCTGATAAAACAATAGTAGATATTAAGCCTGCTTACGATTGTTCTGATGTCGATACCGGCAAGAATATGTCCTATTACAATCATTGACAGGCCTGTTGTGCAGCTGCTTGCAGTCTGAAGTGTCTTTACAATGCCTGATGGCAGGTCAAACGGAACCAGCATAAGTACAAATCCGACAAACACTGCAATTATACATGGATGCGTGATGACCTTTTTTATTACATCTTTTCCTTTGGCTGTTGTGAAGCAGGATACTCCGGCTGACCACATTACGATTCGCTGCGGAATAAGATATATTGATGCATACAGAAGACCCTGTGCACCATAAAGTCCCTGAATTACAGGATTGCCGATAAATCCCGCATTAGAGCAAATTGTGCCGTATCTGAGGACTGCGAGAGTGTCTTTGTCTTTTACAGGATAAAAGTATCTGCCGGCAAATGCACTGAATATCTGTATTACAATTGATGCACACAGAACAGCAAAACAGGATACAAGCACCTCACGGTTCATGTCAATCATAAATGACACGATGATGTTACACGGAAGTACAAAGTCAATAACCAGGTCCGTGAGAGGTTTCTTGGATTCGGGTGGAAGAATTTTTAATTTTGTCATGACATAGCCTGCAATCATAAGTAAAAAGATAGTTATCTGCAGGTCAATCATGGAATGCATGTCAACCATATGTATATTTATCTCCATTTCTGCGCATTGGGCGCTAAGCATTTGATATCTATTATAACAAAAATCTCCAAAAAAGATATTCAAAATATATTTTAATATGTATAATAGTAAATAGCCATGCAGATGTATTGAAGGGGATATTGCATGATGCGAGGAGGATAATAAGATATGGGTAACGATGAATACAATGTGGATAGAATAGACAGGCTTGAACAGGAGCTTGCGCGCCTTGAGAATATAGTAGATGCACAGCAAAAGGAGATAGCACTGCTTAAGCAGATGAATACGGCACCACAGCCGCAGGCACCGCCGATGGTTCAGTGGCAGATGCAGCATGTATTACAGCCACAGGCACAACAGATGCCGCAACAGCAGCAGATGCCACAACAGCAGCAGATGCCGCCGCATCAACCGCAGATTAATCCGGAAGCATATGGGCTGCCGCCTGTTGGACGTAAAACCACAATTGCGGACAGGATGAGGCAGAACAGTATAGAGAACAGGCTTGGCAATTCAATGGGAATTATTGCATCTGTGCTTATATTTATAAGCATGGTGCTGTTTGTAACGCTGGTGTATTCATCGCTCACAGACATGATCAAGGTAACATGTATATTTGCATTAAGTTTTGCAATACTTGCTGCAGGAATTGTGCTTATGAAGCGCAGAACCAATATATTTACAATGTCAGTTGCCGGATGCGGAATGGGAGCGATATTCCTGTCGCTGTTTGTTGCGCATATATATTTTGGTATGATTGACAGAATAGTTCTGTACATTCTGATTACGATATGGGCGGTGGCAGTGTTCGGTTTCTTTCAGAAAAAGTCATACGCATTCAGAGTCGTAGGTCAGGCGGGTGTTACAATCGCTGCCGTATTCGGAGCGTATGCGCTTGACGGTACCCGGATTATTGACGGTGCATGGATGGGACAGTATGTATCGGTATTCGTATTTTTTGTGGCAGTGTCATTGTTCTATCTTATTGTACGCCCGGAGAGAGGCGCTGCAAAGAATGCTCCGTTGGCAATTATGGATTATATAGGAATATTTGCGGTATCCGCAGTCGGAGCAGAGCATTGTACGCAGACGGGATTGTATGTAATTATGGCGGTGACATGGATGTATATGTTCGGAATCCTGTTCAGATATATATGGGCATCCCGGCAAGGTACAGCTTTGTCGGATGAGGCAGGTATTATATATGTCGGACTGTCTTTGTCTGCATGTTATGTGACCGCGTCACTTGGTGACGGTATTAATTCCGGTATGAATGCGGCAGCCGGCTTTATAACATTTGCGGTAAATGTCATTATTACAGGAACCGCATATGCTGCCGAACTATACAGAACAAAGCTTTACAATGCATGCCCTGGTAATGCCGGTACATCTGATGCGGCAGCCGGAGTGTCAGCTAAGAATTATAATATAATCCATATAATTATGTCTGTAATTCTGTATCTGATGCTTCTTAATAAAACAACGGAATTTGACGCGCTTTATGATATGGTCGGAATAGGCATTTATATATTCCCGATGCTTGCGGCAGCTTATTACTGTAAGGACAGAACGGCACTATGGCTTGCGTATGCAACAATGGCTGTATTTGCAGTATCAGGCTGTGAGTACATAACAATAAGAATAATAATATGTATACTCGGAGCGGCAATGGCATGCGCATTGATGGCATACCGCAAGGAAATGTATCATCCGTTATTCAAATGTGCATTATATGCAGTAATTATTGTCACAATCCGGGCAATTACGGATGACGTACTTATAATCCAAAGCATCCCGCGGATTATGCGCAATACCTGGATATATATAGTACTTGCGGTAATAAACTGCGCAGCAGTCCACCTGCTTGACCGCAGCAGGTCTGAAAAGCCGGCCCTGCTGTTTACGGGAGAATTCAATGTATTGCTGATGCTTCAGGGAATGTCATATCTTGAAGGTAGTTATTCCTGGTGGATTAAGCTGATAATTCTTGTTGTGGCAGCAGGAACATTTACAACAGGGATAAATGTTTTATACGAAAAATACGGCACTAAGACATGGGCAGGCATCTATACCGGCCTTAAGCTGAGCGTATTTGTATATGCAGCACTTCACGCATATGAAGTTACCGGACCATATGTCAGCATAGGATGGCTGGTGCTTTCGATAATCCTTATTGCGTCAGGCTTTGTATTCAGATACAGATACCTGCGCATGTACGGAATGTTCCTGACAATGTTTGCAATCGTAAAACTTCTTGTATTCGACATCTCATATGAGAACGGAATCGTCAGGGCAGGAAGTTTCCTTGTCAGCGGTCTTTTGTGCTTTGTGATAAGCATGATTTATAATAAGTGGAGCAGGAAGATGGAAGGGGAGAAGAATGGCGATGAATGAGAGGAGGTTTAGCTTATGTATACAGGAAGCATAACAACAGACAGCCAATATAACGGTTATAATGATTATAGCGGATATAATGACTATTCCGATTATGCAGGAAGGGAAACACCTGATGGCAAAAAGCCACAGGAAGAATGCCAGACGTGTAAAAACCGTAAATACGTAGATGGTTCTGACGAAGCCAATGTATCTTTTAAAAGTGCGGCACACATATCGCCAGAGAGAGCCAAAGCTGCGGTTGCGGCGCATGAAGGACAGCATGTTGCAAATGCGTTTAAGAAGGCAGCACAGAATAACGGACAGGTGCTGTCAGCGTCTGTGCGTCTCAAGACAGCGATATGCCCGGAATGCGGACGTTCATACATATCAGGCGGAGTTACGAATACACAGATTAAGTATTATAATGAGTCTAATCCATATCAGCAGGATCTTAAGCAGTCAGACGGAATAAAGCTGCGGGGAGCTAATGTTGACTATCAGTTATAGTGGCGGACAGAGACTTAATAGATAAGATAAGGGCGGTATTATAATGGCATTTGTAAGCATGTTTTTTGTCTTGATAATTGTAATAATAGCATTTATCGGATTCTGCACATTTGTGGGAGCAATCCTGCTTGTCATAAGTGCTTTTAAGCATAGTAGCTACAAGAAAAAGACGTCACAGGGAATACCTGTAAAACGTACATATATAGTGTTAAGGTCGATAGGACTTGTGTGCATGATTCCGCTTATTGCGGCGGTTTCGCTTGTTGTATATTCATTTATCGGTGCCGGAATAAGCTCGTTTGCTGATAAGAATATGAATCTCGGATATAATGTGATGAACGGCAACTATGAGGCTGCAGAGCGCATTTTGAAGAGAGGAGTAACGCCGGACTGTACAAGATACAGCAACAGACATGCCGGGAATGGGGAAGAGACACTTTTATGTGTACTCGCAGAAAATGGCTTTACTTCGGGAACTGATTCCGCAGGAGATGAGGAAGAAGTACTCCGCATGATGCAGCTGCTTATTGATTATGGAGCTGATTTGGAGTACAGGGCATACGAACATCCAAAAGACAGTGATTTACACAGAATGAATGACTTGTCAGATTATTATATGACAAGTGACAATTGCGGATATACGCCGCTTCTGTATGCTGTATATAATGGAGAGTCTGAGCGTCTCAGACTGCTAGTGGATAATGGGGCGGACATCAATGTAAAGGACTATTGCGGATATAATGCAGTTGCCACAATAGCGGATAACCTGAGTGACAGAACCGGTGCAGATATGCTGGAGTATCTTATTGATAACGGATGCACGGCGGATAATGTCACTAATTTCCGGCAGGACGTTTTGTTCCTGCTTTCAAGAAATAGCAGACAATGCAGCAAAATGACAGATATTATCAATAACAATTACAGATAACTGCCGGATAAGATTTTTAAGTAATTCTTTATACTTACTTAAAAAATATTAAAAAAATTTAAAAAAAGGTGTTGACAAATTAAAAACGAAAGACTATTGTATTACTTAATTCAACAGTCAAATGCGAAGAACAGGACATGACTTCTTCATATCACCGCTTACAGAAAGCCGTTGTTTGTGAGATACGGCAGCAAGGAATGAATGAGCCCTCACCTGCGAGCTGTTTCGGGGAAAGGTTATATTACTGTATACCAAGTAGTCGGAACCGGTACCCATCGTTAACAGGGCATGCCATATAGCCATGATTAATCGTCAGGTTAGTCGGTGAATGTGGCAGGAGAGAGGTCGGAACACCCGGCAAGCAAAGTGGTAACGCGGAAGTAACGATAAGTTTACCTTCGTCTTTGCACATACATCCAATGGATATGTGCATGGACGAAGGTTTTTTTGTTGTTATACATATATGAACCATTAGTGAGCCATTAAGTGTTTGACTGCCAGAATACTATTATATAACAATAGGAGAGAGACATTATGAACACATTAGTAATCGTGCTTATCGCAGCAGTTGTACTTTTTGCAGCTTATGTATTCTACGGCCGCTGGTTAGCAAACAAATGGGGAATTGACCCAAAGGCTCAGACACCTGCTGTTAAGTATAATGACGGCAAAGATTATGTACCAACAAAAGGATGGACAGTATTCAGCCATCAGTTTTCATCTATCGCAGGCGCAGGCCCTGTAACCGGTGCCATTCAGGCAGCAGCATTTGGATGGTTACCTGTTTTACTCTGGATTCTTATCGGCGGCGTATTCTTCGGTGCAGTAACAGACTTCGGTGCTCTGTATGCTTCAGTTAAGAATGAAGGTAAGTCAATGGGTATGATCATTGAGAAGTACATCGGTAAGTTCGGACGTAAGATTTTCTTACTGTTCTGCTGGTTATTCACACTTATCGTTATTGCAGCATTTGCTGATATGGTTGCAGGTACATTCAATGCTTACTCTGTAGCCGGAGGACAGACAACAGTAGTATCAACTAACGGTTCTGCCGGTACTGTTTCTATTATGTTCATGGTATTTGCAGTTGTATTCGGTCTTATCCAGAAGAAGTTCAATCTTTCAGGATGGAAAGAAGCTGTAGTTGGTATTGCATTCATAGTTGCTTCATTTGTAATCGGTAACTTCTGCCCAATCATATTAGGCAAGGAGGCATGGAGCTATATTACATTTGTATATATCTTCTTCGCAGCTGTTATGCCAATGTGGTTAATGAAGCAGCCTCGTGACTATATGACAACATTTATGTTCATTGCCATGATAGTTGGTGCAGCACTTGGACTTGTTGTTGCTCATCCATCTATGAACCTTCCTGTATACACAGGATTCAACAATGCAAAGCTTGGAACAATGTTCCCAATTCTTTTCGTAACTGTTGCATGTGGTGCCGTATCAGGTTTCCACAGCCTTGTATCATCAGGTACATCATCTAAGACAGTTGAGAATGAGAAGGATATGCTTAAGGTTGGCTATGGTGCCATGATACTTGAAAGTTTACTTGCGGTACTTGCTCTTTGTGTAGCAGGTGCAGCCGCAGCAGCAGATGGAACAGCCGCTACAGGTACTCCGTTCCAGATATTCAGCCGTGGTGTAGCAGGTTTCTTTGAAATGTTTGGTGTTCCTGTACATTTTGCTACAGTATTTATGACAATGTGTGTATCTGCACTTGCACTTACATCTCTTGATGCTGTTGCACGTATCGGACGTATGAGCTTCCAGGAACTCTTCAGCGTAGATGATATGGAACATGCGGAAGGATGGAGAAAGCTCCTCTGCAATACATATTTCTCAACAATCGTAACACTTGTATTTGGATTTATCCTTACTAAGATTGGATATGCTAATATCTGGCCACTGTTTGGTTCAGCTAACCAGCTGTTAAGCGCACTTGTACTTCTTACACTTTGCGTATTCCTTAAGGTTACTGGACGCAGCAACAAGATGCTCTTCCCACCACTTATCATTATGCTTTGTGTAACATTTACAGCTCTTGTACAGAGACTTATCGCTATGGTTAAGGCTATTCAGAATGCAGCAGCTGTAACAATTCCTGCAGGTAAGGCAACATGGGGCAGCGTATTCATTGCTAACGGATTACAGCTTATAATCGCAATCCTGCTTATAGTTCTCGGTGTAATCATCGTAGTTAACTCTGTAAAGAGCTATGCTAATAGTGAGAAGAACTCAGAGAAGACAGCAGCATAATTTAACAACACCTTATTGACAAAAAATACTCCGCAAGTTATACTGAATCTAATGTGGCGCAAGCCATTGTGTTAGGAATTTCCGTGAGGGAGTAGTTCGCGTGAGAACGTGATTTGTCAACAGACCCGGTTGTGTAGAATACTTTGTATGATATATAACCTGGCAAATCTTAAAGAATGAGACTCATGTATATTTCGCAGGATGCATAAGTGCATCTGTGTGGAATATGCATGGGTCTATTTTTTTAACTATATATTAATCATACATAAGGAGAGAGAATTATATGACAGATGTGTTAATATCAGTCGGGTTACTTGTGGTTGGATTTGTTTTACTGATTAAAGGTGCTGATTTCTTTGTGGAGGGCAGTTCTTCCGTAGCTAAGATGTTAAAAGTTCCTTCTATTATAATAGGACTTACAATAGTTGCAATGGGAACAAGTCTCCCGGAGTGCGCTGTAAGTATTACGGCGTCACTTACCAATAATAATGCACTGGCAGTCAGCAATGCTGTTGGATCTAATATATTTAACCTTATGGTTGTCTGTGGATTTTGTGCGCTGTTTAACCCTCTTGCAGTGGACAAGGGTACGCTTAAGAAAGAATTTCCATTTTCTATAATATGTGCAATGCTGCTGCTTGTGCTTGGTTACATCGGAATGGTGCTTGGAAGACCGGATGGAATTGTACTTCTTGTGCTTTTTGCCGGATTTATAATCTGGATGGTACGCTCAGCACTCAGGGCCAGAGCAGAGGCTTCAGATGAGGAATATGAGGTGCTTCCTGTCTGGAAATGTATTGTATTTATAATAGGAGGAATAATTGCAATTAAGTTTGGCGGGGATTTTGTCGTTAATGGTGCATCAACAATTGCAGCTAAGATGGGTCTCAGCCAGAATCTGATAGGACTTACTATAGTTGCATGTGGGACAAGCCTTCCGGAACTTGTAACATCTGTTGTTGCCGCTAAGAAGAATGAACTTGATATGGCACTCGGTAATGTTATAGGCTCTAATATATTTAATATTCTTTTTGTACTTGGAATTGCTGCAGCAATGAGCCCAATGGGATTTATTATGGAAAATGTAATCGATATAATAATCCTTATGGTCCTGAGCCTTGTTGTCTGGGGCTTTGCATGGACAAAACAGAAACTTGATAAAAAGGAAGGTATTGCCATGCTTATAATGTATGCGGTATACCTTGTATATATCTGCGTCAGATAGTTTTTTAAATTATGTATATGCTAATGTCATCAGGAGGTATTTGTATTAATGTACAAATGCCTCTTTTATTTAATTGTGAAATGGGAAAAGTAAGAGTGAAAAGTAAGTATACCAAAATCATCATATGAATTTGTATAAAATAAATAATTTTAAGGTATTGATTTTTTTAAAATTAAATATTATATTGGATACATCAGATGAATATGAAGACGTTTATAAGAAAGGTGTATTAAGAGTATTATGGCGAAACAAATAATTAATTCAAAAAAAGCGGTAATGGTAGGATGTGGTTTTGTTGGTTCTGCATCAGTATTTGCTTTAATGCAAAGCGGATTATTTACAGAGATTGTTCTTATTGATGCGGATAAAAATAAGGCAGAGGGTGAAGCGATGGATATTAGTCATGGAGTGCCGTTTGCCAGCCCGATGAAAATATATGCAGGGGATTATGATGATGCGGCTGATGCTGCAATTGTTATAATATCTGCCGGAGCAGGACAAAAGCCCGGTGAGACAAGACTTGACCTTGTAAATAAAAATGTAGCGATATTTAAGTCAATTATTCCTGAGATTGCCAAGAGAAATTTTGCGGGTATTATGCTGGTGGTTGCTAATCCTGTGGATATTCTTACCCAGGTAGCTATAAAGTTATCGGGACTTCCTGAAAACAGAGTTATCGGTTCGGGAACAGTCCTGGACAGTGCAAGATTAAGATACAGGCTCGGTGAGCATCTGTCTGTGGACAGCAGAAGCGTTCATGCATTTATAGTGGGAGAACATGGTGACAGTGAAGTTGTTGCATGGTCATCTGCAAATGTATCGGGTGTTCCGTTGAGTGAAATATGTGAAATGCGTGGACATTATAAACATAAGAAAAATACGGAAGAAATAGCAGCAGAGGTTAAGAATAGTGCTTATGAAATCATAAACAAAAAGCATGCCACATATTATGGAATTGCAATGTCTGTAAAAAGAATCTGTGAGGTGATTATGCGAGATGAGAAGTCCATTCTGCCTGTATCACACATGATTCATGGCGTATATGATATTGACGGAGTATCGTTAAGTATGCCAGCTATTGTAGGTGCAGATGGTATTGAGTCTGATATACCTATTAATTTAAGTGGCGAGGAAGCGTTAAAGCTTAAGGAATCTGCAGATACTCTAAAGAAAATCGTAGAAGGTATTGAATTATAAATTTTCTGATGATTCCAATGGAGCACAATCGGCTATTAGTCTATTTCCGGAAAATATTTCTGCTCTGGCAGTAACATTAGCATTAAGCTCTACCTTTTTAGAACGGTTACGTTCAAACATGAAATCGTCTATAATAAGAACATTGGCACGGTCTTCCTGTAAGCAGACTCATATATGTACTTCTGTTGGAGAAAATCAGCATTGTGAAAAGTGTTCATCCAGGAGACAGAATTTAGATTAATTTTCACCAGTTTCCAGCAATAGAACCACTAATATTTAGTAGAAAATAATTTAATTCTTTTTAGTAGATTTTTCCAATAAAGTATGCTATATTATAGACGCTTATGGATAAATAAATGTGAATTTTCAAAAGAAAGGAAAACTACCATGGAAAAGATCAAAAAGCGCATAGCTAACTTAAAGGTTGCAGGGAAATTAAAAGTATATCGAATGACAGTGCTTGTTATGACATTATTTTTAGGGTTGGTGGCACTGATCTCGACATTAGTGATCCGTTCAAATATAGAGAAGATCACGGAGGTCTGGTCTCCGTCATTGGAATATCTGCAGGATTTAGAGACAATGACTGCGAAATACAGAATCAAACAGTATCAGCATCTGGTAGAATCAGATGCAGCAGTCATGAACTCCTGCGAAGAAGAAATCCAGAAGCTGGAGAGTCAGATCCAGGATACCGATGCGAAGCTGGAAGCAATCATGTCTGCAAACAGCAAAGCTCAAAAAGGACGGGATGATTATGATGTAGCAAACGCTGCATGGGAAAAATACAGGGGTGCTTCAGATGAAATCCTGAAGTTGAGCCGTGAAGGTAAACAGCAGGAAGCATCGAAAATTATGACCGGAGAGGTGTATCAAGAATATAAAGCTTTTACTGAAAAATTAACTACATTACGTGACGAGTTCCAGGTAGAATTAGACCGGGCAAAGACCATGGCTAATGTA
>ERZ779888.106-NODE-106-length-103435-cov-19.509228_pt1 | contig 103435 bp, 109 predicted proteins | sample MGYA00511245_ERZ779888 | MGnify/ENA primary metagenome ERZ779888 (study PRJEB29588, sample SAMEA2155255) | human gut metagenome | biome: human gut; feature: human-associated habitat; material: faeces | place: Denmark | collected 2008/2010 ...
ATGGTATTGGATCAACATTTTTTACAAATGTTAGAAATTTGGTTATTAAATATTTGTGTGATGGATCAAATATCATAGATCAATTATTCTATTTGGCTGTGAATCGAGAGGAGAGTGTGCTTACATCCTCTTTTGAAGATTGCGTAATCGAACAAGCGTTGACCCATCCGTTGGTTCAAAGACCATGGAATGAGTTTTTTGCAAAAAAACTCCGCAATAAAAAACCCAGTCCTCCAAATATTGTAAAGATTAATACGATTGTCAGCATTAATGGAAACTCTGTAACATCAAATGATGAGATCTTGAATTTTATCGAATCTAAAAATTTAGAACAATATTTTGAATTATATCGCAAAAATATTCAAAAAAATTGCCAAGATTTAGATGATTTAATTGAGAACAAAAATAACTTATTGCTTAAAGTAGCTAAATATCAAACAGATATTCTTAATAAAATTAATCAAAATAATGGAATTGATTTGTTTAAATCCTGCGACGAAACGCTGAAAGCTTCTTGGATGAAACAAATCAATTTGTTGCAGCAAAATAAACGTATTATAAGCATTAATTTTGATCTGGTTAATAAGCGTTTAGAAGTGGTTTTTAAACCGAAAAACATTGTAGATCCACGTTCGGACATTGAATATGATATAGGTACAATTGCTGTATCTTGGCCTTTAGATATAAATTTTAATGGTTGTATTCGTCCTATATTGAATGTACACAATCAACTTAAAGTTTACTCTAAAAATATTAATCTGGAGGAATTTGGAAGTCTTTGTAGTCAAATTACTTCTTTAGATAATACGGAAATTGTTAACTTAGTGGATCAGTTATTTGAACCTGTGCACATTAAAGAAGCAAAGAATGTATTGTCAAGGAATACACCAACAACGAATTTAACAATTTACGGAGAAAAAGCTGTACCTCACAGTTATCCGGAAGGGTCAGGAAGCGTATGTTTTGGAAACTATTCCTCAGCAATCAATAAAGCTGCAGAAGAAGTCAATCTTATGAATTTGGCAGGATTGACAATGTTAAATGCTGAATCTGCAAATTTAAAAGACACTTGGGGTAAAAGCTTACCCATGTTTCAAATCGCTGCGGGAAAATATTCAACCTTAGATCTTGCACAAAAAACATTTGAAAGGAAATTATTACGTAACAAGAAATACATTATTCCGGAATTAGGTAATCCTGATGAATATGCGCAGCCTGGTCTTGATATCATACAATCTATGTTAATAGCGAGCACCAGTAATGCATGGCCTAAATTCTATACCCTTTGGAAAATTAACAGCAATGCTTACATGATAATACAATTTTTAGGCAACCTGTATAAAAGGATAGAACCTTTCAGGGCTAATGCACGCGAGCTTGTAAGAAAGTTGTTTAAGGAAATTTGTGCGCGTATATATAAACCATTTACAGATCAAGAGCTTGAAGATTTAAATGCAAAAACTAAATTTAAATTTCAAGACTCCTCTATATGGAGATATATAACACGTGAAAATACAGATATTGACGTAAATAAGTGTAAACTATTTACAACAGATTATTCTTTAGAAGAATATTTTCATAGGTATACATTTAACTATAGTAGCTATGAATATTTAAATAGTTTGAAAGATTATGTAGATCTTGATCCTGAGAAAATGGAGCAAGTATTTGCAGAAAGTATTGAATATGTTGTAAGAAATTGTTTATTCTATAAAGGTGATTATGAAGTGAAAAGATTTATGCCAAGACAGATTTTAGAATTTGAAGATCTAATTTTTGGCAAAGATTTTTACTTAATTGAAACAAACGATAAACATTATAATTTCTTGCTAAGAATTTGTAATAACTATTTATGTAAAAGTATTACTGTAGAAGTTTTAAAGTTATTTAAAAAATCTTAATTTTAAAAATTGACAAGTCTAAGCTATTTCTAAAGAAATATTTAAATTTTAAAAATAGCTTAAAAGTGAAAAAGATTGATATTTTAAAAAAAATTAAACAACAAACATCTAATGCTAATATACAAAAGCAAGGTGTAGTCGATAACTTACATACGCAAATCCGATTTAATCCATCTCAAATTAAATCCAAGACCGTAACTGTAGAAGAAATTAAAAATACCCCTTTGTTGAAGGCGTATTATCAAGATACACTTGGACTTGATACAGATGACCAAATCATAGACATTGATATCTTTAAAGTCAAAAATGGTCGAACAATCATTTACTTCGGAATCAATTCCGAATTTTTGGACAAAAAAGGTATTAATGTGTTGACAACCCCAATCGGGGATGCTGTATTGATCGACACTTAATAATCCCAGGTAGCTCAGCGGTAGAGCGGACGACTGTTAATCGTTTGGTCGATGGTTCAATCCCATCTCTGGGAGTAGATTTTGTTCTTTTGCAATTTCTCGGACAATGGGCGTTTTAGGGATAGCCACCCTACCCCTGCCTATAGGGGAATGATAATAACTATCAGTGAAAACGCGAGTAGCTATCGTAGGAGGGACGTATGAATGTTCCCTTGAAATATGAAGCTGATGCCCGATACCGGCGAGTCATGGCTTATCGATAGCGCCTTGGCTTCGTTTTGCGGTTGAGAATAGGCGTCCGAGCCCTTTTTAGAGTTGAGAGTTCTGATTCCCATAGCGCATAGAATGTCTATGCGCTATTTTTTGTCCAAAAACAAGTTAAGATTCAAGGTTTAAAAGTCCTTTTCATTAAGGACTCCTTGAATCGCCTTGTTTTTACTTTATTATTTATTCTTATTTTTTTAGATATAACACTAAAATTTTTAAAATCATGCAAAAAACTTCATCGCTTCTCTTAAATATTCAAGCCACACTAATTGATCCGTCATTTTCCAAAGAAGCAAATATTGGAGAGTGTATACGAGTCAACTACTCACCAGATGAACTGGTGAGCTTGATTTATATGTTTAAATCAATTTTAGACACTTCATTGCTTATGCTTGTTAAATCCTTAGTAGGCTTATCAAGTCTTATTTCAGCTCCATGTCTGTAATCATCCGTTGCAGATGATAGAATTGTTAATCCTCTTGTTAAAATATTTTTAGCAGCATTAACATCTCTGTCTAAAACTGTTCCACATTTGGAACATTCCCAGGTTCTATCTTTTAAAGACAGATTTTGGTTGATATATCCGCAGTTATGACAAGTTTTTGACGAAGGGTAAAAATGGTCTATTTTAATTATCTTCTTACCTTTCCATGCTGCCTTATATTCTAATTTTTGTATCATACTATTCCAAGAGACATCTACAATAGCATAAGCCAATTTATGATTTTGCATCATATTTTTAACAGCTAATGTCTCTAAACAAATTACATCATATTTGTTTAATAATGAAGAACTTAATTTATGTTGCATATCTTCACGAGAATTGGTTATCTTTTCATGAAGTTTTGCTATTTTAATTCTAAGTTTTTCTTTTCTATTAGAACCTTTTTGTTTTCTAGCAAAGTGTTTTTGAAGTTTGGATAGTTTTGATTGATATTTCTTTTGAAATTTTAAGTTGGGATATCGTTTGCCATCAGATGTTATAGCAAAATCTTTAATTCCCAAATCTATACCCACTGCTTTTGTTAAATCTGCAGCATCAGGAATACATACGTTTTGTTCTGTTAAAATAGAAACATAATATTTGCCTGACGGTTTTTTAGAAATTGTCGCACTACAAATTTTACCTTTTAAAGGTCTATGATTAACAAACTTTATACCGTTCCTAAATTTGGGAATATATATTTTATCACTTTTAATAGCTACATTCTGTGGAACATTAAAAGAATTGTTTCCGTCTTTACGTTTAAACTTGGGAAATTTAGACTTTTTACTAAAGAATTTTCCAAAAGCCGTTTCTAAATTTTTTAATGATTGTTGAAGACTTTGGGAATTAACATCTTTTAACCACGCATATTCCTTTTGCTTTTTAAGTGTAGTTAGAGCTTGTGAGCAATTATTGTAATTTAAAGTCTTTTTATTTTTAAGGTAAAATTCCTGTTTCTCTTTAAGAAAGTAATTATATACAAATCGGCAATGCCCAAAATGCAAAGATAATAGTTCTTTATCTTCGGGTGAGGGGTAAAGCCTATATTTATAGGATTTGTATATTGTTTTATTCATTATTTAAGTTAAACTAAAAACTACTTAGAATCAAATAGCAACAAAAAAATAAGAATATATATAATAACTTAAACAAAACCCCACCATTCATCTTACCAGACAAGCTGGTAAGTTTTCTGGTGGAAATTAATAAAAACCAAAAAGAGAAAATTATGTCTAAAAAACTAAAAATCCGATTTGTGAAATTCGAGAAAGTCCTTGCAATGCAGATTTTGGAGCAAGAGGGAGAATTTAAGGCTTCAACACATGTTAGACTATCCTACTCTAATCCTTGGTTCGAATCGCAGTATATTTTTTTAATCGGCAAACAAGCTGATTTTGATAAACATGTTTCTACGATGAGATTTAATAACAATGAAGAACGCGACGCATATCTTAAGAAAGTTGTACACTGGATAAGCAAAGAACAGTTTGCTATGCGATCGGGAAAGCTGAAAGTCGGCGAGCTGTGCGAAGCGCATGTGGGAAATAGATGGGAAAAAAGGAAGCTCCTCGCAATCTTGCCAAAGCGATACAAAAACCGCTTCATTGTGGAGAGAGTTGAGGATGACGAGAGTTGGGTAGGGTGTTCCAAGGTTCTACATTTGCCAAATTGGAATAAATCGACAATCGATGGAGACGTTTACACTTGGGAAGGATAAATCTTAAAATTTAAAACATTATTTTGAAATGTCGGCAAGTTTAGAAGATATCAGACAATATTTTATTAAACGTCAACGTGATCGCAATAAATTTTACAAATTATTGCCTAAGTTTGATCAAATAGAAGTTTGGCAAAAACTTGCCGATAATTGCAAAAAATTGGATGTAACGGAAAAGTTTTATATAGATTTTGTTTTTGATGAACTTGCTAATGCAAGACAAACGATTTTTCCAAAAACACTTTTAAATTCAAAAATCATTGGAAAAATTAAAATTTATCAAGAAACCATCGGAAAACAAATACAACTAACCGCAAAAGAATATGTTGATCAAGAATTTCAAAAAGCTTTTTCGGCTATTAAAAATTTTCTCCAAACGCATCCAGGATCATCACATTTAACGGTCTTACGCATGGCAGGATTTCAAATTCCTGCATGGCTAAGACTATCCTTGGCTCCTACAGACCCTAAAGTATACACGCATTATATAGCGGAAGCGAGAAAAGAGCTTGCAAATATCAAAGGTCTAAAAGAAGCTATCGAAGCTACAAAAGGATTATTAAACACCTCATGGATTTAAACTCCCCAAAACCACAGCCAACTGAAACAAATGCTGCAATTGCCGTGACAGAAAATCCGGCAATTAAAAGTTTGGTGCGTAGCAATACCAGAATGTTTGAGCAGTATTTAATGGCTGCAATGATTTTAAGTTATGATTTTTGGAGAGTTTATTGTAAGGACAGAATTAACGCTAGAATAAGCTCCCACAGATCATACGAAGATTTTAGTAAAAGCGTATATAACAATATTTATGACGGAATTTGCACGTTTTATAACACTTTATCCGACAAAAACGACCCAAATAGTTCTTCAATTACCCAAGTTGATGTAAGCTTTGTTAATAGTCTTTTAAAAGACCAGATGTATCTGGGACAAATAAGTATTGAAGATACGAAATTTGCCGAAGAGAGTTTAAATGAGATTGTCCAGTTAATTAACAATTCCGCAGGAAATAACGATGTTATTTTTAATTTTGCCAAATCCGGTTTTGCATTTTGGCTGGAATTAAGACGAGTATCTCAGATAACTGAAAAGTCGTTTAATACAAAAATAACGGCTGATGAATTAATTAATAAACTTAAATCAGCTACAGATGGATTAGATGTAGATGATTCTACGTTTATGTCGTTTAATGACGCCGTAGACTTTGAAGACGTAGATAATGGCGGTTATCGTATGCCCGTGGCTACATTGCCTATTTTTACAAGGGTATTAGCCGGAGGATTAAAGAAAGGCGAAACTGGCATTGTTGCGTCACTGCCTTCAGGAGGAAAAACAGTTTTTGCATGTCAGCTTGCCGTTGGGTTGGCCTTAAATGCTTTTAAGGTATTATTTATTTCAACGGAGCAACATGCTGTTAATCTCGTGCCGAGATGTGTTAGTCTTAGCACAAATATACCTTTTAGTTTAATAAATGACGGCATTAAACATGCTGTTAAAAATAGCAAATTAAATGACCAACAAATAACCGAAATAAAGGAGTTTACACAGTTAGTGCAACCTTATCTTTATTTTGAAAATTGGGGATTAAAGGGTAATAAGATAACAAGCAGTTTAGAACATGCCATTGAAAAATTTATAGAAGTTAATGGCAGTTTGGATGTTGTTATTATTGACTGGATAGGCGGCGGCATTGAAAAACCTCCGGAAGATCGTGCCAAAAAGCACGAGTATTATGACTATACCATGAAGTACATTTGCAAGGTTATGAAACAAAAACATCTTGCAGGAGTGGTTATGGCACAGGTTAATCCTAAACAAGCGGAAAATGTCGCAATGATTACCATTAACGAACTGGCCGATTGTAAAACACTAGACCAAGATGCTTCTTGGGCGTTGGGTATATCGCGTTTAGAAAATCCTAAAACTCGTGTATCAAATCAAATCCAAGCTTCGTATAAAACGCAACAAACGTTTAACTTTTGGAAAAACCGATTGTCTCCGCCGTATCATTATCCCGTGCTTCGTGATTTTGCTTATCAAAGATTTGCGGAAAAAGAACAAGCAAGTCCTATGACAAATGTGGCGACCAAGGTTGAACTTGGCAGTATGGATACATTAAATATTAAACCTATTTAAGTATACAATATTTTAAGGATTATTAACCGCTCACCATGCAAACTGGTGAGCGGTTTTAATTTAAAAATATCAGAATACAAAGGCTTTCCTTATTTCATCCATCAAGTTATTATGGTTTTCCCTAATGGTATTTGCGCATACCTGAAGATAAGCGGGATACCACTTAATATTGGATGTACCCTTTGATACAACATTTTTCATCCAAGAAGTAAAGTATCCTATAAAAGATACGTGGTCAATTGCATTCTTGAAATCCTTAAAGCAATCGGCATATAAGCTGCCTTTTCCAGTGCCGAAGGTTTTATGCACAGCCAAAGCTACAGCTTCAAAGATTTGTTGAATATAGGGCGTTTTGTCACAATGACCTTCAGCCATTTCAGTAAACAATATTTGCAGAATATTTGACAAATGGTCATAAATCGCAGCCTTATCTTTGCAACGGAAACCTAAGAAACGAGTATTGATAGGTCCTTGATAAAGCGGATGACCTTGATAATCCGGCAGATCATTCTCTACAGGCATATTGTTAATGTAATCTACAACCTTTGAAGGCAGCTGATCTAAATTTCGCAGAAGACGCAGTGACTGCATGCTGTGAATTAAGCGCTTGGGGAACAACGCCCTGCTTTCATGGCCGAATAAGTCGCAAATCCTAAGTTTCTCTTCCATAGGAATGCTGTTATATTTTTCATGTCTGCAAAGATAAGAGCACATGCTCCTATGCCACCAGTTAGGCATAACATCCGCCTTTACATTCGGATTTTTATTTAACTGATCCGCATGTAAAATCTTTTGATAATCATTTATAAATTCATCCAACAAAGACTTAGGTTCAGGAATAGATCCAGGGAACAAAGCGTCCTCTGCCATAATAACTTCAAGCGTAGGACGGAAACGCTGTACTTTACCTATGCTGCGAACATTTTTCCGAAGTTCTTTAAGTTCTTCAATGGCCTCATTTAAATCTATTTCATATTCGCTTTTATTTATTCCAGTCCAAGCATTTCCTGGCTGAATAGGAAATACCTTTTCAGGTTCTTGATTTAACCTTGTGGCCTTTTCTGCAATTGCCTTCTGCCTTTGTTCGAAAATGGTTATACTATAATCAATCGCTTCCTGAATGTCTTTAATATGGTTGCTGCGACGTTCCAGCGATTTAAAAAACCTAAACGGAGCCAAATAAACCGCATGCAAAGATTCGCTTAAAAATCTATAGCTCATCACTGAAGAGAATTGTTTTTCAGGACGAATATATTTTCCAAGATAACGCTTGCTTATGGACTTAAGATCCTTTTGAAATCTTTCCCATTTGCGGCATTTATCCGCTTGAATTGTATCCTCTAAAGATTCTGTGCCCTGGGGCTTGGCTGGAGGGAACCATCTGAGGGCTTTTCTGTCCACCTCCATATAGTCTATTATGGTTTTATTGGAATCATTTCCTGTATGTGTGCTGCAAGCAACTCTAAGTTCATTCAACATCTTCCAATAGCTTTTTTTGCAGAATCTGCCACCCATAGAATTGATAAGATTCTTAATATAAAGAATATTGGGAAGATGATGCTGTATATCGCCTTCTCGCTTACGTTCTAAATCAAGATAAAGCGAATGATAAAACTTGGTTCCGTGAAGCTTATTGGATATGAACTTGAAATTCAGCATTACCGCCATATTCGGATTTGACGGGCAATAATCCAAAGACATATCTAAGAGATGAAGCGCATGTGTATCTGCCAAGGAGCAATGATTATAATTGGCATATTGTATGCGCTTTAATTGAGGATTATAACCTGCAAAAAACTTAACAGACTTAAGCCCCCTTTCTGGAACATTGCAACGGCGATCAGATAAAGTCCAACCGTAACCGTTGGTGGCTTTAGGGTTTTTTTCAGCCCATTCCTTCTCAAGCTGTGCTCTTTTCTGAGCACGTTCCTTTGCCTGTTGTTCCTTTTTTAAGGCTGCTTCTTTTTCCAGCTTTTCCTTTTTTAAAGCCTCTTCCTTGGCCTTTCTTCTTTCTGCAAGCATCTGTTGATAGACTGCTCTGCCTTTTGCAATAGCTTGTCTTCTACGCTCTCTGTCTTCTTCGGAGATATTTAAAGGCTTAGTGACTTTGTAACCCTTGGGGCGTCGAAAACGATATTTGTCCAACTTGGCTTTAGCCAATTCTAAAACTTTTTCTGAAACCGTATATTTTCTCTTGCCGGTTTTCGTGGTTCTATCTGAAGCCACTAAATTCATGCAACATTGTACTAAAGTTTTTTGATTTGCTTTAAGCTTATCCTGATCCAAACGTCCAGTTCCACCTCCGCGAGCTCTGTGCACCTTCTCGTTCAAGATGCTCTGAGACATGTCGCAGTATTCTTCTGTGTTACCAATAGTTGTTGCCATAATCGTTGTTTTAAATTTTTCGTTATCTTTTCAAATTTTTATTAGTCAATCAAGAAAAATTTTCTTAAAACCTGTAAAATTTTTAATAAGTATATAAAAATTAATGGGTTAAAGTTAAAATTTTTCTGATTCATGGTTGTTTATGTTGAATTTTAAGATTAGTGTGCATTATTGGAAGAAACTATTACTATTTCTGAATAGCTAATCGGCCAACTTTTTGGTTAACATGGCGAGAGCGTAGCTCCTCGCCTACACTCTGCATGTTAAATGTTAAAGATAATTTAATGTTACAAACTAAAAGTCAAACATAAAAGATAAAAAGTTGGCCTTTACGAACCTCTCATGTTCATGACATCGGGCAACGCCCGATGTCACTTTTTCCGTTACTAAGATCTTGCGCCCCTACGGGGCGCTAGCGGAACCTCTGTAATTCCGCAGTTTTTACGAAAAATGGCACGAAAAACTGTTTAAATTCTCCAAAATTCCATACGAAAAACTGGGTCATTGTTAAAAATTGCAAGGAATTTGCCCACTGTAAATAGACTAAAAATAGCCAAATGATCAAAACGGAAATCTGAAGCAACGGTCAGATGAAGGAAAAAATGGGCTTAGAAGCTTTTTTAATGTAAAAAGGATATAGGCGTATAGACTGAAAGCTTAAAATGGATTTTAAGGGCATTTACTCTCGTTTTTTAATTTTCACACTGGCTCAGAACTAAATTCCTGAAAGCTGTATTAAGGGAGATTGCGTTATATCAAAAGTCGCCATGATAGCTATTATAAAAACGCTAAGTCTATTATACTGTGAAAATAAGCACTAATTTCCCTTCCCCTGCACCCTTACCCTTAAATGAATATATTTTTATCTTCGAATTAACATTCTCGATAAAAAGCTTTTTATATTCTATCTGCATAAATGCATCTAGGATATAAAAAGAAAAATTATTAACATAATTTTTTCTACCTATTACTATTTCTGAATAGCAAAATAGTATTACCTTCGGAACTGCGTTCCTGCGGTAATACTATTTAATTTCTTTTTAAGGTATTAAAATTTAAAGAGAATAATCTTGAAAGAATTAGAGAAAAAATAACCGAAATATAAAATGACAACAAAAAACCATACAATAATCCTAAAGTTAAAAAGCGATTATTGCATATCCATTAAGTAAAATTTTTTAGATTAAAAAATAAATCATAGTTAAGTGTCAATAGAAATTTCTTGATAAATAAATCAATCCTATGCTTCAATCTATCCATCACAATGAGCACAGCTAAAACCTACATCCTCGATGACAGATTATTAAAAATAGATCTGTCCGCTTTGGAAAAAACATGCACAGCATTGAATTTTAAGTTAAGTCAACAAATACAAAGATTAGTTACGCGATTGCTTACAGTACATTTTACAGGCAAGTTGCATGTTATAGACCATAACCATTTGGAACTATCATTGCCTGATCCAGAGTTATTGCAGGAGGATGGTCCTAAAGAATTAATGTCCAAACATCTTTATGTAAATTTATCGAAATTTGCAGCAGAGGGTCATAATTGCGCTGCACGCTGCGTTAAAACCAATCGGTTTTATAATATAAAGGATTTGATGGAAATGCGTCCCATAGGATTAAGACATAAAGATAAGTCTTATAAATGGTATATAACTTGGGATCCGGATAAATTTTTAAAGAATTATAAAAATAAAGATTTATTGACATCTTCTTTAGTATTTAGCTCTGATGATACTTTAGAAAATAAATGGATTTCTCCCGGCACATGCATTCCGTTAAATAAATTGCCTGCATCCCATCCTGCAGTCGCTTATTTAAATGACAGGGGTTATACAGATATGGATGCTCTTGTCCACCAGTTTAACGCTTCGTTTTGCACTGAGGAAAACCCGCAACTTAAACATCTAAAATTCGGTAAGGATACTGAAGGATATATAATTGACCCTTTTAAATTCTTTACCCCTCAAGGGTGTATTATTTTTACTGCTTTTCAATTAGGTCAGCCTAAACTATGGCAAGCAAGAATTTTAGATAAAAAATTAGGCAATGATAAATTGCATTATATGCATTTTGTCGATGACCCTTTTAAAAGAGTAAGCGGGTATTATAAAGTAGCCGAAAAAGACGCCACAGGCAAATACATACCTATGCAGGGCGTGTCTGATTCCATTGTAAAAAGAAAATATTATTTATCTCCAGGTTCCAAGGCCGGGAATGTTTTAATGGGTTATGATGCCGCGAGAGAATTTAATTTATCCCGTCCGTCAGGGAAGAAAGTTATAGGGCTTTGTGAAGGCGTTTTAGATGCTGCCAGAATGGGGCCGCCGTTTTGCGCTTATTTGGGAGGCGCTTTGTCCGTAGGACAGCTAAAATTAATTAGCAATGGTATGTTTGATAAAATAATTCTTGCCGTAGACCATGATAAAGTCGGAAGCAGTACGGCAGCTAAGTTGAGGCGTAGCATTTCTATGATGGGAGGAATTGATATAGATGAATTAGACTATCCTTTGAAGTTTAAAGATTTAGGAGAAATAACCGACAATAACCTGATTTTAGACTTAAAAAAACAATACGATTTAACTTGAAAGTTAATTAAATATAGAGAATCTAAACTAACACTATGGACGAACAAGTAAAAACAAAAACCACGGATAATCCGGATCCGTTTACGAATGAGTTTTCCCGACAGATTTGGGAAGTAACCTATAAAACGCAAAATGAAAATAGTATTACAGATACGTGGAAACGTGTGGCAAGTGCTGTAGCCAATGTAGAAAAGGATGATGAATCCAAAAGATTTTATGCGGAGGCTTTTTATGAGATTTTAAAAGATTTTAAGTTTATACCTGGAGGCCGCATACTGGCCAATGCAGGGGGAAGTTGTAAGAATGTCTCTCTCGTCAACTGTTTTTGTAAAGGCGCTCGTGTTCTTACGGATCACGGATATGTTCCTATTGAAAATGTCGTAAAGGGCGACTTGGTTTTAACTCATAAAGGAAATTGGAAACCAGTAGTAAACACACTTAAACGAAATTATAAAGGGGACCTAGTTGTTTTTAATGACAGTATGCTAAGTGATGAATTACATGCTACTGTTGAGCATCCTTTTTTAGATTCCTCTGGAGCTTGGGTTCCTGCAAGTCAAGTGAAAGAAGTTGTATTTCCAAAGAATAGTAACCTAAAAGAGTATATTACCATTGATTTATATGACTATTTTAAGAATTTGCCTAAGGGTATTATTCTTTATGACACTACAAAAATTTGGACTAAATCAAGTTTTGTAGGAGGTAATGGTGCTCAAGGGGTTAAGGAAAGCGAGACAATAGATAGACATATTAAGGTTACTGAAGAATTTGCTTACATTTTGGGCAGATTTGCTGGAGATGGAAGTTCATTTACAGCACCACAAAATAAGAATAATTATTTTTCAAAGCATGCCTTTAATATTTGTTTTTCGAAAAAAGAAGTTACATCTCTTACATATTGTAAAAAAATTTTGGAGGAGACTTTTAAGTTTAAAGTTCATATAAATGGGCAACCAACAAGAAATTTTCAATATTTAAGAAAATTTAATTTTATAGTAGCTACATTTTTGCATAAGATAATCGGAGATAAATCTTATAATAAAAGAATCCCAACTTGCATATGGAAGTCCCCGAAATCTGTACAATTTGCTTTTTTATGCGGATTTGTAGGTGCAGATGGATGTGTAACCCAAAAAGGTACTATTTGTGTAACTTTAAAAAATAAAACATTAGTTCAAGAACTTCAGAGTTTATGTTCAATGGTAGGCATATTTTCTAGACTTAGCCCTAAAAAGCTTTATGGAAAAATGTCGAAATACCAAACAGATCAGTATGTTGGGTTATACATTAATAAAAAGTTTTCACAAATTTTATTGCCTTATTTGAAAAAAATCTATGCGGATAATAGGTTAAATAGTTCTTTTTGTGAGAAAGCTTGCAGTAGTAAAACTTCTTGTAATTGTATGCCTATATCTACTAAGATTATAGCTTACGAGGGAGAAGTTTATAATTTATCTGTACAAGATGATGAGAGTTACATAGTAAATAATATTGTTACTCATAATTGTTACTTGTCCCCTGCTCCCAAATACGACATGGATTCCATTGAAGGAATTATGGAGGTATTAAAGAACCAGGTTTTGACTTTAAAATCTGAAGGAGGCTGGGGTTTAAATTGCAGTTTTATTCGTCCCAGAGGTTCTTATATAGAAGGCATAGGTGCCAGAACTCCCGGTGCTGTAAAGTATTTGGAGCTGTTTGATAAAAGTTCCGAGATTATTACGGAAGGTCCGGGAGAGTATTATATAGAGAGTAAAGAAAAAACGCCTAAGAACGAAAAGAAGAAAATTCGTAAGGGCGCAATGATGCTCTGCTTAAGCTGCTGGCATCCTGATATATACGAATTTATTACTGCCAAGCAAAAGCCGTTTCATCTAACTAAAATGAATATGTCCGTAAATGTTACCAATGCTTTTATGGATATTTTAAATAGAGTTAACGAGCTTGTTAAAAACAATGCTTCGCAGGAAGAAATTGATGCTGTAGATTTTTGGCAATTGAGATTTCCCGATACGGCTTTTGAAAAATATAAATCCGAATGGGATGGAGACTTGGATAAATGGGAGAAAAAAGGTTACCCCGTTAAAGTTTATCGCACAGTTAGGGCTACGGATTTGTGGGAAGCCTTAATGCAATCTACCAGCAATCGTTCGGAGCCTGGAGTTTTATTCCTAGATAGGGCAAATGAGACCCATTGTGCAAATTATATACCTGAGTTGCAATTAGTTGGGACAAATCCTTGTCTTACAGGAGATACCAAAGTTGCTGTTGCTGACGGGCGTACAAATGTTACTATCAAAGAGCTGGCCGAAGCTGGAAGAGATGTTCCGGTTTTAGCTTGTGATAATTCTGGCAGTATTGTTACAAAGTTAATGCGCAATCCTCGTATTACGGGATATAATAAAGACATTTATCGAGTGACTTTAGATGACGGAAATCATATTGATTGTACGTCTAATCATAAGTTTAGACTATCCGATGGTACATATAAAGAGGTAAAAGATCTATCAATAGGTGTAGCTTTGCACACAAATACGTTAAGTGTAGAAGAGTATAAACGTTATTTAGTACAGGAAGTTTTAAATACGGAAATTACCCCTAATCTTCAGCGTGATTCCGTACAACAACTGTGTGAAGAAGCAAAGTCTCAGGGTTATGAGGTAAAAATAGATAATGACATAGTTTTGGTTAAGAGGGTTTGTGAGGAATGTGGAAAAGAACATTTTGTTCCATTTACTCATCGCGAAATTGCGTTTTGTTCTCTGGAATGTTTAAATACCCATTTGAATAAAGAAAAAATCGCTGCCAAAACCACTAATACTGATTCAAATATAATATCTGCTGAGGATTGGCCTGTAAGGTTTGTTTCGTCTATTGAACATATAGGCAAACAAGATGTCTATACCGGTACAGTTGATGATGTGCATAATTATTGCGTTGGGATGTTTGAAACTGTGAATGAGCAGGGGCATCCAAAATTTTATATGCTTAATAATCAGCAATGCGGAGAGCAGGTTTTATACAGTGGAGGATGTTGCAATTTAGGATCCATCAATCTTACAGCATTTATAGAATATGATGAAACCAAACACGCTGCTGTTTTTAATTTTCAGAAGTTTTACGATATTATTCCTTATTGTGTAAGATTCTTGGATAATGTCATAGACATTGCCAATCTGCCTTTGGAAGAATATAAATATATGGCTGAAAATTATCGAAGAATCGGGCTTGGTATTACAGGTATAGGCTCTGCTTTAATGATGTTGGGTCTAAAATACGATTCTAAGGAAGCTAAAGACTTTTTAACTAAAGTTTTTGATGTTTATAATTTCTTAGGGATAAGGGCAAGTATCGCTTTAGCTAAATGTAAGGGCGCTTTTAAAGGATGCAATCCTGCAAAACATGCTGATAATATAAAATACACGTTTAGACATTTGCCGAAGTATATATTGGATGCTTTGCAAAAAGAATTGTTAGAAACTAACGGCATTCGCAATTCAGCTTTGTTCTCAGTCCAACCCACAGGCAATACAGGATGTCTAGCCAATAATATTTCAGGCGGTGTGGAACCTGTGTTTCAGTTAGAATACTACAGAATTGTTGGAGTGCCGATTGTTCCTGAAAGCATAAAAGATAAATGTCCTAGGTTCTGGGAGGGGGATTTTACTCCGAACAATTATTTCAAAGAAGTTAAATACGCAGATTTTACTTACTTGTCTTATGTAACTGAAACTGGCCAAGAATATCAGATACATAAAGATCGAGGTTTGTGTGAAAAAGTAAAAATTCGAGATTATGCTTATCAATGGATCTTGGATCATAATTTAGAATATCCACAGGAAGTTTTTACAACAGCTATGCAACTACCTGTTGAATCTCATTTGGAAATTCTGAAATTAGTATCTGCACACTTGGATTCCGCTGTAAGCAAAACGATAAATGTTGGTAAGGATTACCCTTATGAACAGTTTAAGAATGTTTATTTAGATGCGTATAATAGCGGCGTAATAAAAGGGGTTACGACTTATCGTGAGGGTTCGATGAGTGCAGTATTGCAAACTGCGGATTCTAAAGATGACGTAAATCCCACATCTACATCAATTATTCATCCCACTATTACTGCTGAGAAACGTCCTGATATATTGCCGTGTAGAGTATTTTTTAGAACGGTAAAAGGAATATCTTATTACTTTATTGTAAGTTTCTTGGAAAATAGTCCGTTTGAGATGTTTATTGACATAAATGAAGATAACATTTTTGACGAGGATGGAGAATGGGTTGAGCGCCGTCGCATTATACCTAAGACTGTAAAGGAAGGAACCTTAAAGAAGTTGGGCAAGGCTACGTTCGAGTTTGTATCTAAAGATGAGAAATTTATATATAAAATTGTAAAAGCCAATGAGTCTTCAGATAAAGCCACATTAACAGCCCTTGCTCGCTTGGTGGCTTTGAATTTGCAGTCCGGTGTATCAGTGAAAGAGATAATACATCAGCTATCTAAAACCGAAGGGGATTTTACTTCGATCGTGAAAGCAATTAACAAAGTATTGTCTCAGTGTGCTGGTAAAGTTGATCTTGGAGAAACATGCCCTGTTTGCGGAGGTAAAGTGTTACGTGAAGAGGGATGTAAAAAATGCTATGCATGTGGATGGTCTGCATGCGGCTAATCTAAACTTAACAAACGACGGACAGGTGATTCTTGTCCGTCGTTTTTAAAAAAACATGAAGGAAAGCGAAATTAATTTACCACCCCTGACATACTCCAACCGCTGAAGCAGTTGGGTTCTAAAGTTTTCTAGCCTTTAATAGAAATTGCTTTTTGAGGTGAGTCAGTTTTGGTAGATCTCCCACACCTCTTGCGCACATCTCTTTCTGTGCGCAATTGAACTATGTTTAAGTGATTTAACGCTATATTAAAGGCAGCGTTAACATCAGCATGTTCAACTGCATTATTTGCAGTCTTAAAAATCTTACCTTTACGTTGACCTAAAAGTCCCGTTTTACTGTCGGCTTGTGAAGTGTATCTGGGATCAATATATTCAACTTTAACCCCAAGCAGCTTGGCTTTATAATCAATCATTTGTCTAAATTGGTAAAAAGACCAACTGTGCAGTGAAGGTTTAAAGGTATGATTTGTTTTTGCAGTATTTCTTATATTTTTTAAGTTTTCAAGTCGTATGCCTTTGTTTAATTCTTTTGCTTTACGTACAATAAATGTTGTTACTTTGTGGTCTAAATCTTTGCAAATTCGATGTTCTCTATCTTTAAGTTTTTTAACTTGCTTAAAAAGTTTTTTCTTTTGAAATTGGCGTCGTATAGCTCGATATTTCTTGCGAATATGATTAGATTTTTTATTTAGCTTCCAGACCTTACCTGTTTGAGGATCCGCTAAAACAGCCATGTGTCCTGTGGTATTTAAATCTACGCCTAAATATCCACTGGGTTTCAGCATTGATACTTCACTGAAGCTACAGGCTACAAAACAATATTTTGAATTTATTTCAATTTGATTTATTTTAGTGAATCCTTTGATCGGAAAAGGTAACCTTAATTTTAAGGAAGGTATCCAAATAAAATCTTTTTGATAGGATAGTCCTTGATTTGGGATAATAAGATTTACCCTACGGATTCTTTTAATCTTTTTATTCTGCGTTATTTTTCTGATAATCTGGTTTGCAATGATAGATTTTAAACCAAAATGTTTAACTTGAGTGGAACTTGTACAATGATTTTTTAAAGCAAACTCAGCAATAGCTTTTGCTTTTTCTATTTCTTTAGAAAAATCCGTATTGTGTTTGACTTTAAAAGTTTTAATCATTTATATAATTTTATATAAAATTAAAATTATATGAAAGTCAATAAAATATCTAAACCTAGATGGAAAACCTCTGACACATGCGTTTATAACTGCAGTTACCATTTTATTTGGACTACTAAATTTCGACGCAAAATCCTTAACGTTGAAATGCAAGAAACCTTAAAAAACCTTATAACCGAAAAATGTGACGCTATGGGTTGGGAAATAAAAGCATTAGAAGTTTGTGAAGAACATATACATTTATTTATTTCTACAGGTCCTAATTGTGCTCCTCAGTTCATTATAGGACAAATTAAAGGTTATACGTCACGAATTATACGTGAGACTTATCCCATATTAAAACAAAAACTTCCCACTCTTTGGACCAGATCTTACTATGTAGATACTGTTGGATGTCTGAGAGAAGAAACAATTAAAAAATATGTTGAACATCAAAAAAGAACTTCAGAATTTATGTGCAATTCATCCAAGGTCTAAAGACCTTGGCTTTCTTACACACTATACTGTAAATATGGATTTGCCATGCCCTAAATTGGCAGATTTTTGCGGAGATTTGTCGTATAAACGTTGCAAGGATGATTTAACGCCTGAAAACGATAACGTAGTATTTTTAAATGGTGTAGGCAGATTAAATGCAGATATAATGTTTTTAACTGCAGCGCCATTAAAAGAGGATGTTGATGCGAGATATTCTACGCCTATGCATTTAAAATCGGGTGCCGGTGAAATGTTTCGCGCAATATGTTTGCAAAATGGAATTGATATTGATGACTGTTATTTTACGTCATTAATAAAATATGGAATAAAACAAAAGAATTTAAAAGGTTGTAAAAAGGATATAGATTATTGTTTGCCTTTGCTTCTGGAAGAATTTCAGTATTGTCACCCAAAAATTATAGTTTGCGTCGGTACGGAAGCGTGTGACTTTATTTTAAATTATAAAATAAGCGTATCAAAATTGGAAGAGGCGTGGTTTTTTAGTCAAGAACACAACGCTCATGTTTTTGTAATTAGCAGTATTTATAATGCCTATTATAAGCCTGAATTGTACGATAAATTAGATAAAGAGATAGGCATGTTGGCTGACTTTTATGATCATTTTCTACAAGGCAAGCCAATCGAACAGATAAAGTGCGACTATCAATGTATTTCAACTTATTCACAGCTATCCAATTTGTTAAATACTCTTAAGTCTGAAGGTTATAAATTATTTGGAGTTGACTGCGAGTGGGGTAAACAATGTTTTGTAGACGGATATCTTAGATCAATACAATTTGCTTGGGCTCCAGGTCAGGCAGCTTACATAAACTTTAATAATGAACAAGCTGAGTGGGTTTTTGATGCTCCAAAAGAAGCGGTATGTAAATTATTGCAAGATTTTTTTAATGACCCCGAAGTGCATTTTGTAGGGCATAATGGAGCGGCTGATGCTCAATGGATGTCAACGCATTTGGGACTAAATGTGTATGACGGCAAGTTTATTTTTGACACCATGTTCGGTATTCAGACAGCTGATGAATATGCTGATCAAAAGTTGGAAAAATTAGCCGCCAAATACACAGACAAAGGCAGATATGATATTGATCTGATTCTATGGAAGAAAAATAATAAAGGCGTATCCTTTGATGAAGATGAAGGATATGGACAAGTTCCTTTGGAAATTCTTTACCCATATGGTTGTTCGGATGCTGATGTAACTTTAAGGCTATATCCTATTATTAAGGATATGTTGATTAAAGACGGCACTTATGATTATTTTATGAATATTAAGTTGCCGTTTGTTATGGATGGATTTACCTCCATGTCTATTGCAGGCGTGCCTTTTTGTACCGAGGATGCCAATAAAGCGCGGATAGCTTATCTGGCCGCAGGCGTAGTTATGCAAAAGTTGTTTATGCAAATGCTTAAAAAAGAGGCATATGATTTGTTTTATACGGAAGTGTCAAAAATTCCGCAGGAAACGCCTGTAGCGAATATAGCTGAAATTCAAAAGTTTTTTGATGATGGAAGATCTTTTGAAGATATTTTCAACCTGTTAAAAAAACTTTATGGGCGTAAAGCTTTGCCTTTATTGCCGTTTGCCGAACATTATTATTATGTGGATGCCTTTAATCCCAATTCTGCAGAGCATAAAAAGAAATGGTTGTTTGACGTAAAGAAATACACGCCTATTAAAACAACTAAGCCGGAAGAGGGTAATGCAATACCTTGGGAAAGAGTATTAAAGATGTCTCCTGCTAAGCAGAAAAATTATAAGCCTGCTGTAGATAAAGACACGCTTAAAATATTTGCGGATAAAGGAGATGATTTATGTCTGCATTTATTGCAGATGAATGCAATTAATCAGATAACCAAGAATTTTCTAAAAGGTGAAGAAGGCGGGTTGCAAAAGTTTTTAACTTCTGATGGAAGGCTACATTCCAACTTCGTTATGACCGAAAGTTCGCGGCCACGATCGTTTAAACCTAATATTTTAAATATACCCAGATATGTGACAGACTACATAGATAAGGGATTTACGAAAGTATTAAAATATTTTAATATTACGGACAAATCTGATTTGTCAGAATTTAACGAAGAGAATTTTAATGAAATTGTAAATTCTTTACGTGAAACTTACGGCATTGTTGAAAATATAACGATAAAAGACATGGTGCCTGCGCCGTTGCGCTGGTGCTTTAAAGCACCTGAAGGGTATTGTTTTGTCGATGCAGACTATGCCACAGCCGAAGTATGGTCGATTGCATATTTGGCAAATGATAAAAAGTTAATTTCTACTTTGAATGATCCGGATCCGCAATTTGCATTTAAAAAGATGCCTGATGGTTCGGAAAAACAAGTGCGTATAGCATATTGTGATGACATTGTTGAATTTACTGAAGATGCAAAAGATCCTGCATTACTTGTAGATCCTAATGATCCGGATTTGGTGAGAAATAATGACGGGTCTCTAAAGCATCCGAAACAAGATGTTCACTGGGTTGCAGTGGAAAATAAATTTATGCTTAACACGCCCCGAGAAAAGTTAAACAAGAAGAAGACGAGAGATGCTGCGGGAAAAGTAGCTAATTTTTGTTCTGGCAAAGAAAATTATGTTTATACTTTAGAGGGTTATAAAAAAGCAAAGTTAATAAAACAAGGAGATATTTTAAAATCAATATCCGGTTTTACAAAAACTTTATCGGTAACTGCTTTGAGTGAACGAGACTGCATTAAGATCAGATTAAGTTCCGGCTTAGTGGCTACTTATCATAAGCATCATAAGCTTAGATGCTTTAATGGTACAGAAATGGTTTGGGTAAGAGTTAAAGATATCGATCCAAAAAGGCATAAAGTAGTTACCTTAAATCCGAGTTTTACTGAATTTATAGGCAATTTTAATGTTCCAAAAGATTCTTATACGAATTTTTATACAGAATTGAAACTTCGTGAAGGGGATAATACCTATCGGTTGCCTGAGTGGATATTCGCTTTAAGCCGTGCTGAGATTTGGAGTATATTGCAACGCTTTTTAGAATTAAACCCCCGAGTCACTGATGCGGTATGTTATCATTTTCCGTTAAAGTCTTGGAAAAATAATTTAGAATTTATTTCCGATATTGCTTTATTGTTGAATTTTATAGGCTTTCAAACCAAGCTTTCGTTGGAACAAGGCGAGGATGTTTTAGTGGCTTCGGCTGTTATTGAACCTAATAGGCCTTTGCAAAATATTTATTTTAGTGAAGTTGTTTCTTTGGAACATGTGAAAGAAGATATTGTGGCAATTGAATGCGAATCCCATGAATATATAGACACTTCAATGAATAGCCATAATTCGATTCCTTATGGCGCAAGTCCTTCTTTGCTGGAACGCAACATTGAAATAGCTTCAGGTGAAAAACCTGAACCTGGTACGGGACAAAAACTTATTGATGCTTATATGAACACCAAACCACAAGTTGCAGAATTTTTGGAATGGTGTAAGTCTCTGCCTGATGGACAAGGGTATTACCAATCGCCTTCGGGATTTAAAAGACATTTTAAAATACCACCTTTGGATGCTCAAATGTCGGATGAGCTTAGAGAAAGTATCATAAGTAAACTTCGTAGAGAAGCTTGCAATATCGGATTGCAATCTTTGGTTGCTGACTCTTTAGCAAGGGCCATACCTCCACTAAATTCCAGTTTTAGAAAGATGAATATGAAGAGCAGAGTAGTAATTCCTTTATATGACGCTATTTATATTTTATCTCCTTACAACGAAGTCGATTTGGCTGTAAGTATGTTGAAGTTTTTTATGTCTGAGAATAATTATTGGGATCTAAAAGGTGGACGCTTGCGTTACAGCATTGATGTCGAAGTTACAAAACGGTGGGGTACAGAACCTTCTGAAGAAGAACATAAAGAACTAACTGAAGGATTAAAAAACGCTTGCCAGACGTTCAAGCTTGCGTAGCGTTGGCAGGTACAAAAACACAAGAATATACACAGAAATATGGCTTATTTGAATCTATCACAATCATCTATGAATAATACAAAACAAAATTCAGTTTTATCTTCGTTTTTTCGGAATAATATTCCGTGGGTTAGGCTAGCTCCTCCTCGTGAAAACGAACCGAATATGGTTGTCCGAATACTTCCGGGCATGGATTTTTCATTTCAGAATAACACAGAAGCTCTACTAAGTTCTACAGAACCTTTTAAAACAGCATCCGGACAATATACATCTTGGGCGCAGTTTGTAAAAGGTTATATGTTTTTTGGCAGTTTTAAGATGCATTTGTTATCGCCTGATACTTTGGATATGACTTCACATACGTATCCAAGAAGAGGCGCAGATGCATTTTGCGATTTAAGGAGTTTTATCTTCTTTAACACAGGAAAATATGCAACAACAAATCCTCTTACTGTACAGCCTACAATTACGCCTGAAGAGGAAGAACTAATTAAGTATAGGCCATATTCGCCTAATAATACTGCTGCAAATTTTGAATCAGTTAAGCTACCGAGCAAACCTCGTACATTTGTTTTGTCTAATGTCCTGTATCGCAATCCTCAAACGGAGCAAATGGAGCAGAAGATAGGCGTATATAGTGAACAAATGTTCCAGACGCTTGTACAAATTGTTAAACAGCAGATTGCTGCCAATTCCGGTTTGTCTGCAGTGTCGGCAAATTATCCTGAATTACTGTTTGGAGATGTAACTGATCAGGAAACAGGATGTTTGCTTGAAGTAAGGTATTGTCATAATACGTTAACAAACAATAGAATACTCACTCTTACCCCTTCGAAAGATCCAAATAATGAAACACGTTTGGGCTATTCACAATATCCAGTTTCGGATGATATTCTGAAGAAAAGGTATATATTATGTGATCCTGAAAATGTTTTGGAGATCTGGACCTATCAGCAGCAGCTCGATTTGCTGTGTAAGGATCCGATGTTCCCGATCGACTTGTTGAAAAAGGCTAAGGATAATGGAGTCTTTAAAGATGCAGAACTGCATCTGGAATTGCGCGAAGAAGGTTTGGAAATGCTGGCAAGGCGTGAATCGTTTAAGCGAAATGCTGCTGAAGGCATTTATACGCCGCAACCTGGCGTTGCCAAAGCTGCTATAGGAAATCGCCCAATTCCAACAATACAAAAACCTGTGATTCCGATGCCAGCAACGGATAAAGCTGCAGCAAATCTTCCTCCAGTGAATGTTGAAGCTTTACATACAGCTTCTATATCTGCTAAAACGGCTGTGGAACCAGATTTAATTGTAGAAGATTATCATGAGGATGCACAAAATAGTGCGCCGGTTGTTGAAGAGGTTAAACCTGCGGAAACTGTCAAACGCTCAGTTCAGGGGGAGCCTTATACTCCAACATCAAATACAGATATTCCGGAGGATAATGCGACATTAAGTCGCGCTAAAGCTTCACTATCTGCAGAAGATTATGAAAAGTTTCGTACATTGCATATGGCAATGATAACGAATCCTCAAAAAATGACTCCTCAGACAATGATGGAGTATTTTCAACTTAACGCTAAAATACATTAATTTTAAATGCCTAGAATTAAAAAGGATCAATCAACAGCGGAGGTTAAACCCTCCGCTGTTGTAAGAGATGTTTTAGACGACTCTGGTATTTCTTTAAGGGCCATGGGCACAACCAAGAAAGCCAGTTTAGCCGGTTTAAGTTTGAGCCAGTTTTTAGAAGAAGAAGCTGTGCCTGCTTTGCCGTTTGAATCGCCTTTGTTACAATATACGTTTGCAAGTACAGGTATCAATACGGGTACTGCATTGGAAATTATTGGAGAAGATGGTATTGGTAAAACCACTATGGCTTTGTCTTTAGTTGGTATGGGATTGAGAAATCATCCGTATGCAGTTGCTTTATATTTAAATTCAGAGGGTAAAAATAAATTATTTAGCGAAGATCGTATTGCTTCTTGTTTAAGTCTTAATAAGCAGGAAGCAAAAGATATGATTGCTAATCGCGTGCGCTGGAGTGAAGTTGCGACGTTAAATCATGCATTGGAATCCATTCTGAATTTTGGGCGTGTAGTACGAGAAAATCTAGATAAACGAGGAATTAGCAGAAACGATTCTCCAATTTTTGTGGTTTTGGATACCTTGTCTAAATTGATGCCGAAAAACGAAGCGGCGTTGCTTGGTTTAGGGGACAAATCCAGTAATCCTGCAATTAATTCTTTGGAAGATACCTCAAACCTGGAATTTGCCAGAACATTGCAACGCTGGTCAAGGGCTATGGCTTATAGCCTTGAGGAGTACGGTATTTGTTTAATTTTGGTGTCCCATCAAAATACTAAAATTGAGATGAATACTTTTGCTGCAAGATTTTTATCTCAGGCTGCCTTGAAAGAAGACAACCGAACAAAAATTGGAGGTAATGCTTTAAATCAAAGTGTAACTTTACAATTTACTCTAACTAAGGGAAAAATTTTAACGAGGGAAACTTCGACAAGCAAAACTCCTATAGGTCAAATTGTGAAGTTAAAGGTGGTAAAAAATTCTCTCTCGATTCCGCATCGCGATTGTCTGTATGTATTAAATATAGATCATAGTTTTGATACGCAGGAAGAATGGGATCAGCCGTTAAAGTTTGATTACGGATTGCCGGAAATGTTTATTAAAGAACGCTTGTATGGACTAAAAGTAGCTTCAGTTCAAAAAGATACATTTACGTCTAAAGCTTTGAATATAGATAGCGCTCCTCGGCAGGATGTAATATCAGTACTTAAACCTTTAATATCTGATGTTTTAGATGAGTTAAATATACGCGGGCACGATCATATACAAGACATACAAGATGTGGATATCGAGGAAGATCAGGTGTTGGAGGGCGATGAATCTGAAGTAAATACTCCTGAGGGTTCTCAAGAAACTGAAGAAACATTTGATGATATTTCAGATGCAATAGGACCTTCTTTTGATGAAGAACCTGCGGAAGAGATTACATTAAATGCGGAAGTTACTCCGAAAAAACGAGGTCGAAAACCTAAAGTAAAAAAAGATAAGGATGACGAAAGGGATCTCTAATTTTTTATTGTATTCCGATCATAATTATCTTCAATCATTAAAAAAATTAACTGGCGTTAGGCTTCCTCCTGATATTCAAACAATGGAGGAAGCTTTATTTTATCACGTAAGTCAGGTAGGTGACCTAAATTTGCCTTTAGATGAAGATAATTTAATTGTTGTTTATGAGAGTATTAATCCTGTTTTGGCATTTGTTAATTCTGCAGTTACGGGCAAGTTAAATACTAAAATGTTTAATTTATTGGACTCTATTTCAACAGATCCAAACATGATTATGGTTTTGGCGGATACAAGCTTTATGCCACCAAATAATCTTTTTGCGTATTCTCCTAGTACAAAGCTTAGGAAACATGTTACGTCTAATACGGACGCTGCTGTATTCACAATGACTTCTGCAGATTATACTTTGGAAAAATATAATTCCAAAGAAGATCTGGAATTTATTCCTGAATGCAGACAGCTGATTTCTTTGAAATCATTTTTAATACAACTTTAAAGAATGTTGCTTAACTTACTGAAATTTACAAGTAAAGTTTAGTTTATAATCACTAACTTTTAATAAACTATATGCTTCGTATTTGTCCATGTGATGGCATAATCATAATGGATAAGGCTTTATTAGAGTTAGTGAAACAAAAAAAGCTTACTTATCATAAGGCATTGACGGACGAAAAATATAGGAAATATGTCTATTGGTACGAGGTATATCCTCTATCAACAGATGAAGATAGCCAATCAGACTGTGCTCGAGAATCGAGATTTGACAATTTAAAATCAAAATTTGCTCGACGAAAGCTGTCACGGTTATATCAAACTGTAGAATTTCGACGACGAACGCGCAAACCTTGTGATCAAAATAAATCTTCAAAGCGTACATCATAATCGGCACAAGACAAATACCACCTATCTCTTCAGGTAGGTGCCCTCACTAAAAAACCAGAACTTGACATTCTTGGACATCGGGAGGCCACGCCACTAATAACGTACATCATAATCGGCACAAGACAAATACCACCTATCTCTTCAGGTAGGTGCCCTCACTAAAAAACCAGAACTTGACATTCTTGGACATCGGGAGGCCACGCCACTAATAACGAAAGGTTTATATACAGCAAAAATACATGAATGAAACTATAACTGAAACACATAAAACCTTATCGAATCCACTACCTTCGACAAATGGTAAAACTTCGATTTTTGAGAAGAGACGAATCTTGGCATCTCTAGATAAAACGCATCGCGATTTTAATACCTATATGCGTAATCTGCAGAAGGTATTGGAGGTGTTTGAGTATCCTTCGTTAAGGCCTAATCAAGTTGAACCTGTAATCCATTTGTTAAAAGGTCAAGATTTGCTGCTTGTATCTAGTACATCTTCTGGCAAATCTTTTTGCTATATTGCCCCATCCTTAGCGATGGGGCATAAAACCATAGTGTTTTTTCCTTTGGTAGCGTTAATTCAAGACCAATGGAAAGAGTTGATGCAGAGAGGAGTGCGTGTAGGCGTAGTATCTTCGGGAGTATCATTAACAGAAGCGAATAAAGCCATGGCCGAATGGGAGCAGGGTGCTTTGGACTTTTTGTTTGTGGCTCCGGAAAGATTGCAAAATAAAAAATTTTTAGAGCTAATGGATAGAGTCCCTCCTGATTTTGTTGTGGTGGATGAAATTCATTGCGCTTATGAACAGGCTACCTCGTTTCGATCTTCATATAAAAAGATAGCGCCATTCGTGGAACGTGTTTGTCCTAAACTTTTTCTTGGTCAAACAGCTACGATGTCGGATGATGTGGAAAAGGCCGTTAGAGAAATTTATAATCTAAAGGATACGCCTAAGTTAGTTAAGTCTTACCCAAGACCGAATTTACATTTTCGTTCGATAAAAATTGAATCGGACAAGGCTGATGATTGGGTATTTCGGGAACTTAATAAAGCTCCATTGGTTCCTAGTATTGTTTATTGTTCTACAGTTAATATGGTATCCGATCTTTACAGGATTTATGGTCCTGCAATTGTTGGGGGTTCCATGATGTACACAGGACAAATGTCTCCATCCCAACGTAAAGCCAATCAAACAAATTTTCTCAACGGTAATATTCGTGTGGCTTTTGCTACCAATGCTTTTGGAATGGGCATCAACAAAGCTGATATTGGCAGAATTATTTTACGTTCGTTTCCAGGAAGTCTGGAGGAATTAATTCAGGAGTTCGGCAGAGGAGGTCGCAACGGTTGTGACTGTGATTGTGTCTTGTTGGCGGATTATCGTACATTAAATACACAAAACTTTTTTATCGAAACAGCATTTCCTGACATTCGTTATTACTATAAATTTTTTGACGCTTTAAAACAATTTCAGAATCCCAGTACGCATATGGTTACTGCTACATTAAAAGAGTTGGCAGACAAGATTGGTATTCATCCTATGTGTATTGGGGGCATTAGTGAAGCGTTGAAAGGGTTTAAGATAATTGATCGCGCTGAACCTACTACAGAGACTCGAATTAGATTTCTTGACTGTCCTGATGATACGTCTTCGGGTGTAGGTAAAAAATTTGCATTGTATAAAGAGAAGATTGATTTAATAGGTATTGATAATACTGATCTTTCTTGTTTTGAAGTTGATTTAGAATATCTTGCAGAAGAAGTTGGTGCATCTAATGTAAATACGATTAAATCTAATTTAACTAAATTTCAAAATTTAGGTTGGATAGATGTAAAAATGCCTTCTCGTAGTCAACCAATTAAGATTATTGGAGATATGTCCCTATTTAGTGAAGAAAAAATTAAGCAAGAGCGTGAAAAAAAGAAATTAAAGCTTGAAGAGGTAAAAAATTTTGTTGATATTCCTGATCCATATAAGGCAGAGTATTTAGATAAATACTTTGAAACACATAGCTAAAAATGGAAAATATCGAACAAGATAAACTTTTGGGAGCCTTAAATAAGGCTTCTGAAGGTTTACAAAATCTAATTTCAAGCGTTAAGACGCAAGACGAAGCGGTTAAGTTATTTGGTGCTGAGAACGTTCAAGAAGGCTCATATCAGTGCAAAGTTTGCGGAAAATTGGTAAGTTATTCAAAATTAATTATTTTTGATACTCCAGTAGTCAAAGGAGTCACAGCTTATATTTGTCCTGATTGTTGGAAACTTGTAAATGAAAATAAATTATGGAAGTTAGTTTGTGTAGGGTGTAAAGAATTTAAACAGGCCATGGAGCCTGGAATTAACCCTAAGAACGGTTTTGAATTTAAACCTGGAAAATGTTATCATTTGTTGCAATGTCCATCTTGTCACCCTGAACATTTTGACTTGACCAATAAAAAGCAAGGTGAGGTAATTGCACTGCCTTTAATTGAAGAGATATTATACGATCAAAAGCTAAAAGAAAGATTTGCTAAACCCTTTAAAGGGAATTTGGAATGATTTTTGCTTATGTATTCTTTTCGAGTCATAAATGTTAAGAGCTTACAAATACAGATTATACCCGACTGACGAGCAAAAGGTCTTGTTTGCCAAGACTTTTGGGTGTTGTCGTTTTGTGTATAATTGGGGGCTTAGCATCCAAAAATCTGAATATGAAAGCAAGAAAAAGAAATTGAGCAAATTTGATCTGATGAAAAAGATGCGAAGCGAATTAAAATCCGAAAGCGGTAGGTTTTCCGAAATTTAAATCTCGAAAGAACAGACAAAGCTTTCAATGTCCCCAACATTGCAGCGTAGATTTTAGTTCGTCAACAATAAGTATCCCTAAGTCAAAGAGTATTCCCGCGATTTTGCACAGAAAATTTGCGGGAAAAATCAAAACGGTGACCATATCCATGAATCCGTCCGGAAGATATTTTGCCTCGGTTCTCGTTGAGACTAATATTACCGAACGTTCGGTTTCGGAGATAAAGGAGGAAAATACCGTGGGAATAGATCTTGGGATTAAGAAGCTTGCCGTATGTTCCGACGGCAGGATTTTTGATAATCCCAAGAATTTGGCTCGCTCGCTGGAACTATTACGAAGAAGACAGCGGCAATTAAGCAGAAAACAGAAAGGTTCCGCAAATCGCGATAAAGCACGGATAAAATTAGCTCGTATACAGGAAAGAATAAGCAACCAGCGCAAAGACCATATTCACAAGGTGACAAGCATACTTACGCACGATAGCCAAGTGCGCACGATATGTATTGAAGACCTGAATGTGAGAGGTATGCAACAAAACAAAAAGCTGGCAAGAAGCATATCTGACGCTTCGTTTGGGATGTTTCGCAGTATTCTTGAGTATAAGTGCAGGTGGTATGGGATCAACCTCATAAGTATAGATCGCTTCGCTCCAAGTTCAAAAGCTTGTAGCAAGTGCGGATATGTATATGAAGGATTGAGGTTAAATGATAGAAGTTGGCGGTGTCCGCAATGTGGGAGTCTCCACGATCGAGATCTAAACGCCGCTTGTAACATTAAAAACTTTGGCTTGAAAGCTCTACCCGTGGAACGCGGGGAAGTAAAGCCTGTGGACTGTCCCATTGTGGATGAACGGCGTCCGCGCCCTAAAAAGCAACGGCAGGTAGAAGCAGGAAAAACGAGGAGTAATCTTACTCCGAAGCCGCTAAATTTTTAGCTTGACGGTTGTTCACTCCCGAAAAATAATTAGAATGAAAAAAGAAAATGAAAAAAGAAACTAAAGAATCTAAAAAAGACATAACACTTCACGACATATATAAAATGTACAACAGCGATAAGAGAAAGTTCGTAGATACGATTATAAATAGCGGAGAACAATGCATTCTTCGTGCAGGAAGTTTGACTGTTCCAGTTTACATGGAAGAGTACACAGAAGAGGAATCTCCAGACGAAAAGTTTTACTTCTTCACAGTTACGCCAGAAGTACTAGAGGAAGATATTGTAGATCTGAAAATTTTTAACGAGTTTATCAGTGATATGTTATTTTCTGTATCGGATTTTAGCGTATCTGTTAATTCTGAAAATTTAATTGAAATTGTTTTGGATCCTAAACATTGGAAAGAGTTGTTAACTGAACTAATTGAGGACGTTAGGGAACGTCAGATATTATATGCGAATGTTTGCGAATTGACACTTAATCCTTTTCGCCAATTTAACTTTAATACGATAGAAGTAGAGTAAAACACTGAAGGAGTCTAAATGAACGAAATAAATCAAGAATATAATAGTCAAATAGATAAGCGTTTAAGTGGTATAGATACAATGCCTTGTTATACGAATTTTAAAAGCAAGGAGGTAACAATTGTTCGCTTAGGACATCCCATAGGGATAACAGAGATGTTGGAGAATAAGAATGGTTCTGTCTTTGGAGGAGCTGTTTATATTCCAAAGGTACTTCGTCGAATCGGTATTCCCATTGTTGTTAGAACAAATGACAATAGTACCCTGGAAGTCACAGTGCCTGCTACAGATGAACTTTGGGATGCGATTGTAGAGACTCAGTTATTTATGGCTACTAATCCTATGAGGGTTAAGTTTGATGTTAATGGCATTGCTTATGATATTGTTGTGGATAAAGTTGTGCACAATATGGATAGTCCTGAATATCGTGGTTATGCCAATATTAAATGGCCAGAAGATCAAGAAGATCCAGATATTCTGCGTACTCAACGTGTTTTGTCAAAAGATTTTGGATCCTATAAGACACTGATGGAATATGTGCACAAAGATTCTTCACTTACTGCAGATATCGGAAACGTGAAGGATTCAGCAACAAGAGATCTTGTGATTCTTTCCTTTGATGGTGACAAAAAAGATTTTTCGATTGAGTTCCGTGATTCTTCGGTAAGTGTTTACGATGCTGAAGCTATTAGGGCTAAATTGTCGTCACTCTCTAAAAAGACACCAATCAAAACGATGGATTATATAAAAGATCTTAAAGCTATTGTGTCCGATATTCGTAAGGGAATGTATTATGTGAAAAAGCTTTAAAAAGTTTAAAATGCTTTAGTTAATAATTTAAGGGCGCCAATTAAGACGCCCTTAAATTATGTTTGCATTTCAGTAGAAAATTTGCCTTAATTTTTGCAGTATAATAATTATTATGATTCCTGATGAGGACAAAGATACGTTAAATAAAGAGACATACACTGTTGATGATAGTGATTATGTAAGATCATCTTTGGAAAATAAGGTTCAGGCCACATTAAAGGAAAGCTTTCCATTGGAATACGGTGGTGTGCGTTTAGAAGTAAAGAATATAAATATTCCAAAGCTTAAAAGATATACTTTAGGTGAACAAAAAAAGGCTTTATTGCAAAATAAATATTTAGCAAATAGTGTTAGAGGAGATTTGTATCTTTATGATGCAAAAACTGGCGAACTCTTAGATGTAGCTCCAGAAAGAACTTTAATGAGAGTTCCGTATTATACTGAACGTGGCACATTTATTCATAATGGTAACGAGTACAACACTTTAAGACAAATGAGGCTGCGTCCTGGAGTTTATTCTCGAAGAAAATCCAATGGCGAATTAGAATCACAGTTTAATGTGGAGAGGGGTACAGGCAACGGATTCAGGGTATCTTTAGACCCCTCATCTGGTATTTATAAATTAAATGTCGGACAATCCAGTTCAAATCTTTACTCGATACTACATGATCTTGGTATATCCGATGAAGAATTGGAATCAGCCTGGGGTCCGGATATTTTAGCACGTAATAAACGTAGATACGATCCAAGAGCTTTAGCCAAAGTTCATAGTAAATTGGTACCGAAACGCATTTCAAAAGCGACAAACAGGGATGAAATGATTGCTGAATTAAAAGAGGCATTTGATAATCAGCAAATTGATGAAGAAATTAAATTAAGAAATTTAGGATAATTTATATATGTCGTTTAACATTAGTAATTTTAAAAAATTTGCGGATTACGCTCCAATCTACATTCCAAAGAACACCGTCACCAAAGATGAAGCAAATGTTTGGGCTCAAGATCCAAATAATGCTAAAATTGTACGAGAATTTAAGCAAAACGTAAATGATTTGGCAAAAGAAAATTATGTTTCAAATGCTGTCAAAGATAATGAGCTTGTAAAAGTTAATAAAAAGGATAATGGCCTGGTGCGAATGGGGAAAAATGTTATTAATTCCTCTGCAAATTTTGCTACAGACTTGTATTATAATGCTCCTAAAGCTTTGAAATATGTGTCTCCATTTGGCGCTATTGCCTCTAAAGTTATGCAAGGGAATAAACCTGATCTACATGCAAAAGTGCAGCAAATGATGAAGGAACATCCGGAGTTGCGTTATTTTTCATCAGGTCTTAATGCATATAAAGGTTATTACGATCCCAATACTATGGCTCGCAATGCAGCGCAAGATGCAAATAACCTTAAAAATGAAATTGATAACAATGCTCTTAGTGCAGGCCTTACTGCTGCAGCAACTGCAGCTACCTTACCTGTAGGTGGTGCGGGCGGTTTAGTTGCACGAGGTGGTAGTTTAGCCGCTTCCAGAATTGCCGCTCGAACAGGAAGTAAGGGCTTAGGGAAAACTGTAGATTGGGTTTCTAGAAATCTTTTAGAACCTGGCATTCAATATTCAGTTAACCCTGTGGCGGCTGTGGGAGGTGTGGCTAAATTATTAGTTCCAGGAGGCGCACGTTCTTTATCAAGTCGAGCAGTAGAGGGTGCTTTAGGGGCTTCCATATTGCCATGGGGAAATAATTCTATAGATAACGCGTATAAGACGGACTTTAATTTTAAAACTTTCTTAAAAAATAATCCTGAATTTGCGAATTTATCTGATGATGATCAGGGGCGATTATATCAATATTTGCAAGACTTTGGATTTGAAAACTATATACGCAATAATCCAGAATTGTTAAAACGTATTGAAAATACTCCTGAACAGGATCGAGTGAAGCTACTTAATGAGTTACGTGCAAATTATAAAGGAGGGATTCCAAATATAAAGGAGTATGCCTCAGAATATAATGAGTCGCGCAACGCTCTTTTAAATGCCAATAGGTAGTAAGCAGACTGGTTAATATTATGTTTAAGTTTAGCACCCATAAAAAAGCATCTACTTCACCATTTCCGAAAATTCAAGTGGCGGAAATGGACAAGAATACCCCAAGAGCTTCAGTAGGATTGGATTCGGTTATCAAAGCTACAAAAAAACTTTTAGCAATAAATCGCGGAGATACGGATTCTGACGAAAGAGATTCTTTAAGATTTAAAAAGATTTTAGGGCCTGATGATTTAATTGCTGAACGGGTCAGATTGGATGCTGGAAAATTGCGCAATGCTTTAATGTTTAAGCTAAGCAAGAATCGCAGTTTAAAATTCTTCCCGTCCGGAGCTTTTGATTCTTATGCCACTGGGCATATTATAGGTAATCCTTTGTCTTTGCCATCAGAAGAAATTAATCCGGTTTATAATCTTGATCAACAATCACGAGTGACGGTTTTTGGTCCTGGGGGAGTTTCATCATCCGATTTAGTATCTGAAGAGGCGCAAAATGTGCACCCAAGTCAGTTTGGAGTGATTGATGCCGTGGTGGGCCCTGAATGTTTGGTGTTTAATCCTAGATATGAGATTTTAACTGAGACTGGATTTAAATCTATAAAGGATATAACTTTAAAAGATAAAATTGGTTATTGGAAGCATGACGATAGAATCATAGGTTTCACAGAACCGGATAAAATCATATTGCAAGAATACGAAGGGAATATTGTTGGCATTGACAATGGAGTAATTTTTCAGGAAACAACGCCTGATCACCGTGTTTTAATAACGAATCCGGATTTGGCAAAGGATTTACAATATGAGATTGTTGAAGCAAAAGATCTTATAGAAAATCCTTTAAAAGATATTTATTTATTTTCTGTACAGCAGGATTTATGTAAACAATCTTTAAAAATTGTGCCTGACAATTGTTATGTAAAATATTTTCATGGTCAAATTTGGTGCTTGAAAATTTCCGGTGGTATGTTTGTTATACGTTATGGTTCAGAGGGAATACCTTATTGGACTGGTAACTCAGAGAAAATAGGAGTTGACGTTAGGCTAGCTTCTATGACAAGAATTGGTAAAAACGGAAAATTATATACTTTATTAAGGGATCGAAAAACCGGTAAAAAGGTTTGGATGACACCTGATGAAATAGAGGACAATATTGTAAGTTTTCCGGTTTAATTTAAGAATACTAACATTAAAATATGAACCAAAAAGAAATAATAGAAAAGGTTATAGATCTTTTAAGAGCTAACTTAAATTCGGAAGAGGAGGTTATTGAGGTTGCAAAAGTTTTCACAAGGGATGCCTATAGGGAAGCTAGAAAGGGTGATTCTTCGTCATTTCCTTCTGATAAAATCATAGCAAAAGTCTTTGGCAGTTTTAAAGAATTTAAATTCCAACTTTTAGCTACATTGCAAGGGAGACTTACAGCGGATATTTCCGATTCTGGTATTAAACATAGCACAGATAATTCGGAATATATAGTAGAAGCTGACGGGGTTTTATATAATCCAAATACTGAAGATTATGTGTTTGATTTCACTAATGTTGCAAATATAGCTAATGTAATAACGCTTAAAAAGACACAACTGTTTGCAATTTTACAGGATTATTCCAATTTTGATAACAATCCTCTCACGGTTTCGGAAATTGCTTTAAAACATAAGATTCCTACATTCATATTAGAGAAGATTTTACACAAGCTCAGATTTAGGCATAATTCCTTGCCTGTTACATCGTCTTATCTGACTGAAGTAAATGATGATGAAAAGGTTGTTGAAGATTTGGCAGCAATTCGTAAATTTCGTGTAGCTGAAAAATATAATCATCTACAGTGGAAAGAGATACAGTTAAATGCGAATAAGTGGATTCAGTTTGAACAATGTATCTATAATCCTATAAAGGATGTGCTTTCGACGTTTAAACTTCCCAGAGTTACTCAGGATTGTTTGCCTAAATCAATAAATATAGGAAAAAATTCTTGTAAATTTGCAAAGGATAAAGCGTTTGTTGTTACTTTATCTGATCTTCATTTCGGAGTATTTACAGATAAGAATAATGTGTTTTATTCTGATAAGGATTGGACTATAGAAAGTACTAAACGTGCCGTCGATAATTATATTAAACAAATTGTCGATGAACTTTCAAATATGCGCGTTATACCGAAGGAATGTATTATTATTTCCCTTGGGGATATTTTACATTCAATTACAGGATTTACAGACAAAGGCACTCAATTAATTGTAAATCCTAGAGGTGTGACTCAATTTAAATATGCCTTGGAATCAATTTCTTATTTCCTACAGCAACTTGCGGCAATTTGGAAGGGTATTTCACGGATAAAGGTTAAAGCTGTGAGTGGGAATCATGATTCATTTGGAGATTGGGTATTGTTTACTTGCCTTGAACAAATGTTTAAGGATGTTATGGATTTTGAAATCGGCTCATCTCGCTGGTTGATTTTCCAATATGGAGCGAATGCTTGTGTATTGGAACATGGTGCATCTGCAAAATATCATAGTAAGGTGCCAAGTGATGATAAATCCAAAGAAAATTATGTACAAAAATTACTCTTAGAAAAGGTAGCGCAATTTAAATCTCCAGTTTTAAATCGCTATTTCTTTATGGGAGACAGGCACCATTATAATCAAAAAGAGATGTCGTCTTTTGAATTTATTCAATTGCCTACTTTAGTGCCATCGGATGATTATGCGGATAACTTAAACTTAAGTAGCCGTGCTCGTCAGATTTGTTTTGTAATGGATGCACAAAAAGGTATTATCAAAACAATAAACTTTTTTATTGACGTTTAAGAAATAATTTTGCTTAATTATTCTATAATAATTCTATGGATAAGAAATTTCAAAAGATGCAGCAACAAATAAAGCAAGCTTATGTGCTTGGATTTAAAAATCAGTGCAAGATTCTCGGCGCTTCAAAAGAACAAGTGCCTGAGTTAACAAAAATTGCATCGGCACATTTTGACGATGTTGGCAGTCGTTATACTCAAAAGGTTGCTAGCTGCAAGGATGCTATTAGAGAAGCCCTAGCTTCTTTAAAGTAGTTTTTGCTTTTGTTGCATAGGTTCTTTTTAAGCACACACTGCTTGAAATGTCTTGCAGTGTGTGTATTTTTGTGTTCCTATCTTGGACATGTTGGTAGATTTAAAGAAGTTAGATGAAGCTTTAAAATTTGTTGCACGTGCTAATAATTTAACCTTAAAAGGGTTTTTAACAGGAAAAGGTCTTCAGCGTGGTATTATTTATTATCTCAAAAAGGTATGTGATACTCCATCTTTGTATACCTTGGAGAAAGTTTTTAATGCTGCAGGATTGAATCCTACAAGTTTTATATTTACACCTTCTTCCAAAACCGTGCCGTTTAACCCTGTGTCTGATCTGTTATGTCCGGAAAAAATAGTCACCCGAGATAATTTAAAGTTATTTTTTAAATCATTGATTTACAATTATGGTGATTATCTAATGAGTTTAAGTTTTATCCATAAATTTTTATCTAATGAATTTCCGGATATTCGTATGGATTTGCTTATTTATGGGGATAAAAAACATGCGTGTTTAACTATAAATTTATCTGACGACAAAATTTTATACATTTATTTTAGATTGTGGCATAATAAAATTTATAGCTGCTTAGCAGATAGCACAATTCCTGCAGAGAACTTAAACAAGGTTGCGTATGATTCCTTGACAGCTACAATTATTTTAAAATATTTAAGAATAGTAGACTTAAATACAACTTTGATTAAAACAACTTAAAAACCATGAGTAGTATAAAGGATCCAAAATCTTCAGTAGACATGTTTGCTAATATTTCTAAAAGCATTCAACCTGTAGATGTAAAAAGCAGAGTAACTATTAAAAATTTTCCTGTTGTGTCAAACACTTCATTGGAAGATAAAGTCAATGTTAACCCAGTCCCTGTTGATACAGCAATTGAAGAAATAAAAAAATCTGAAGCATTTAAAAAGGAATTGCCTGCAGAGGATGCAACAATTGTAGAAAGGTTAAATGCCATTCATAGGGATATTTTTGAAGTAAAAAATTTATTAACAAAAGTCTCTTTAACTCCTGAAGTTAATAATTATCCAGCCATAACTTCCACAGAACCTTTAGATAAATCAGAGGGCATTTTTGTTATTCCGAATGTTATAAATTATAACTTTAAGTTTATTAAGTTTCAACTGGATGGCAATTTATGCAGTTTAATTGTTGATCCAAAAGATTTTACTTTAGAGGTAAATCCTGGAACAGAGGCAGTAATTAAATTACCTCAGGAGGGTAAACCCGATATTTATACGGAATTTAATTTACGGGTTTTGTCTTCAAAAATTTTAGTCGATTTAGGTAATGTAGAATATAATATATTTCTTTTCTATATTCCACAGCATACAACAAAAGCTTGACGTAGTTATACTTTTGAGCAAAATTGTACTTAATATGATAAAAAAAGGCGTAGTAGTCAAAGATGAATCTTCTCAGCAAGAGGTATCAGAAGAAGAACTTATAAAAGACAAGAAAGAGAATATTTCTGATAATTGTCCAGATTTTGCGAGTATGGTAGCTGAGTTGCCTCTTTCCAAGCCTGAAAATTAAGATGTCTGATAGGCCTATTATATCCGATTTTTTCTCTCCCTATGCTTCAAAGTTTAGGGATCCTGTTTTCATGCCTTCATCGGCATGGTTTCCTAGAACTCTAAGCGAAGGGTTTGAACTATGTCAATGGCTGTATGCCAATGTTCCGATTTTTCGTCAAGTAGTTCGTAGACTTACGTCATTTTTTATATCGGATTTTGAATTTAAGAATTGCGATGAAGCTACGCAAAAATCTTTAAGAGCATTTTTTAACGATATTCTTGATATAAAGCAGATTATGCAGAATATTGGGGATGAATGGGGGTGTTATGGGAATGCCTTTATAAGGTTATACGTACCATTTCGTCGAATTTTAATTGATCCCCGTCCGCAATTTAGCGGCAAATTTTATACTTTTACAGATTTTCGTGATAATATTAGTTTAGTTAAGTATAATTCAAAAGATTTAACTTTTACAGTTCCCGATCCTCAAAATAATTTTCAAGGTACAATTACTTGTCAGTTTATAGATAAGATCGATAAGCGTAAAGAAAACTTTCGCTTAATGCTTATTGACCCTCGTTATATTAGGATCATTCATAGTAGAATTAACGGGGAAAATACTTATATTTGGAAGTTTGATCAAGACATAAGAGAGCAAGTGGAACGAGGAGTACTTGACGTAATTAACACGATTCCGCGTTCTATGCTGGAAGCTTTGAATAAAAATCAGGATTTTAAATTTAATAAAGGTGAATTATTTCATTTTAGAGGTCCTGTAATTTCTGGGTTGTCACGTGACGGCTGGGGTATATCAGAGTTCTTGTTAAACTTTCGTGTAATCTATAAATTGCTACTTTATTCAAAGGCTGACGAAATGTTGGCTTTGGATTACGTAACACCGCTTCGAGTTATATCTTTGGATCCACATGCATTACAAGGAGGTAATGACAGTATTGCTCAATCTTTTGACGCAGTAATGTTCAGGGATCAAATGACTCGTATGGTTGCCAATTATAGGGCTGATCCAACAACTTGGCAAGTAGCGCCTTTTGCATTGAATTATCAAGAGTTGGGAGGCACGGGCAAACAGTATATTAGTAAAGACATAATAAATGCGGAAAAAGAAGAATTGCTTAATGGTGCAGGCTTTCCGTCGCGTTTGTATGATTTGTCTTTAGACTTGCAGGTTTTACCTACATCTTTAAAGGTGTTACAAAATAACTTTTGGTATATCTATAACCAATTTAATAAATTGGGCAAATGGGTATTAAAAAAGACGCAGAAGATTTTTAATGAAAAACCTGTTGAAGTTGAGTTGCCACAACCGAGGATTATTGACGACGTTGAAACACAAGCTGCCAAGATGAATCTTGGTATGCAAGGGTTGCTTCCGTATAAAACCTTTATGGAATCGTTGGGTATTACCGATCCAATCAGTTCCATCACTCAAAGACAGCGTGAAGACGCCCAGATACAAGTTGAGCAACAGAAAGTTCAAGAAGAAATTCAAAAGGAGCAAGAAGCACGCCAGAATCTTGAAGCTGAACTTCAAGATAACTCTATGGCTGCAGGTGGTGCTGCTCCAAGCACTTCCGTGCTGACAATGGAACAAAGGGCCATGGGCATAGCACAACAGCTGTTAGCGATGCCAGTAGGCCAATCGAGACAGCAACTACAACAGCTTGAACAATCTGACTTTACCTTGTATTCATTGGTGAGGTCTTATATGAATAAAGAACGAGATCAAATGAGGAATCAAGGCTATGCCCTAATGAAAGAACAGAATGGATATAACTTAAATGGCTAATTCAAATACACAAGCAGCATTTGATATTTTTTCTTCTTTATTTAAAGACCTTAGCTTAGGTAAAACTACAAAGCTAAGAACTGACACTGCAGATAGTGTTAAAGTAAAAGATGGAGATACAGATGTAGAATTTGGGGTGAATGATAATTCGCGTCAAATTAATAGTCTGCCAAAAGTTAGTGATTTTAAGTTAAAATTCGATTTAGGCAATCGCTTTCCACAAAATACCATGGACTCAGGTTCAAGCATTCAATTTCCGCCGAATTTTTACACATACGAATACTCTAATGTCAGCACTGGTACAGGTGCAGGGCAAGAAATATTTCCACGTTCTATGGTCAAATCTTCTGCTGTTGATTGGAAAAATGTTCCCGAGGTTAAGCCTGGTACACAATTTGTGTATAATCCATCGAAATTTGAAGAGTTTAGAGACGCTGCACTTGATATTACGAAACCCATTAATCCTTTATATATTACAGGACAATCTGCAAAGGGCGGTGCAATACAAGGTGCATTGGGAGGTGCTTTAAGTTTTGGGGCATTAGGAGCATTAGCAAATGCTGGATATCGTTGGTGGAGAAATAGAGGATTACCTCCTGAATATCGAGATCCTGAAGATACACTATCACGGTCTCTGTTAAAAGGGGCTTTAGCAGTAGGCGGTGCTGGCGCCTTATTAGGTGCGTTGTTAGGTTCTGAACAAAAAGGGGAGAAATCTACATGGGAGGCTTAGAGCAAAGGTTACTACAGGATTATACATTACCTTATAATCAACGTATGGCTTTAATTGGTTATGTACAAACATTACCTTACAGCATTCAATCTCAATTAAATGCAGCCACATCTACAGCAATGGGTGCAGGTTTAGGTGCAGTGGTAGCCAAATTGTTGTTTAACATGGGGTTAAAGGGTTCTATTATTATGTCTATATTAGGTGGACTTATGGGAAGAACAATGGGCATAAATAATTCTTTGACACCCCCGGCATTTAATCCTTTACAAAATTCTGGATTTAGAGATACTTTTGGAAGGCTGCTTTAAAATATTTATAGAAATGTCTAATAATACTTTTAAAAAATTTGGTACTACTTTGGAATTATTTTCTTACGGAGTAACTCCGAAAAATATTTCTTCTGAAGTAATTGAACAATATAATAATGCAGATAAAGCTGCTGAGCCTGATTTGGTAGATCATGTATATACCAAACTCGCTGCTTCGTTTGCTGATCTACTTAGGGTTACAGATAATTATGAGTATGCTCCGGAAATTTTGGTGCTTACTAAGGTTGCATCTGCAAACAGTAACCAATGGAATAGTTATTATCATAATGTGGTAAACACTTGCATTAATGCTTCTATTGATTCCGTTAGTGGTATGTACAAACATGCAAGCAATCCTGCTCTTGGAGCTGCAGCAAAAGCATTACCTGGCGTTGTGGGAGGTTTGCCAGGTCTGGCATTAGCAGCAATTCCAATTATCGGAGCATTATTATCCGGATCCGCGTACTTTGCAGAAAAAAGTGTCAATGAAGACTCTGCAGATGTAGAAAAACAAAAAGCCAAGAATATAGCCTATAGAACTTTAGCTGCAGACGTTGTTCGTAGATTACGAGATGAAGGGCTGTCTATAGGTCCTGAAGATAACTATGAGTCTTAATGGAATGTCTAAAGAAGATCTATCCAAACTTGAAGATTTAGAATCTCCAGGCGAAGGGATAGGAGAACTTGCCCAAGTATCTAATGCCTTAGCTGCTTCAGATGTGATAATAGATGCATCACGGACTGTATCTGATGAGAATTTATCCAGTCAGGCAAAATCTGTAGAATTAATTGATTATACAAAAGATTTAATTAATAATGATGAGAACAACATATCTGCAAAAGCTACTTCAGACACTGTGCCAGTTTATCCTGAATGGAATAAAATGCCGGTAATTAAAAACCAATTGGAACAGTATCCAAATTTATGTGAGAGAGTTAAAACTTGTGTATCAGTTTTAGACTTTAAAAATTCGGAAGATGTAGAACAATATCAATCACTTTTAAACCAAGCGCAAGGAGAATCTGCTTGCATAAAGCTACGCAACAGTATCATAAAATTTTCTGAACAAACCGGTAATTTTATTGCTTTAGTAATCTTTGACACATTTAAATTTAAAAGGCCTTTATAAACATGAATATCTCAGATTATAACATTTTGTCCACAATTCTCACGGCTGCAGCTGCAGGCGGAGGAACTAGTCTTTTACTTAATACCATTTCTGAACTACGTGATTTACAACGAAAACGTAATTTAGAAAAACGTATAACAAAGCGAGTAACAGGAACAACAGCAGATACCACAGATGAAGATTTAAAAAATCTTTTAATAAAAGATGCTTTAGAGGATGATAATGTCAAACACGCTGCGGAAGAAGATCGCCATGGAGATGCCTATACTGTAATGGCAAACGTGTTGGGAAGTATTCTTGCATTGGGAGCTTCTTATTATGGTGCAAATAAGCTATATAATTCCGTAAAAAAGAAACTATTACAGGATGAAGGGGCTGACATTACAAAAGATTATTATGACCAGTTATTTCTTTTGAAGAAGTTACAAGATCAAAATATTGTAACTGGACGTACGAGAAAATACGGCTCTTTTGCAGGCGCTTTAGGAGGTCTAGGTGGTATTTTACTCTTAGGGGGGTTGGCTTCGGCAATTATGACACGCCAAATTTTAAAGGATAAATATCCATTATTAAATACTTCTAACGCATACGATGAGGCTTTAAAAATTGTCCCACAGCCTGCATTAGAATTTGCAGATGATCGTAAGTTAAGGGAACAGAATGAACTTGATAAAAAAGAACTTTTACGAAATTTGGTTGAAGAAACTTCGGAAGACAATGAGGGAGCTTCTTTAAAGTTAGCTTCTACTGTTAAAGATTTACTAGCTGATGAAGTAAATGAGAATATTCTAAAATTAGCTTACTACTCAGAAAATGAATGTGCAGACAATCTTGGAATACAAAATATTGTACATAGTGTAGCTAACGGACATAGACATTTACTAAAACAAGCTAATACTATCGAAGAACTTTTTGACATTGCAGACAAATGTGCTTTGACTAAGTTTGCTTCTGCAGAACCTCTGAAAATTCAGTTGGCTTTTACAGCAATTGCTAAAGATCCAATGCTAAAGGAAACAATTATTCCTGCAGCAGGTATACAGGTATTACATGCATATCCACTGCAAAATAAATTAGCTTCTTTAATATCTGAGGAAGTGGATAATGATTTTGCAAGATCTGATATGTCTGTTATTTGTGCTGTTAATAATTTGTTAAGCAGGGCGCACGCTTTTGCACCATTCCGCAAAGAAGCAGCTGAAAAGTTAAAGCAGGAAGACAAACTTGATAAAATTTTTGATTATCCTTTTGATAACGGCTTGACAACCTTTACTCAAATCTGCAGATTTTTGGATAATTAATCTGCAGGGTGATGAGAAAAAAGGACAAACTAATTTTTGAAGGGATCACATTTGATTCTGAAGAAGAAATTCAGTTTTACATTTTTCTACGTGATGCAAAAAGACTTGGGTTAATTGTAGATTTTCAATATCAACCCGAGTCTTTCTTGTTAGTTCCTAAAGCTACAGAGGATATAATAGTTAATTTAAAGTCAGGTAAGCAAAAAGTTAAAACAAAAGTTGTTTATCGAGAGCATAGCTATACTGCGGATTTTTGGGTTAAAGTAAACCCTGAAAAGTTTTATAATTCAGTAATTCTTAATAGTTCAAAAATACGATTGATAGATGATGAATTTTATGTCGATGTAAAAGGTGATTATAATCGTCATGGGGGAGATAGAATTTTTCCAATTCATCAAAAGTTAGTTTTTTGGAAGTATCATAAACATGTAAACAAAATTGTACCTGATGAGTTTTTCCAGTCTATAGGGTTTATTCCTGAAGAATTACGTTGGATAAAAAGAAGAAAAGTAAAAACTTTAAGACCTAAATATTTAAATTTAAGGTCTTTAGAAACAATTTTTGAAAACAACCAAACACAAACCAACATAGGATTTTTGCCTACTGTTGAAACTTTTACCGCATAATGTCAGAAAAAATTGTTGTTAAAAAACAGCTTTTAAAAGATTTTAAACCTACTTTTAAATCCAATGGTAGGGTAATGGTTTTAAAAGATAAAGTTACTGAAAGCGGAGACATAATAACAGATTTATTTAATTCTTTCGGTAATCTTTCGATTAAAAATGATACCCCTGTCACAGGGGTTATAGTGTATATTCCTGACAATGTAAATAAACAAAGCTTAGGCATTGAAGTAGGCGACAGAATTTTATCTGTGCATAATAAAGTTATTTATATATCAGATCAAGAGCAACAGTTGTTTTTAGTGTTAGAAGATGATATCTTGGCAAAGATTCCTATTGATTTAGAATTGGATTTTGTAAACATGAAGAAGACGGACGTAGGATCTGAAGATGATTACTACGGATTTAATCAAAAGAAACATAGAGATCAATTTGAAGACTAAATTACATATGGAAAAAGTATCAGCAAAGGAAGAACAGGCAAATTATTATAAGAATGTAATGTTGCCAACTTTAAACGATTATTGGCAAACCGTTAAAGGATTGGCATATTACGATTATCCTCCTGCAATTACAGCGGAAAATATCGGAGCTTTATATTTCCCAAGATTGTTTTTAAAAGATAGGGATAGCGATTTGGGGAAGGTGCTTATTTCCGTGTTGAAAAAAGACGGAGATAGAATCCCTGATACTCCTTTGCATAGTTATCCGATTGTGCAAATAAAAGAATTTGTTAAGTTTTTAACTAAAAAATCAGCTTAAATTTAAAACTTGCGGATACAGAAGATTTAATGTTATATTTTTAGACAAGTAAAATTATGTCCCAAAATTTTGTTAAAGATACAGCAAAAGATCTTCTGTATTCCGCATTGTTAAAGTGCGGTTATAAAAAGTATGCAGACTCAAAAAGCCCTTCAATTAAGTCTCAAGGGTTAAGATCTGATCGTTTTAATTCTATGTTGGCAGAATGGAAACAAAAACGGGCGGATGAAGCTGCAAAGGCAGAGCAGGCTGCGCTCGAGGAACAAAAATCTAAAATGGAAAATAGTGCGCCACCTTCACAAGATCCAGGTCCTCAAACACCTGCAGATCAATGGAAACAAAACGTATCAAATTTTGCCAATACACCACAAAACCTAGGCACAAATACAAAGCCAGCTCCGGCCAATTCTCCTCAAGATGCAGGGTTACCTACACCTCCAAGTACACAGTTGCCACCTAAAACGTCGCCAAATATGAAAGTTGCTAATCAAAATATAGTATTTAAGTGGAAAGTTAATTTCAATGAGTAGTGCAGTATTATCAAAGATTTTTCGTAAATTACCGTCTTTATTAGGATTTGGTTTAGGTGGTTATGCGGGCCATAATATGGCTCAATGGGAAAATGCGCATTTATACTCTAATGATACCACTAAATCCTTAGCTGATTTAACCGGTACAGGAGTTGGCGCGTTAGGTACGGCTGCATTGTTTAGCCCTGCCCATCGCGCTACTGGTTTAAAGCTTTTGGGAAGTTTAATGGGTCCAAAACAACTTGGTTTATACGGAATTGATAAATTTACCCAAGGTATTAATGCGGTAGAGGACTACACGGATATTCAGAATGAATTGGCGGATAAAAATGTTGAAATTACAAAAAATCAATTAGAGGCCGCACTGCAAAATAAAGAAATTGCGTCAATGTCTAATGAAACATCAAAAAAATGGTTGGATTTAGCAAATAAAGGCTTGCCATACATTGGAGGTTTAGCAGCTCTAATTACAGCTTTATATGCATATAATTCCTTTAAGAAAAATAAGGGCAATGGAAATGTAGCGTTTCAAATTCCTGAAGAAAAATTATCGCCTCAGTTTTATAGTAGATTAGGTAGAGAAATTTTATTTAAGGATCGTGATGAGAACGGTAGAATTATAAAGAGGAAGTATATCAAACAAAATGATATAGAGGATTATACATTACCGGAATATAATGAAGCTGTGGAGAAGATTGCTTCGGTTTTAAATATAAAGCGAGCAGCAAATCTTACTAAAGATACAAGACAATTGGTAAATAATGTTAATAATTTAGCTGAAGACATTAGAGTTCCAGAAGCAAAAGCAGAAACTATAGGTCAGGTAATCGAGAAGCATCCTTCTAATAAAACATGGGGAGGATTTGTGGCCAATACATTAAATAAATATGGTCCATTTGCATTGGAATATTTTGGATTAATTACACCTTCTGCACAAATTAGACAAGCTGTAAGTTTTATTGATCAAAATGGGCGTTCCCGCGCTGCTCCTTCTTTAACCGCAAGTTCTATGTATTCGGATCCTAGTGCTGTGGGTAGATTATATGAATATGCGCGTAATCGTATGGCAAAAGCAGGCAACCCCTATTTCACACATAGTTTAAGTTATCCGAATTTTGGAAATTATTTCTTTTAAACTTTAAAAAAAAATTCTCTTGACGTAAGCGCAGATTTTTTAGAATCTGCGCTTAATTTTTTAATACTATGATTAAAGAACTCGAACTAAAAGCTCCGAAAGGAAAAATTATTGTTAGGCAGCTGCAAGCTGCGGAGATGGAACGTGAAGGGATTATTATCCCAGCAGGTAAAACTTTTTATAATAAAGAGGCTTTAGTGATTTCCATAGGAGATATGGATAATGGTGAATTTAAAGATATAAATTGTAATAATAAAAAACGTAAAAATATTTTAAAAGTTGGAGATCATGTCTTATTAAGCTTTATGCCTGTGGACAGATATGAAGCTTTAGGTCCTGATAATAAGAGATATTTTTATGCTACTATTAATCCCTGCCAAGTCCTTTTAATAGGACAAAACTTTGCTTAAGAACTTTATTAACTACTCACCAGATAAACTGGTGAGTTTTCTGGCTTAGACTTATAAACTCATAAATTTAATGGAACAGCAAACAATCAAAAAGAGAGGGCGTCCCGCTGGCTATAGAAAGCAAGCAGACGGTACTTGGGTTAGGGTTATAACGCCCGAACCCAAACAATCACAATCATCTAAACCAAAGCCCGCACAGTCGGAATATGCATCTACACCTAAAAAACGAGGGCGCCCCTCAGGATATAGAAAAATGCCTGATGGTTCTTGGGTAAAGAAAGCACCCGAAATGATGCATACAAAAACGAATGTGTCTGTTAATAAGCGTGGTAAAAAGTCTAAGTCAAAAAATTCAAACTCAGACTTATTAATAGAAGCAGATTCAACCGCATCACCTACAGCTGCAGATTTAAAATCTTCAAAAGATCATTCTTCAAATGTGTTTTCGTTTGTAAATATCGTTGTAGATATAAGTTTAAAAGATAAAGGAATATCTGACGAAGGTTTTATTCATAATGATTCCGTATTTAAGCTATTTGCTCAGAAGTATAATTCTGAAACTCCTATAGAATTTTATTTAGATGATCCTTATAATAGTTTAACCGAAGAAGAGTATTCCAATTTTTATGATTGGTTAGAAATTGAAGGGTATTTTAAGCGAAATAATGTAAGCATTACTTCTTCCGCAAATGGATCTTCAGCTAAAAGGTTGTTTACTTTAGTTTTAAAAGGGGGCATACCTTTCTTTATTTTATGTCCTGTAGTTTGTCATCAAGACGGTTCTTATAATATTAAAATTGGCGGCATTGTACAGAATCAGATAGCTAATTCAAAAGCCACATCGTTGTCAGGAATTTGGGGAATATTTCCATCAAAACATTTAAAAACTTTATCTTCTGAATCTAAAGCTTTGATTTCGGATCTAAGGTTTACGCCTGTGGGTTTTTACGCTTCAACTCCTTCATTTAATAATGATCAGTTTGAAGTGTTTTTTGATGGATTGGTAGTTGAAATTGGTTCAAAAGCACATGCGAAAACTTTAGTAAGTTTGGAAATAGATGACATGGTTCCTACAAATGTTGAATCAACAGCAGTGCCACATACTGTTTCGACATTGCTTGCAGAGTCTCATGAATTAGAGGAGTCAGATGATCAGGAAAAGGTTTCCAACGAAGAATATGCTGATGATTACGATTTAGACGATTATAAGTTAAAAATATCGCATAAAAAAGTTAACGATTTTGTTTTAGAGGAAGACGGTGTTTATAGGCGTCGTTTTAAGGATAGAGCCAGTAACTATGTTCCTGCAAATCATAATGATATTTATTATGATGATACGAATATAGAAAGAGACAACTATCAAGAAATCGGAGAAGGTCATTATAGAGGTGTTAATCATCAACTAAGTGATGATGTAGATTTTGATTCTTGGGACTAATTTGCATAATTTTCAAACACAAAATTAACAAGGAAGCTCCGCAATTCCTCCGGATAAATAAACTATCCGGTATCCTTGCGGAAATATTTATGAATATAAAAGTAACAAAAACTAAAAAACCTGCTAAAAAATCAAACGAATCAAAATCTTCTAACGATTTGGATATCATTTGTAGGCGTCTTGCAAATATTGAAGCTATGCTATCATTTCTTCTAGAATATTTTGTAGATCCTGACGAGAATAACATTAAGGACGAAGACAATGAAGTCAATGAAGTCAATGAGGACAACGAGGAAGAAGATTGTGAATGCGAATGCGTACATGGAGTTATGATCATTGACGGGGATTCTGAAGAACTCAAATCTAAAATCAAATCTATTAAACTGGGGGAAAAGAAGGCTGACTTCGATCCAGACGGTTTGGAAGATACTCTAATAGATTTATTGAAATCAGGGGTTCTTGTAGGAGGAATTGGAAAACCAGCAGGTGCTAAACCAGTTAAATAAACATAATAAGTTTTAAGTCATATCTAAAAAAAAAGATATATCAAGGGGACAATATCCCCTTGATATTTTTTGTGTTAATCTCATCAACCTAAAAACTTATGAAGACTCAATTAGATAAAATAATAAAAGACATTAAGGAATCTCAAAAGACTTTTCCTAATAAAGCTTTAAATAAATATAAGATACAGTTTATAAATGCTTTAAAAAAGTATGGAGAAATACATGTATCCATAATGGATAAAGAAGATTTTGGTTTATGGTCATGTGATGACCATGGTGACACTATAAAAGTTTCGGAGGACAAAGCATATAATTCTTACAATGATGACTTACCTTTGACATGGGTAGTTAAGCCTGTAAGATTAACATATTATGACTATACTCAGGAAGAATATGAAGGTTCTAATAGATATCCATTCACTTTGTTTGCTATGCACTTGCATGGAGACGTAAGGGCTAACTACTCAACTTGTGCCATTTTGCCTTACAATGTAGATAGGCTATTTCCAATACTGATGGATGACGAAGATTTTAAATATTTTATTAAGTCTCCTAAAGGGTTTAGTTTATGGCAAGAGCCTACACAACTATCCGGTCACATAATGTATTCTACAGCAGAAGAGCTTGAAGATATTTCTTTATGTAGCAGTAAACAAGATTTACTTGACAGAGGACTTCCAAATAAAGTATTAAGAGCCATAAAAAATGATCCTTTATTAGGATCCTATTGTAATTTTTAGTTATGGACAAAAACAATAAACCTGAATTGATTATTAGAGAACGAGAAGATCCTTTTAAGTATCAAATTTTAGAAAGATTGGAATCTTTGGATTTTTCTATTAAAGAATTAACTAAAGTCGTGAAGTCGTTGAAATTTAATCTTAAGAAACATTTTAAGTTTAAAAGAAAAGATGCGATTTTTCAAATTGCCACTTCAAGTCAAACGGATTTGGATAAACTGAATCAAACCAAATGAGGTTTTTGCTTTATCTTATTAGATGGCAACTTTCTTCGATTATTTTAATTCCAGTTATTGCAACTATAGCAGATCCTGTGTGGTCTGCTATAGTTGGTAATTTGATCGGAGGATGTATTTTTTTCTTTGTTGATAAACATATTTTTAACGGAGATTTTAACTTATGGAGACACAAGAAATAGAAGGCACACATTCTGGGCAATGCCCATTTTGTCATGAAGAGAATATCAATTATATCCAACCTGCTGAAATAGATGTTGATAACCAAATGGTTATTTGGAGAGGCGCGTGCGAGATTTGCGGCGCTGAAATCCAAGAAATGTACCCTTACGGCTATTGGAAAACAGTGGCCCTTGTTAAAAAATAAAAAATTATGAAAATCATAGCACCCAGTGTTGAACTTTTAGGTTATTCAAAATTAATTGCTGATAATTCCGAAGAATCGCCAATGAAATTGTTGGAACTGGCGATTAGGAATTGTTACAAGTCTGAAGACAAGATTACTGATGACTCATGGAAGTCTATAATAAAGCTTGTATTAGATAATGGACACACTTCAACTCTTGAACATGTATCATTTACATTTAGAATAATAACCTCAAGAGATGTATTGCAGGAATATGCAAGACATAGAATACAAAGTCTGTCTGTGGAAAGTACTAGGTATTGTAATTACGGGGATTCTAAGAAGGGACTAACCTTTGTGAAACCTCAATGGATTACCTGGGAACAAATAGAAAAGGCAAACAATTTGTTACAATCCAGGGACGAATCTTCGGTATTGTATGAATTAAATAATCCAGATATCGATAAGGATATAAAGTGTGTTTGTAATTGGCTTGAAGACATAAAACGTGCTGAGTTTTCATATAATATGAAGTTAGACTTAGGTTGGAAACCCCAGCAAGCTCGTGTGTCTTTGCCAGGGTGTCTAAAAACTGAAATCATATCTACTATGAATATAAGGTCATTGCTAAACTTTCTTGATCTTAGAACTTCACCAAGAGCTCACCCTGATATTCAAGTAATAGCTAAAAGTATGGAGGATATACTTAAAGAGAAGTATCCAGTTATATTTACGAACCCAAAAGAACAAGATGAACTACAAGGAAGCTAAAGCTTCTCTCGCTTCAAGATCATTATGATCTATCTTTTTTCCTAATTCATCGAGACCAGTTTCACTAAAAGATTTCTTTCGATTTCTTTTAGCCAGAGCTTTTCTCTCCAAAGGCTTAACTTCCGACAGTTCCTGCCGTAGATTAAATTCATTTAATCCAAAGTCTCTAATATTGATAGCCGCATTTATGTCTCTATCTAATTTAGAATTACATTCTGGACAAACCCAAGTTCTATCAGTTATTTTTAAATTATGGTTTCTATAACCACATTTATGACATATTTGAGAACTCGGATCAAAACGACCTATTTTAATTAGAGTCTTTCCATTCCAGACACTTTTATAAAGAAGCATTTGGGTGAAAGTATAATAAGATAGGTCATTTATTTTTCTTCCCCAAAGTTTAGACATTCCTTGTATATTTAAATCTTCAATGCAAATAGCTTGGTTTTCGCTAATTAGTCTTGAAGATAATTTATGTAGAAAATCTAATCTTTGATTTGAAATCTTTTCATGAAGTCTTGCTAATCTGATTCTTTCCTTTTCTTTATTCTTAGAACCTTTTTGTTTCTTTGAATGTTTTCTAGAAAGTTTTTGAAGTTTATCGAGACTTTGTTTTAAGTATTCAGGAGAATAGATCTTTTCTCCTTTTGAAGTTGTTAAGAAAGTTTTTAATCCAAAATCAATTCCAATAGTTGTTTCTTTTACTGGTATTTGTCTTTCAGGAATGTTTTCATTTATTTCTACTAATACAGAAACAAAATATCTTCCTGAAGGATTTTTAGACACAGTTATAGTTCCTTGCCTACCGATTGGCAATTTTCTATGAATCTTGCAATATATACCTTCTTTAAACTTAGGAATATGTAATCTATTATTCTTGATATCAAACCAACCGTGTTGAGGAACTTGAAATGATTGCTTATCTGCCTTCTTTTTAAATTTGGGAAAACCTGAACGGTGGGCAAAGAAATTGGTATATGCTCTATCTAAATTACCTAAAGCAGAAATTAAAGATTGTGAATTAACTTCTTTTAGCCATTCATTTTCTTTTTTGAGTTTAGATAATGCACCGTCTTTACCAGTAATCTGCATATATCCAATATTCTTATTGGTTTCTTTGTAATGTTTGGTTTTGTAATCTAATCCCCAGTTATAAATATAGCGAACACAACCAAAATGCTTCAAGAGTAATTCTTCTTGATCTTTGGTTGGATACAATCTATATTTATAAGCTTTAACCACTGTTATAATTATTTATGCAAAATTTGAAAAATTTGTCAAGAAAAACAATTAACAAGGAAGCTCCGCAATTCCTTCGGATAAATAAACTATCCGGTATCTTTGCGGAAAATTTATGAAAAAGTATAACATTATTTACGCTGATCCTCCCTGGACATATCAAGATAAGAACTGTCAAGGTGCTTGTGCTCGTCATTATAAAACAATGACGGATTCTGAATTACAGTCACTCCCAATTAAGGATATAGCTGCGGATGACTGTATATTGTTTATGTGGGCTACGTATCTCAAACTAAAATAAGCCTTAGACGTTATTGACGCTTGGGGATTTAAATATAAAACCATAGCTTTTCAGTGGATAAAACAGAATAAATCTGGAGACGGATTATTCTTTGGATTAGGAAGGTGGACTAGAGGCAACAGTGAACCTTGTTTATTAGCGACTAAAGGAAAACCTAAGAGGATTAGCCCTAATGTATCACAGCTTGTGTTTAGTCCACTACGCAATCATTCACAAAAACCTAATTGTGTAAGAGATAAAATTATAGAATTAGTAGGTGATTTACCTAGAATAGAATTATTTGCTAGAAATAAAGCTGATGGTTGGGATAGTTGGGGAGACGAAATAGATTCTGACATTAGCTTTGACTTAGCCAAATACCATAATAAAAAGGAGACAAATAACGTAATAAAAAGGAGGTAAATAACAATGGATAACTTTCTAGATAAATTCATCGAGGCTTTAAAGATTTTTAGAACGTACACAAAGACTCCTTATCCTTGCTGGTGCAACATCGAAGAGTTTCATGTTGGAGTAGATCCCGAAACGATACCTGATGGAGATAAAGAAAGGCTTGAGGAGTTGGGATTTATCTATGATTCTGATACAGAATCCTTTTATATAGTTATTTAATGCTAACTTAATAAATAAGGAAAAGATAGAGATGAAAAAACAAGACTACATTTTAGCCATATCACAATTTCAAAATGATATGGCTAATTTTAGCGGAGATGAGGAAGTACTCCTTGATTATATGAGCATTTTAGACCCGAACGACGACTCTTACATTTACGATGATATTGAAGTTTTAAAGATGATATGTGACGATTTCATAAGCTTTTTAAAGCGAAATAAGAAAGAGCTTTTGGAAGGCGGCGTAGAGTTTAAATTTTAATTAAGGAAAAAATATGAATACATATCAATTACGTTTTAGTTGTACGGCTACGGAATTATATTCCGGGGATGCTACAGTAAAGGCTAAAAGCTTGGAAGAAGCTAAAGGAAAGCTAGAAAAAGTATTATTTGCAGGAGGTAGTGATTCTGAGGATGTCCAATGTGCGTATGATTGTTATGGAGAAACCTGTGATGATACTTTTAATGTTGATTACATTGAGGAAGTGAATCCAGAAGAAGATAACCAATAATTTAATAAAACCCAAACAAAGGGTATAAAACATTATGGGGGTGCAAGTAAATGTTAATTTAGGTATACAAAAAAAGTGGCCGTTGATATTTGGTCTATACCCCCAAAACAACAGATTAATGCTCAAATTTTAAAACAGAAGGAAGGAAAAATAAAAAATGGAAAAGGATTATTTGGTTGAATTTTATTATTCCCAGGAAGTTATCAGAACGGGACAGGTTGTTATACGCGCTAAGTCTAAAGAAGAAGCTGAAAGAATTGCGAATGAGAAAGATTATAACGACGAATTTGATGATATAATTGATGATCCAGAAGTTATAGGAAGCGATTTTGTCATTGAAAGCATTACACCTTTAAGCTATGTCGAAGAAACTGCGTAAATCCCAATTAAAGAAAGTTAGGCATATTATTGAGTCAAAGGTTTATCAGGGAAGTTTAAGCTTTAATAAAAAAGACATACTTACTCCAAAAGATAAACGCTTTAACAAATATGCCAGACAATTGCTAAAACGAGGGTTTGACGACTCCGAAACTTGGGACTTGGGATCAGCTATGGCAAGATGGCTAATCCCAAGGCTAAAAAGGTTTAAGAAGTTAAATGGAGGATATCCTGGTATATTTGAGAAATATAAAGACGGGTTTGAAAAGTGGAACAAAATTATTGACGAAATTCTTTGGATGTTAGAAGAACGAGTAACCGAAAAAGAGGAAACGGATCTGTTTAATCAGTACTATTTAATTCCGTCGGTTAAACGTCCAAGTTCTTTGGGTGAATGGGATGAATGGAAAAAATATGAAAAACGCATGAATAAAGCTAAAAAATTATTTGGCGAATTTTGGACACATTTTTGGTGGTGATAGGGAATGGCAATATGAATAATAGAGCAAAATATAATGTCTGTGCGATATCAGATATACATTTTTTAGATATATTTTGTGGTAAATTTTCTTCTTATGTGGATCCTAATATAGATCTTGTGCTTATTGCTGGAGACATAGCCGACAGCTATGTCTCCTCTCATGATAAATTTCTTATAGATACAAAAATGAGCATGAATCAAGTATATCTTGATGATTCATTATCTATAGAGGAATGCGCGATAAAAATTGAGCAACTGAAAGCTAAATTTGACAAATATTGCGTAAAGCGTTCCGCGCATCATGTAGCTAAGCTTCTTTATGACCATGTATTTAAAATGTTTCCAAATGCCCAGTTTGTATGTGCGATACGAGGTAATCATGACCGTTATTCTTGGAAAGATGTTAAGTGTCAAAGTAAAAATTATGCTAAAACCGCAGATAAGGTGAAATTGTTGGAAGGTACGGGTTTTATAACTTTACCTATGACAAAGTTAAATCAAGGTGATTCTCTTGACATCTTTTATAGCGAAATTGTTAGCGCCGATAAAACCTTTTTAAATGTGCAGCAAAATGAAAAAGTTAAAAATCGCATGACAACGGATGATAACTTTTTAAAGGCTTTGCAAAAAACTTGCCGTAAAAATAAAGATATAATGCCGGATATTGTTTTAACACATATGCCACCGTATAATATCATTTCTTCTAAAGTTTACACGCCATTGGGTGATTTTAGTACTGATATTGGTTCAAAGGCATTAAGGTATGCAATAGATTTTGAATTTAATGAAACACCGGTTTTTGTTTTCGGGCATTGTCATAAAGGTTTTACTGGTGATAGAGTGTACGAAGAGAAAAATGCCAATTCCGGCGTAATGCAGTCATTTTATAATGCATCGATAGTTTCGGATGATATGACTTTAACATTTAATCATCAAAAATTTGCAGAGTTTATAACATTTACCATAGGCAATTACTGATGCACTTAGGCACTCAACCTGATTTTAAAAATACATTTAAGTATCAAACTATACAGTATTTATGGGAATTAAATGCAGTTTATACCACTGATTACCCGAATCAAATACAAATTGTTACTCCAAAATCTTTGGAGTATTTAAGAAAAAGTTTGCGCCCTTGGTTTGGTTTAAGAAATTATTTTCCTCCCATATGGAAAGACGGACATCCGGATTTAAAGTTTAATGGAGCACATATATATCCTGAAAGTAAGCATAAAGAATTGCAGAAGGAATTAGTTGGTTATGTTACTGACATATTTGCCGTAAATAATAAAATATTTGTTAAATGCGCCTATAATGAAGAGGGTAAGAAATTGTTAAGACAATTTCCATCGTTTGGATCTAAAGCATCTGCAAGACAAACTAATCGGTTTTCGCCGTTATGGAAGATTCAGATTATGAATAACCCTGTTGATCTTTTGGAAATTTCAATAAATTTACCGTTTAGCTGCCCTATATTTGAAATAGGTTTACCCAGGCATTTGTTATCTTTAGGCATAAGCACAGTAGAAAAAGTCAGATATAAATATAGCGGACAAATTGTTGTTAAATAGCAAATTAAAAATTATGGAAATAACTTACCCATTTTCTATCCAGTATGCATCAGATTTACACTTGGAATTTGATGATAACAAAGATTATTTAAAACAAAATCCCATAATACCTTCAGCTGATATTTTAATATTGGCGGGAGATATAAATTATTTGTCCAACTATACAAGCGAGTTTATGCTGGATTGGTTTAAAACCCTTTCCAAGCAATTTAAAGAAGTCATTATAGTTCCCGGAAATCACGAGTATTATTTAAGTTATGAGGATGAAGAAGAGCTTACAATGAATTTGCTTCATCAGAAAGCCAAGTCAAGTTATCCAAGGTTAAGATTCTCTATGGTTGCGGATACAATGGGCTGGGCAAATTCCTTGTCTGTTACTGAAAGCATATTTGCCGCCAATGGCATTTATAATATTAGGTTTCTTGATAATGCTATTGCAGAATATACGAAAAAATCTTGCGAGTTCTTTAATAAAAATTCTTCTTTTAGTAAGGTAAATATTATTTGTTCAACCCTTTGGTCAAACATTGATATTCCAACTATTAATGCATCAAAATATTACATGAACGACTGGGAGTGTAGATATGACGAGAACCTAAAATTCACGCCGGAAGTTGTAAATTCCGTATTTTGGGTTAATCAGTCATTTATAGCTCATAAATTAATCCAGGAATCTTCTTGGGATGTAAAGTCCGATTGCATTAACATTGTTGTGACTCATCATGCGCCGCTTTTAAAATGCGTTAAGTTTAATAAAAGTAATAAAAGCGTTCTTAAGTCTTGTTATGCAAGTGCTTTAGATAAATACGGATTTTTTAACAAAACCATAGATGGCAGACAAATAGCTCCGCAATTTTGGATTTACGGTCATAATCATTATGAACCTAAGTATAAAGAACTCTATGATTTTACTGTAAAGAATAAAGGTGGAAATACCATTACTAGGTTTGTAAAAAATCCTGTTGGCTATGTGCATGCCAACCATCATATTAATTTTAACCCATCAAAAATTTTATTTTAAACCAGAAAGGAAAATTATGGAAAATACCACTGAAAATATAGAATCAAAAAATCTCGTCAACTACTAATCAGACAAGCTGATTAGCTTGTAACTATGTATTACTACCCGCTACAATAGGCTTGTTGACGGAAGCCCTAAAGTTATTTGCTATGTTGATAGCTGCATTCACGTCTGCATTGCATTCAAATCCACATTTCTTACACTTGAAATGGGATTGTGTAGTTCGATTGCCTTTAACGGTATGCCCACATCTACTGCATTTTTGCGATGTATAACGAGCATCAACGTGTTGAACACTACAGCCCTTAGCTAGTGCTTTGTATGTTAGGAATTGCTCTAGCTGGTAGAAACTCCACGAATGTACTTTAGCCCTTTCGGACTTTCGCAGTTTGCTACTACGATCTCTAATACCATCTAGTTTTTCAAGAACTATAGTAGTACCGGGAGCACACATAGAAACAATATCCTTACTAATACAATGGTTTGCATCCGTAACGAAACGGTTCTCCTTCATACTTAATGTACGGAGGTGTCTTTTAGCGGATTTAGAACCCTTGGATTGTAGTTTGGATCTTAAAATAGCATAGCGTTTCTTTACTTGTAGAACATGTTCTCCAGAGAAGATAGTACCATCAGATAGTGTAGCTATATTGACTATGCCTCGATCTATACCGAGTACATTGTCATTGGAGCATTGCACATCCTCAACCTCCTTCTCAAATATGATGTGTAGGAATAATATGCCTTTCTTATCACCCCCGAAATATGCTCCGACCCGAAGCTTAAACAGGCTGTTATTGACAATGGCGGAAGGCTCCTCGGGCTGCCGACAATATGCATGTACACGCATGATTCGACCGGACGCAAGGCGGTTTTGACCGGATGGCTTGCCAGCCAATCGGATATATTCGCCGAAGATTGGGTATTAGTTGATTAAATATAAAAACCAGAAAGGAAAATTATGTTAAATTATCTTGCGTTATCGTTTACAACAAAATCTCTTAACAAGCTTGAAGTTACATTGCATGAATGCAGTATTAGTCCTGCCATGCAACATCAGCTTCCAAGTTCAGTTTTTATTTCCAAGGATACATTTGCTATCGGCGCAAATGTTTTAAATGATGTATCCATTATTTTACCGACTAGTGTGGAGGAAAAAAGATTTTCAACTATTCAATGTTGGGATTCTGATAGTAGGGAGATAATTATACAAAAATGTTTGGATCAAATAAGTGGACTGTTTAACGGTGAAAAGCATGTTCAAATAGCAGATTTTCGTTCAAGTCGAAACGAACGTACTCGTACTTACCATTGGAGGGATAAAGTTTCCGATAAGGAAAGATGTGGTAAAGATACTAATAAAGACCTTCTAGACCTTCCTACATCTAAACTACGTCTTGCCCTTAAATTTACCGATATAAACAACTATTTATTTGTTTATATAGATGCTATGGAGGGAGACTTTTATAAGCTTCCTAAATACATTGGTAGTGGGTTTACATTTAGTCGTTCTTCTCCGGATCGGTTTTATATAACTGACTTTACGGAATCAGATCAAGTACATGTGGTTTTTCCATTTAACAATGAATACATGTCAAGGGTATGTATTCATGAATGCGCAGGCAAACTTTCTCCCAGAGAACTGGAAGAGAAAATTGTTAGTATGCTTTCTAATAAAGTATTTAAACCGGAAAATCAAGTAGTTATAGATCAAGATGATACTAAAGAGGGCTGGAGGAGTTACGGATGGGCGACATACATATAAATTGTTCTAAATCATCAAATAATTGTGAATCTGACATTCCGCAATATCTTCCAAAGGGCATTCTTAATAGCCTTTCAAAAATTACACCATATGCGGAAGATAATCCCGAGTTAAAATTGGAATTAGACAAACTAATACAGCGTATTGCAAAGGATTACACAGACGTTTTAGATTATATACATTTCTGTCGAAATGCGTCTACAATTCAAATAGTCAGAATCCATGACGATGCACGTGATCTAATAATGCAGCTCACGAAATAATCAAATAATCCTTGACGATTTATTTTTCTTAGTGCACTTTATAAAGTGAAAAATATTTTATTTTTTATACGAGATTTATAGGTTAATAAAATTTTAATATTTTAGTATGACTTATTTATGACCGTATATTTATAAAATATTTTCACTTAAAACATTACATATAAGTAAATTAATCATTTAAGAAAAATAGATTTTATATATGCCAAACAAAACATCAAATACACAAGATTCTGATATAAATGAAGTTACGGATTTTTCTCAAGAATTTTCCGAAGTTGAAGTCGTAAAAGATAATTCTAACGTTAAAGTAAGTGACAGTGAAATAAAAGAAATTAATGATGAGTTAAAAGAAGCTATTAACGAAGATAAAAATGTATTTTTTGAACCTGATGCTGCAGAGGGAGTAGATTTAACAGAACCTGGTATTGCAGATGAAGAATCATCTCCTCCCGTAGAAAATAACAGTGATAGTGTAGTAATAAATAAACCTGTAAGTGCATGTGATAACGAATCAAAGTTTCCTTATGCGATTCCTGATGCTACATTAAATACGTGTCCTGTTAAAGGTTATTAAGTAAAACTATATTTTTATATCTATATAATAAACGCCCATTTAGGTTTATGCCTTTTTGGGCGTTTATTTATTTTTTAGCTATAACACCTTGCTCACCTAAAAAAAATAAATTCTTGAATTAAACTCTTAAATAAGCGAATATACAGTACATGTCATCTTCGAATATAAACGACTTAAGCGCATCAAATAATCCTAAAGAACTTATGGCTAAAAAAAATAAGCTTATTCCGGTATTAAAACGCGGAGTAATAACAGAAGAACCGGATGATATTGAAAAGGTTAGATATGAGTTCGTGTCTCCGAATCAATTCTTTGGAAATACGCTTAATCTTTTGCCTATGCAAAATTCCGTTACTGCTGCAAGGGCGTTTTATGAGCATAAGTTTATTACTCAAGCTTTGCCTATTAAAGACGGCGAATCCCCTAATGTGCAATCTTTAAAAAATGCAGATAATAATGAGTCATATGAGGATTATTTAGGCAAAAAAACCGGTGTTATTTCGTTGGATGAAGATGATAATTCTGCGGATATTTTGGAAGTGACGCCGGATTATATTAAATATAAAAACGATAAAGGCGAAACTAAGACTAAGAATTTATATAACAATTTTGCCTTTAATCGTAAAACCATGCTTACCAATTATCCTTTGGTAAAAGCGGGAGATAAAATAAGCAGGGATAAATCCAAAAATCCGCCTATTTTGGCTAAAACAAATTTTACTGATAATAATGGCACTTTAAATATGGGCCTAAATGCCAGAGTGGGATTTGTGCCGTATAAGGGATGGTCAATGGACGATGCCGTGGTAATATCGGAAGATTTTGCTAAAAAAATGACTTCGCAACATATGTATCAATATAGCGAAGCTAATGACAGTAAGGATATAAAAACAGGCAAAGACCATTTTAAAGCTTTTTATCCGGATAAGTTTAACAAGGAACAAATGGATAAAATAGACGATAATGGCCTTATTAAAGCAGGTACTGTGGTGAATCCCGGTGATCCGTTAATTGTATCAACACGTTCCAGGGTTGTTTCTTCTAATGACGCTAATTTGGGAAGGTTATCCAAGTATTTAAAAACAACGCGATTGGATTCTTCCCAAGTATGGGATCATGATACCCCAGGTGTAGTAACAGACGTAGTAAAGACAAATGATGGATATAAGGTTAACGTCGAAACTTTTGCGCCTATGCAAGAGGGGGATAAGATGTGTTATCACCCCGATACTGAAGTATTCACGGAAGACGGATGGAAGAATATAACTGATATTAAATTGGGCGACAAAGTTGTTGCTTTAACCACAGATTTATCAGGAAAACCGAGTGGATATAAGCTTTCAGATGTAATAGAAATACATAAATATAAATTAAATAATGATACTTTATATGGTTATGAAGATGAGCATGTTGCTCAGTTAGTTACTGGAAATCATAATTGCGCTATTAATTGTTTAGACAAGTTGACCTATGAAACTGCAAATCTTTTATCTTATTCCTCAAAAGATGAACAGTTTATTTCTGTAAGTCCTGATTTTGATTTAAATAATGGGAATGATTTAAAGTATACGTTTATAAATAAAAACAATGTATATAAAGCATATGATTATTGCGGAGAGGTAATAGGCATAGGAGTTAACGCTTTTTCGCATATTATTTTAACGAGATATCATAATAAACCTATATTCTCGGGCAACTCAACTCGCTCCGGGAATAAGTTAACTGTATCCCATATTTTACCACAAAATGAAATGCCGAGAACAAAAGACGGCAAACAGTTAGATGTATTATTTAATCAGTTGGGTTTGGTATCTCGAGTTAATGCCAATATGATGTATGAAGCTATGCTTGGGAAGGTTGCCGAGAAAACTGGCAAAAAATATAAGTTGCCGACCTTTAACAAAGATAGCGAAAAATGGTATGATTTTGTCGAAAACGAATTAAAGAAAAATAACTTGTCTGATGTCGAATACGTTTATGATCCAGTAATTGATAGGGATTTAGACCAACCTATTGCTGTAGGTAATGCTTATTTTCTTAAACTGCATCATACGTCTGATTCAAAACTTTCTTCGAGAGGTCAGGGCATTTATGACCAAAATGAAATGCCTGTAAAGGGCGGGGAAGAAGGCATGAAGAGCAAAAGACACAGCAACTTGGAGAGTAATGCGATTTTATCTTCCGGTGCATATAACGTAATTAAAGACGCAATACATTTAAGAGGACAACGCAATGACGATTATTGGCGTAAGGTTCGCATGGGACAGACGCCATCATTAGCCAAAAAATCGCCTTTTATTTGGGATAAATATATAGCTTTAATGCAGGGTGCAGGAATAAATGCAAAACGCGCTGATAACGGCGATTCGATTCAAGCCACGCCTTTTACAGACAAGGACTTTGATTTGTTTAACCCTGTTGAAATAAAAAATGACGGCATTGTAGACTTTAAAAATATGAAACCGATTTCCGGCGGATTATTTGACCCTGCTTTAACTGTCGGCAACAGATGGGGAAAAATTACATTAGATAGGCCTTATCCGAATCCGGCATTTGAAGATACGATAATATCTTTATTAGGACTTAAAAGGTCTACGTTTAATGATATATTAGCCGGAAAAGAATCATTGCTTAAATATGGCACCGGAACACAGGCTATATATAACGCATTATCAGATATTGACATAGATAAAGATTTAGAACAGGCAAAACAAGATTTTAAATACGGACCAAAATCTAAAAAGCAACAGGCACTAAATCGTATAATGGCTTTAGACGGATTAAAAAATAACCGTATGAAGCCTGAAGAATTTATGATTACGAAGGTGCCTGTTATACCACCTAAATTCAGGCCGTATTCTATTATGGGCAAAGATACCTTCTTGCCGGGGGATGCAAACGAGTTATATCAAGACGTAATTAACATGGCGCATACCCAAGGAGAGATACTGCAAGAATTAGGCCCTGATGAAGCGAATAAAAATGTACCTAATGTTTATAAATCCTTAAAAGCTTTGTATGGTTACGGGGAGCCTGCAAGCCGTAAACTAAAGCAAAGAGGAGTATCAGGATTTTTACAAAAACTTATTGGAGGAACTTCTAAGTTTTCGCAATGGAATAGGAATGTCATAAGCAAACCAGTGGATTTTTCTGCAAGAGGCGTAATTGATGCAAATCCCGAGATTTCTATGGATGAGCTTGGCATTCCTTATGAAATGGGTTTTGAGATTTATTCACCGTATATTCAGCGAGAGCTGGTAAAACGAGGCCTTTCCCCGAAAGATGCGTTGCAGAATATTAAAGACCAGACAAAAATGGCTAAGGATGCGTTACAGGCTGTGGTGGATGGAGGCAGATGGATTACTGCAAGCAGGGCACCAGCGTGGTTTAAGATGGGTGTACTTGGTTTTAAACCTGTGTTTCATGAAGGCAAGAATATATTGCTTCCACCTGTGGTGAGCTCTGGATTAGGGGCTGACTTTGACGGCGACTGCCAATGGGGGCACGTGTTCCTGTTAATTAAATCTTGACAAAGTTTTCCATATTCTAATGATGTAGGGTATGGAAAATAAATTATCAGAATTAATTTCTTTAAAACACAGCAAAGAATTTAATAACAAGAAACAAAAGTTTATAGATTTCTTAAATACCAATCCGGAAGTTCTACAGTTAAGAGAAAAATATAATTTAACTGTAGAAGATTTAAATTGGCATCTTACGAGAAAATTAGATTTCTATAAACACGAGTGTCCTGTATGTGGAAAACCTGTGCATGCTAACAAATGGGGTTGTTGGGACTTTCCCACCTATTGCTCAGTTAAGTGTAGAATGTCTGATCCGAAATATTGGGATAAAATTAAAGAAAGTAACGTAAAAAAATATGGTACGCCTTATTCGTTTCATTCTGAAATAATTAAGTCGAAAATTAAACAGACGAATCTTCAACGTTATGGCGTAGAAAATCCAGCTATACTTGATTCTATTAAAGAAAAAGCTAAGGCTACCTGTCTGGATAAGTACGGAGTAGTTTCTACAGCGTTAGTGCCTGAAATAAGAGAGCTACAGAAAAAATCCCTAATACAGAATTATGTTTTAAATTGTGATATAACTAATGATGTTTTAAATTTAAAAAAAGAGATCTTAAGTTTTGTTAAAACAATATATTCTGGAGAAATATGTTTTGAAGATAAATCTATTGTTATAGATTCTTTGAATAAAAGAAAAAATCTTGAATTAGACATTTATTTGCCAGAAAGAAAACTGGCTTTTGAAATTAATGGTTCTTACCAATGTAGTTTAATGGATAAAAAACCAAGTTATAATACATATAAAACTAAGTTGTGTGAGGAAAAGGGTATACATTTAGTGCATATTATGGAATATACATGGGTTAATAATCCTGAAGGAGTAAAATCCAGAATTAAAGACTTATTGGGTATTTATGATCAAACAATATACGCCAGAAAATGTGAGGTTAGAAAAATAGAGTATAACAAAGCAAAAGAATTTTTAATTATGAATCATTTGCAAGGAGAAGTAGTTTCTTCGCGTAACTATGGTCTATTTTATAATGATGACATTGTAGGTGTAATGACTTTTGGTTCTCCAAGGTTTAATAAGAAATATTCTTGGGAATTATTAAGATTTTGTGTTAAGCAAGGTCTTCATATTCCTGGAGCAGCATCAAAATTATTGTCATTTTTTGTAAAAGAAGTTAAACCTGATAACTTAATAAGTTATGCAGACAGGACTTGGAGTAATGGTAAGCTATATAGAGCATTAGGATTTAAATTAGAAGGTGAAACTAAACCAGGATATGTTTATGTAAAAAATAACAATCAAGAAGTTTTATGTTGGTATAAAAGTCAAAAACACAATCTAAAGAATTTATTGGGAGACCAATTTGATTCAACATTATCTGCATCAAAAAATATGATTAAGGCACACTATTGGAAAGTTTATGACTGCGGAAATTTAATTTTTTCTAAAACATTTTAATCTTAACTTATAACTTTATTTTTAAATATTTATGGAAACATCACAAATTAAATGGGGATTTCTTCGAGAAACTGAAGCTAAAGCAAAACAACTGGGATTGGATGCCGATACAGGTCTACATAGAACAGGCTTAGATACCTATCTATCAGCAATCTATCCTGAAGTTACTGATTGGATTCACGATAAATGTGTAAAAGGACTTTTAGTTGATGGAAAGCAAAGTCTTTTTCGTCCTGATTATAGAAGTGAAACCTTAAAAATGATTGTTGAATTTGACGGTATACAGCATTATCAAAATCCCGAAAAGATTTTAGCGGACAAATTTAAAACAGATCTTTTTACGAAAGCCGGTTATAAGGTAATTAGAATACCATATTTTATACAGTTAACCAATAAGGTCATTAAAACATTATTTAATGTGGAAATAGAAACACCTATGTTTGATGAGTCTATTCCTTCAATAGGTGTTAAAGGCAAATGCACTCCTGCATTTTTGTGCCCGACAGGTGTAATAAGGATGGCTAAAGAGTTTCATGATATATCTCCGGAACAATATATTATAAACGTTAATGCTGTCAGATCTTATCCAGATGAGCTTACAGGACTAAGTTTACTTGAAGCTTACTATAAAAGTTTATAATTAAATGGAAACTCTAACCAAACAAAACATGACAATAAAAGAAAAACTGGATTTATTAATCAAAGCCAACACAGCTTATAGATTAGGCAACCCTATTATTACAGACCAAGAATATGATTTAATCATCAGTGAAATAAAAGATACAAAAGAATACGATGAAATAAAATACTTGCTTAACGAAGGCGCCGATGGTTCAGATTTTCAGCATTCCTATGTGATAGGATCATTGGAAAAGCTTAAAAATGGAGAAGATGATACAATAAAGTCTTTTGATAATAATAACTTAACAAAAAATTGGGTAATTACGCCCAAACTTGACGGTGCGTCTTTGACGTTGTATTACATAAATGGTCAGCTTACAGACATTGCTACCCGAGGGGATGGCTATAAGGGCAAATCGCAATTTAAACGTTTGTTTGATTTAAATATTCCCAAGACTTTAAAATTTGCAAAAGGTACAGTTGCTATAAGAGGGGAAATACTTTTAACCCATCAGGCATTTGATAAACTTAATGCTGATACTAATGACAAATATAAAAAGCATCCGAGAAATGCTGTCGTAGGACTTTTGGGAGATAAAAATGACACTTGTCATATTGCGTCTTACGCTTCTTTTTATGCATACAGAATATTGTCAGAATACGATACGGAAAACTACGAGAATGAATTAGGCATTTTAAAACAAGAAGGATTTAACGTGCCTTTTTATACTATAATTAAACAAGGCGGGCTAAATAGTGAAACTTTAATGGGCATATATCAGGAGTTTCTTGCTAAAGCGCCTTGGGAAATTGACGGTTTGGTTATCCAATCCAATGAAAATTGCAAGTATGAGAATGAATATTATACCTCGAACGCAAGAGCATTTAAAGCAAATGAACTGGCTGCAGAATCAATAATCACAGGCATTGACTGGAGGATGACTAAGGACGGATCTTTAAGCCCTATAGCGCAGATAGAACCCGTCATGTTAAATGGATCTAAGGTTACGCAAGCTTCTGCTTTTAACTATGAGTGGGTTAAAAATCATAAAATAGGTATTGGCGCAAAGGTTGTAGTTATGAAAAGCGGTGAGATAATTCCCGTTATTTCTCAGGTCATTGAAACCTCAGATAATGATGATATTCCGAATAAATGTCCTTATTGCGGAGGCCAATTAAAAATAGAAGGCAAGAAATTATATTGCATTAATTCTAATTGCGATGAGTCTTTATATAAGTCTTTGGCATTCTTTTTAAACAATCTTGATATTCCAAATGTGTCTGCAAAAACGCTTAAATCCTGGAATCTTAAGACAATTAATGATGTAATAAATTTTTATCCCGATCCAAGATATAAGAAACAGGTGGATTTTTATAAAAGTTTGCTTGAAAAGTTTTGGGCTATTTCTTATACGAAACTAATGTGTTCTTTTGATTATAAAGGTATAGGAGAAAAGATTGTTAAGAAGCTGATAAAGGCTAACGGCGTGGATAAAATGAATAGAGCTTTGTTTATTGATCATAGCATTTCCCTTATTACGCCTTCCGGTACTACCCAAGATACTATTGCAAGATTAAGAAAAGCTATAATAGAAAACAATTTAATGTCTATTTGGCATAACATTATCACCTGTGACAGTTGGATTGTTTATGAAAATTCTAGAGAAAAGGAATTAAATTTTGGATGTGAAGAATCTAAATTGCCTTTAACAGGCAAATCATTTTGTTTTACAGGAGCCATGTCTATCAGTAGAAAAGAAGTAATGGATATGGTGGAAAGTTTGGGAGGAGAAGTGAAATCGTCAGTCAGTAAAGGATTAACTTATCTTGTAACAAACGATAAAAATTCCGGATCTAGCAAAAATAAAAAAGCTGCTGAATTGGGTATTGCTATATTGGATGAAAAAGATTTTTTAAAATTGGTTAACACTTAAACCCTTAATTAAAACTTGCATCGTATTTAAAAGTATACGATATTATATTTAAGAATGCCTCCTACGCCTCTTAACAATGCCCAAATGTGGCAGGTTTTAATGAAGCCAAGGGACTGGGGAATCTCGGTCGGCGGAAGATTTCGGAGTATTTCGGGGTCTTCCGTTTTTTTTTTGACAATGTTTAAACTATTTGCAATAAAATATATTATTTAAAAATTTATGACACCTTCTAACTATAATTCTCTTATAAAGTATGCCGGATTAGGCAGCCTTGCGCGCTCAGGACTTAATAAACTTGTTTCTCTTCTTGCACGAGATAAGAACTTCAATAAGTATATGGATACTATAGGGGCAAGCCCCACGGATTATAATGTTGTTCGAAAACTAATAAAATCCCCTTCTGGAGAACAAGTGGAATCCGTAACCTCTACTTTGAAGCCTAATGTATTTAAAGACAAGGTAGACAATTATATAATTGAAAATTTATTTTCACCTAAAGGACAAGTAAAAGTGTTGGAGAATTTAGATGTATTAAAAAAACTATCGCGCTGATTTAAGGGAATCACAGTTTAATTATTATGTCAGATATAACTGATAATTTAAAATCACTGTGGAACGAAATGGATCCTGGATTAAAGCTGGGATTATTAGTTTCCCTACCGGCTACAGCTTTTGACGCCATGTTTGCAGGTCCAAGGACTAGCATAGCTGACAGGGTAATACGAAATGCTTTAATTGGAGGAACAATAGGCTACGGATCCAGCAAATTAAAAAGTTATTTGGATAAAAAGCATTTAGCTAAGGAAGTAGAGAAAACTTACGGGGATAATATTGTAGGAACCGGAGTAAAATCCATTGTTAATAAAATGTATGACAATGGCATGAAATCTAAATTTCGATGGGAATAAATTTATTCACTTAAGTTTAAAACCAAGGAATCATTAGAACCTTGGTTTTATTTTTGACATATGATTTTGTTTTTGCATTATTAAAACCTAATAATGCAACCAATTAAAAATCCAGAGCTTTTAAATTTACCAGATATTCCGGATGGTTATTCGGTATTTTTGGCTGATTTGTCTGAAATACCTCACGGAAAATTGACTAACGTAAATCCTGAAGGTAAAAACGGGCCTATTTACTTTTATGATACTAAGGATTTAAAAGTATTAGCTTTTAATGAAGATAAAAGCGATTGGAAGTGGGCTGATGTAAGTTGCTTTTCAATACATCCAAGACGACGACTAGTTATTGTGACATTATCTAACGGTTTGCAGATTTTTACGGATGATGATCCTAGGGCAATATACGGATTAAATAAAAATACCGGAAAATACGAAAGACATACACCCGAAGAAGCTAAAGAATTTGACATAAATATTCCGGTGTGTTCAGTTCTTGCGGAGAATAAATACAGTAAAGATGAATTTATATTTCCTTTATTTTTTGATGATTTTAATGAAATAAGGGATGTGCAAAAGGAATTTTATCGAGTAGGAATTATTACATTAGTTTCATATGATAAAGAATTAAAACAATTTGTGTTAGAAACTGATGATAATTATAACTTTGATAACTGGGTTAATAAACCAGGGTTAGAGTTTGCGACCATTGACACAATTGAAGATACGGGTGTCTATTTAGACGGCTATGATCTTACAGTTCCTGGGTACGAAACCTTTATTAATTATAGCGGGGTTGTACTTTCAAATACGATGAATGTGCATGTGCCTGCGCTTCCTGAAGCTCAAGCAGAAATAAAGGAAAAATTACTTCCATCAAAACAGATTTTTTCTCCCAGGGACTATAGGGTCGTGAACAAACTAAAGCAGGATTACATCTTAGGCCCCAATTCTCAGATTACGGCGCCTGCAGAAAATAAATGGATCTTAAATAGTGCTAAGGAATTAATGGAAGGATTAAATTCCGGCAAAATTAAATTGTCGGATGAAATTGTTATTTTAGATAAATAGTGTTTTGTGATTGAATTTTTTATCAAACCTTCTTTAAATAATAGAAATTTATTTATTATGAACATAGACAATTTTCAGAAATTTTCCGCTACAGGATTAAAGTTGCTTCCAGGCGTACTTGAAACACGTATAGTACCAAGATTGCCTTTTAAAGGAATTTTTAACAGATGGCGTAAACCTTTGGCAATAGGAGCAGCAATTACACCTGTTGGGGGTGCTGCGTATTTATGGGATCAACAGAAAAAGAAAACTCAAATAGACTCCGATAATTCATCAGACGCCTTTAATAAAATAATGCAATTTGCTGATGAGAATCCTTGGGCATACTATGCGGCTCCTGCGGCTGCATTAGGTGGAGTTGGAGGTTTAATGGGAGGAAGTAATGGAGCTTTAGCAGGTCTTGCTCTCGGAGCCTTAGGGGGCTATGGTTTACAGTATCTACGGGAGAATCCTGATGTTTTAAATAAATTTAATAAAAATGTCTAATCCTGCTCGAAATTTGTCTATTGAAGACTTATACGAAATGTTTCCTGAGTATATGATGGAACGTTTCGGTCCTTATGAAGATTTTATCAGACCCACTGCAGCGGTATCTCCGGAGGACACATGGTTATTTGGTTTAGGCAATAGCTATAATTCTTTTGGTGATATGCTTGCTCGTAATCTGCTATCTTATGATGATAGGGGCAATATAAAACCTGGGGTTTTCGGAACTCCATATATGTTGTTTAAGAATACAACCAAAGTTCCCTTAACTAAAGAAGAACAAAGATTGCAGGCATATAATGATGCAATGGCACGAAATTTGGCTTCTGTTGAAAATGATATTAATTCAACTCGAAAGCTTTATAGAGAAGCCACTCCGGAACAACTAAACATTGCCAGAACTAACACCTCGGGCTTATCTTCTCCAGAGGATTATGAGAAAAAGCGTAATTTCTTAACAAAAGTTGTAGGACTGCCTGAAGAAACAGTTTTAGATGCCCAAAGTCAACGTACATTAGATCGTACGCAATCAAGATATGACGAGGCCATGAAAGCTGAAGCTGATAAGTGGAATAATGCGGTTAATAGTTATAATGAAAAGATAAAGCACTATGACAGCTTAGCTAAAGATCCGTCTTTGTCTGCAAAAGAAAGGGAAGAAGCTAGATTGCAAGCTGCTGCTCAGCGTTTGGCTTTAAACCACTATAAAGATGAAACAAGACGAAATGCTCCTCAGATAATTAATCGTATCAAGGAAGAAACAGGATTGAGCGGAAATGACAATAGAAAAGCTACGGTAGCTCAACAAGCGGCAAATACAGCTTTTGCAGAGAGAGAGCCAGACAGATTTGCGGAAAATAGTAAAAATATAATTGATAAAGATGTAAGATTGTCTACGAATAGGCGTAGTGTTCCGGTTGATTTTAAAATTGAAACACCTATAGAACGAGTGGAAAGAAAATTTCTTAATCCAATGGCAAATGCAGCAAAAGTTGTAGGGAATAAAATTAAAGAGTTTTCTGAAAGTAAAGGGGAAGAGTACAAAAATCGTGCTGATAAAAACAATCAACCCCCTGCTTCTGTCGCTCCAGCTACCATACCAGGATTCCCCATGGGAACACGTGGATATTAACAAAATTAACAAAAAGGCACAATAGTTTTCCATCTTTAAACTTGTGTAATTTAAAAAATCTGCAAGACTGTATCCATTATGGATCAAAATCTTGCAGATTTTTCTTTATTTACTGATTCTTCCATCGCAGTCAGTGTTGCTACTTTAATTGTTTTTATCATAGGCATAATTTATATCAGTTTGCCTTGTGTTTCAAAAGATACGCCTATTTATAAACTTATTAAATATATTTTAACTTTCATATGGAACAGTGTATTTTGCAAAATTGTTCCGGGGTTAAAACCTTATACACCTGCCTTGGATGATAAACAATCCTTGGCTAAAGAATCTTTGGATTCTTCCATAAAATCTGTATTGGAAGATAAAAGATTCATCCAAGATTTGCAGAAGGTTTATAAAGACGATGTTGCCATAAAATATTTGATTAAATCTAAAATAAGCAATGTTGTTGCAGAATCTATACAAGTAGTTAGGGAAAATTACGGAACTATAGCAAAAAAAGTATCGGTATATTTTGATATTAAAAAAGAATCTGAAACTTCAGTTTATTTTGACTATGACGAAGGAGTTTTATTTGATAAAGATTCTTTAGGAACAATAAAAATTAAAAACAATGATTCGGATAAATAACTTTAGAAAATTTGCATCTGTTGCTTCCCAACCTTATACCTATGCAGATATGGTTAAGGATTTGCAGTCTTATGAAGGATGGGGTACACGTAATAACGATGAGATCTATATGGATACAAAGGACACCAAGGACAAACATATTCCAACAATGCCTGGGGGCGTTAAACTTTATCCCTTTGTAGAACAGTATCTTAGGAAGAATTTAAAATATACCGGAGATTTAAAAGTAGGTTCTAAAATTCCAAGAAAGATTTCAAAGCAGCTACAAGAATGGTATTTACAGAATCATGTTGGCGTTCGTAATCTGGAAGGTTTTAATAAACTGTCTGAAAATGCTAAAAATCATTTATTGCAGTTAGGCTTTAATGCTAATCTTCCCAATTGGCCCAATTTTAGAGAAGCTCTTGCAGCAGGCAATAAGGCGGAAATAATTAAGCATTTAAGAGACTCCAATGTCTGGAGAAATGAGCAGGAAAGGTTTCAAAAGGGAGAAAAATTTACGCCGAGATGGACGAATACAATTAACGCTTTAGAAAAGGAATTTGGATTAGGTTCACCGACACCTAATGCAAAAGCAATCAATAAAAGCCCAAATGTTTCTCGTCCTAAAAGCAATTCCAATACTGCTAGGGAAGTTTATGTTAATGGTATAAAATTGAGATATTTGCCTCCGATAACTCCAATACCTGAAATTAAGATATGATTAAAAAAATCATTCCATTAAACATAGAAAATTATGGTTTTAATTTAGATGATGATTGTTTTTCATCTACACAGGAAAACCATAATTTAATTGAATCAGTAAGAAAATTTTTTAAAGAGGTAGAGGATGAAAATCCTGAATATTGGTGGAATGGGTTACGCTTAGAAAACTTTAATGGCAATTATGACAAAATTTACGCTTTATTTTACAAAGGCACATTAATCGGTTATGTAGGCATAACACCAAGATCAGAAATAACGGAATTATTGCCATATGAAAGCATACCTGGAGAATATATTAGCGTAGCTTTATTAAATAAATATAGAGGTAAAGGTATAGCTAAAAAAATGGTTGCCGAGGCTATTAGCGATTTTGAGTCTAAAAGCGGCTATGGTAAATTAAAAAATCCAGTCTGGACAGTTCATGAAGATAATAAAAAATCGCAAGCGTTATTTAAATCATTAATATCAGGAAATGAATACTTGAAGAATTTAGGCATTAGATTAATAATCAAAGATAAATTTAATAATTTTAAGGATATGTCAAAAGATACGAATGCACCTACCACGGTTGAAGAATTTTTAGAATTTGCTAAAACGGCTTTTGTGCCTGCTGAAAAAATGGCTGGCGCCGGAGCTCCACCGCCTCCTGAAGCCATGCCCCCGCAAGGAGGAATGCCGCCCATGGACCCATCCGCAATGCCTCCTCCGGTAGCTATGCCTCCGGATCCTTCAATGATGGGTGGGGCTATGCCACCTATGGATCCTGGCATGGGTGGAGCTGCTCCCCAAGGCGGAGATCCTGTAGCTGAAATAATTCCTATGTTGGAGGAATTTGGATCTACAGTTCAAAAACAGGAACAAGACATTAATGCTATGCGTCAAGAATTTGCTGATCTTAAGCAATCTTTTATTGATTTGCAGAATAAGTATTCGCAAATTGCAGGACAGTATTCTACGATTATAAGCATCATGCAAGGCGGGAAACTTCCCGAGGCTCCGAAACTCTCTGTATGATCATCAGATTAAGATCAGCTTTAGACAGACAAGTTGTAGAAGTGCCAAAAGACATTTCTTTTGTGGAGTTATGTAATGATGAAGGAAAAGTAATGTCTGTGTTGGTTCAAAATAAACTAACAGGCACTTTGGACATGTTTGATTTTCGTGACGTTGACACAGCGAAGCGTTACGAGAATTTTTTTAAAGTTGAATTTTTAAAAGATGTACGAGTCTTAGATCCTGAAAAATATTCTGAAGAAAGGAAATAAATATGAGCAGCACATCACCGGAGGGGGATTCAATATATAATTTAAGATTTAAGGTTACGTTAAATAACGAAGATAAATATTATGATATGACGGTTAACTCTGAAAATCTGTCGAGAAATAATATATTAGCCAAGTTTAATTTTAACGAAACTACCGATTCAACTGGAGCACAGGAATCTTATACATTAAAGGACAATACCGGAATAGATAGACAAATGTATCTCGTAGTAGACACTATAAATGGTGTGTTAACTCCAAAACTTGAGGTTAAATAATAATGTTTAAAAAAGTATTTTCCATATTTTTATTGTTTCTTCTTACAGCCTGCTCTTATCAAGTAAAGCTATCATTTAAGGATGATATTGAGGAAATACAGGAACAACAAATAGCTTTATACAGGGATGATTGCATTCAAAATTTATATTTTGACGCGATAAACAATCCTGATCTGTTAAAAAAATCTGATAAAGAATTAGGAAATTTATATTTTAAGTTTTTTTCTGAACAAGACCAAATATTCTATGTTAATCAAGCAAGGAACCTTGTAAAAAATAAAGACGGAGACTAAACATTATGGTAGGTATAAAATCTCTATTTTCTTGGGTAAAAAATAAATTTAAAAAGAATCGTAGAGACGAAGCTACTTCTTCTGAAAAATTAACTGCTTTGTTTAAAGCAAATGCCGGTTCTTCCAAATTACTGGGTTGTAAGCCCGACCTGCCTGATACCCGTGACCATATAAAACTTGGTTCGGCAATCTACCAAGATACAGTTGATAGTATAAAAGATTTTTCTTTAAAAAAATATGCCCCTCCCGTACAAAATCAAAAGGATACTTCTGCATGCGGGGGTTTCGCGGCTTCCGCAGCTGTTTTTATTTTGCGAAATAAAATGTTAAATATGGTTCGCCCCGATAATTCATATAAAGAAGTATCCGGGAATTTTTTACTTTCACCTTTATATATTTATTATAATGCAAGGTTTGTAGATTTCTTATTTGACGATAAATTTTACGGCAATGTCAGTTCTCCTCTGCCGGATTGTGGAGTTACGCTTAGAAGCTTGATGAAAGCATTAAAAAAATATGGTGTAATTCCTGAAATTGTTATGCCATTTTATAAATTCACGCCTGACAGTAATCCGCCTGCCGCTATTGATCCTGATAAAAACTTTAAAATAAAAGAGTATTTAAGGATATCAATGGAAGCGAATCCGGAAGAAATTTGTAAAAATGTATTAGTAGCAGAACATTTGCCAATTATTGCAGGGCTGTATTTGTATAAGGAACAAATGGATTACTTGGATTATTATGGATACTTGGAACCTTGTAAGGATATTAAATGTGCCGAATTAATTGGAGGGCATGCAGTGTGTATTACAGGGTTTAAACAAAAGAACGGGCAAACCTATTTTGAATTTTTGAATAGTTGGGGTACTTCTACAGGTGATTTTGGATATGGTTATTTCCCTGCTTCCTTCTTGTCGGATAAAAATTATGTAATGGACTTGTGGACATTTGATAAAAGTTATTTCTAAATGCAAATAATTATAGCATCCATTTTAAAAATTATTGAATATATTGCTTCTATTTTTGCCAATAGATCAAAAGACAGTGCTTTGACAGACAATGAGTTGGCTAAGAAGATCAACCAAGAGTCAGATAAGCATAATGAATTAATAAACAAATCTTTAAAAGGGGATAAAAAAGCTCTCGATGAGATACGCAAGAATATTTCTATTTAATATATGTATAGTTGTAGCAGGATGTATGTCTACAACTAACAAGACTCCTGACATTATAGACCGAGATGTAATATCTTATGATGAATATGGTGGTCAAACAGGGGGTTTAATAGATATTGAAGAAGGAAAATATTTTATAATTACTAAAAAAACAGTTGATTTATATAACGCTTTAATAGATAAATACGGTGACAAAATTGTGCCGCCTTTAAAGAAAAACGAAGGCATCACAAAATGTGAAAATGGAAATAATTATAAAATTTCGCCAAAATACATGAAATATTTTATGGATATGGCGGATGCCTACCGTATGGAAATCAACAGAAAGGATAATTTATAAATGACGGAAGAACAAAAAGATAAACTTTATGCTTCTAAAGGAATCACAATTCCCGCTGGAATGTCTGCATTTGGACCAAGCACGGAAGAATGGATGCAAATGAGTGGAATAGGAACTTTATTTCACAATTTTGTAAATCCTTCAAATGCAAAATCCGAAGAAGAAAATAAAGTAGCGGAAGAAAGAACTGTGAATAATACGGATAATCCTAAACGTAAATTTTTGTTTAATGTAAGACTATCTAAAAGTTAGATATCGACAAGCACACATAAAGTGTGCTAATTTTAAATAATAATGAATCGCTCTGTAGAAATATCAACATCTCCTACGGAATCATTGCTTAATCACGAAGATGTATTTGAAACCGAGGATCAAATTGCTTTAAAACTTTCTTCAATCGAAGAATTAACTATACCTTCATTTGAAGTCAGTTCGGAGGCTGAGACAATGATGGAACAAATGGGCGATTTAACCCCTAGAGATAGATATGTTTTAACCACCCTGGATCTAATGCGTCAAAAGATGGATTGGATGATTCCCAGATTAAAAAACATATCTCGAGAAGTTAGGAAAACAAATGGCGCATGTATTCAGTTAAAAACTTGGAAGCACAGTGTGGAAAATGATATAGATGAAACTATTAAATTTTCCAAAAAACATAAAGCTGATATAGCTAAAGAAGAGGCCTTAAAATCCTTTTTTAAAAATACAGCTATATTTTTAATTGGTATTTTAGGTGGTATTGGAGGCACAATAACAATTGCTTCAGAATTTTTTAGTTTGATCAAAAATTGATATGTCTTCAAGTGGATCTACAACAACTTTAGCGTCCTGTCAAAATAATAGGATAGTTTATCCTTCGGGATATATCAAATCCTCTGCGTCTGCAGATGGTCAAATGACGTTATCCACGGACGGTAATGGCAACGCGTTAACCAACATTGAGCTGTCAGCAACTAATTCAATTAGTTTAAATGGGCCCGTAAAGGTTATAAAAATGAATGTGTTTAATTCAAATAAACAAATAGTTGCCAATACCTTTGTGTATTTAATTTTTGAACAAACAGATGGAGTGATTACACCATCTTATTTAACTCAAGAAGAATGGAACGAATACAATGCATAAATTTTTTCTTGGATTGTTTTCCGGATTTACAGCTTTGGCATTATGTGCCGCTACCAAGCCTGTAACATATAATTCTAATACAGGGGTGGTTAATACACCTACAAATTTTTCCGCGGCTAATAACTTGCCTACATTCTCAAATGTGCAAATATATTCCGGCCCAATGGATGATTTTACTGATATGGAAATAAAAGTTCTGGCCCCTAATGGTACGGAATTATATTTTTTTACTACGGTAAATTTTAATAGTTCTTGGGTAAAAAACAATAATCCTGCAATTTGTGATACTTCTGCAGTGTGTTATTATTTTCAGTCGGGCCCAGGCATGACTTGTGCGCATGTTAAAACTCAATTTTCTAATTTGGATTCTTCCATTGCAAACCAAGTATCTTCAAATTTGCGCATTGGAGGAATTATCGTGCAGCCGTCTGCTGCGTTTTTATCTGTGTTTAACAATCCCAATAATACAGTTGTAATTTGGAGAATAGGTAGAAGCACGGCAGATACAGATACAAATGGGGGCAAGATATGGCGCCCCGCTGTAGTACAATTTTTTAAACCTTTAAATTAAAATGCGAAAACTAAATTTATTTTTAGCTATAACTGGAATGATCTTTGCTTCCAGTGCAATGGCAGATGATGACAATGATTTAAATCTTTGCCAAGATTACTTGGATACTTTAAATCTTATGGCAGAAACAAAGACATTTCAGTTGCAACAAGAAATGTCTTTGTTTTCCTTAAATACTGCAGTTTCAGCTTATCCATTTACACCGGTATGGTATAAATGGAAAGAATATTATACTGCTGAAAATAAGATTGAAAAATTTAATATTTTAAAAGAAATTAGTAACCTCACTAAATAATTATGATAAATAAAATTCTTATTTCTTGTATTGTGGTATGCGCTGCTTTAATTATTCCTGGCGTTGTAAATGCCAAGAATCTATCCGAGCTGTCTTCCGAGTTTGGAGCCATACATGCCAAAGGAGTTCAGGCAAATAATTATGCTTATATTAAAGCTAATTTAAAAGATTGCATATCTGCCTTTGATGCGTGGAAAGTTTCAGAAGAGGCAAAGGGTGCATCATATCCTGAAGCAACTACGAACCTTTTTAGCTATTTAATTACTATTGACAACGGTAGGAATTGTCCTGTCTCTGCTTCTCCGGAGATTTTCACGAAATTAAGCGTTTGGAACTTAAAGGAAGTAACCGAGGTAGAAAATCCTACATTTTATCAAGAGTTAAAATCCAATGATTATAAAATTAATGGTGTTAAACTAAATGATAACCAAATAGTTAACGCTACAATACGTTTTAAGGATTGGGACACTTTTAAGTCTCTGCTTAACACCGATGCTGGACAAGCTGCTTTAAAATATGATAGATTTACACGCACCGCATATATTAATGCATTAATAATCAAGTGGATGTCTCTATCTACCGCTTCAGATATAAGCAAAGCAATTTCTGATTGTGCAGAACTCCAAGGCACGCTTGTAATTCTGGGTGTAAAAACGAATGATGAGGCATTTGGAAAACTTACCCAAATATCCCAGATTCTGTCTCGTAAACTTTTAGCTGCTCAAGCTGGAAACCTAAAGTAAGTTAGAGCAGACATAGAACAAAATCCTAAACTTAGATAAAAACCTGTGGTTATCCGCAGGTTTTTATCTTTACATTTCTTTAGGATTAGCTGAAAATAAAGCATTAACATTTAAAATTTTATTTCAATATGCCTGGCTCAAATACATATTGCAGGGTAACTGCCAAATTATTCACTGAGTTTGCTTATTATTCTCCCGTTTACGCTTCTCCACAAGCAGGATTGGAAGATGAAAAGTATCTGGATTTATCCTTTAATGTTTCAGGGGATGATAATACTATTTATGGATTAGTTACACATCCAATTACTACGGTTAATGAGGTTTATGACGGAACTTCAGATGCCACAGGGTTAAAAGCTTCGCTTTATCGTTATACTACAATACAGCAATTAGATGAAGATGGGAACGTGGCTTCAATTAATACTTGGATGCCTGTGGGTGAAGAAATAGATGTTACTGCAGGTACTCCATTTAAGTTTGAACATTTATTTGCCGCAATTTATAAATTAGTCGTCACAGGCACAGCGGAAAATTATGCTGTCAATGTGTCGTATCAGTATGAGCCAATGAAGGCTGTTATGCTTAATGAGGTCAAGTACACCAATCCTCAAAGGTATTACGCAGAACCTAATTATACAATACAATCCAACTCAATAAACAATATTGGAAATTTTAATACAACAGCTGTTGACAGTGTATCTGGAAATTCAGTAGATTTTGCACCGAACGTTTAACAGCAACGCTTTACTGTGAAGGCAATTCAATATCTTATTAACTCCGTATTACCTGAGGATATTAGGGACTACACTCGTACATATGACGCCAAGTCTATGAACGAGTTGCAGTCTGCTATAGCTGAAAAATATCCGGAACGTTATAGGGAATTAATGGATAAAATTATGGATATTGCGCGTAAGTCTGTTTATTACTCGGGACAGACTTTGCGGCTTTCCGATTTTAAACCTCCGTTTGATAAAGATGCGGCATTAGAAGAAATGCACAATGAGGTGCAGTATCTTCGTGACAATATTAAAGACGAAGAAAAAAAGAACAAAGCTATAATGGACGTATATGAAAGGTATGCTACAAAATTGGAAAAGGATACCTTAAATGCGGCTAAAACAAATCGCAATAATTTATACAATTCCGTATCTTCAGGTGCCAGAGGGTCTCCGTTTCAGTTAAAAGCTTTGATTACAACTCCGGCTTTGTATACGGATTATAAGGGCAGAACAATTCCTTATTTTGTTAAGCATAGTTTTGGAGAAGGTTTATCTATTCCTGAATATTTGGCGAGTACATACGGAACACGCGCAGCAACAATTGCCATAAAAAAGAGTACAGCAAAGTTTGGCGGCTGGGGTAAAAGTTTATTTCGCCCGGTATCCAATATGATGATAACCTCAAAAAAAGATACGTCAAACAACGGTATTGATTTAGATATTGATGACGCATCTTTATATGGCAGAGTATTGGCGCGTCCGGTTGCCGGATATGCTGAAGGCACAATTGTTGACAGGGATGTATTAAATTCTTTAAAACGTAAAGGGGTAAAAACCGTTATTGTACATTCCCCTATTGCCACTGTATCATCAGACGGTATATCTGCTGAAGCTTTTGGTTTAGACTATAATAAACGGTTGCCAAAAATTGGAGAATTTCATGCCGGTATAACAGCGGCCACAGCAACCAGTGAACCCGCAATCCAGGGAGGGTTGTGTTTGTATTATAAAACTGAAGTGCTGATGTGGGATGATACGAAAAAACAAATTCGTGATATTGTTCCGCAGAATGATACAGTTAAAAGCATAGATATAGATGGAAATATTGTTGCATCTAAGGTGATTAACAAATTTAAGCAAGGTCGCAAGTCTGTTTATGAAGTTATATTTGAGCATAATGATATAGTTCATTCTGTAATCTGCACTTGTAACCATAAGTTTAAAATTTATGGTGAGATGATAGATCTGCCTGTAAAAGAAATTCATGAAAAATCTTTATGCTTGGATGTTTGTGGAGAACCTGCGCGTATTGTTGATGTAAGGAGTCTTGGTAAGCAACTATGTTTTGATATAGAAGTTGACAGCCCTACACATTTATTCGTTTTAGCGAATGGTCTTATATCCCATAATTCATCCAAACATGAAGCAGGGGGATTTAAAGGAAAGAAGCGCACATTCTCAGGATTTGATTATATCAATCAATTTTTTGAATCTCCTGAGCAGTATAAATCGAAAGCGCCACTTGCAGAATCAGATGGCAGGGTAGAAAAAATTTATGAAGCTCCGCAAGGGGGGCATTATATTGTTGTAAACGGTATGGAGCACTACGTAGATCCTGACTCTAACATTGATGTAAAAGAAGGCCAAGAAGTCGAACAAGGGGATCAGTTGGCGGACGGACTTGTAGATTTAGGGGATGTTGTGCGTTTGCGAGGTCTTGGGGAAGGTAGAAAGGCATTTGTAAATATAGGGAAACAGCTATTGGACGATAGTAATGCACCTGCACACAAACGTAATTTGGAAGTTTTAGCGAGAGGTATTGTCGATAAAATAGAAATTACAGATCCTGATGGTGTGGGAGATTATTTGCCCGGAGATATAGTATCTTATAATACATTGGAAGCTTCCTATAAACCTGATAAGGATTCAAAAGAAGTAAATATAAATTCTAAAAATCAAAATTTAAAAGGCAAATATCTGCAAAAACCTGTGTTGCATTACACAATAGGCACCAAGCTTACTAATAAAATGATTGATCATATTCGTAAAACAGGCATTACAGATACCTTATTGGTGTCTGATAATGAGCCGGGATTTACGCCAATTTATGTTCGTTTAAAGGAAGCTCCAAATAAAGGTAATAGAAATTTCTTAGAAAGAGCAACGGCTCCATACCAGGCAAAGAATTATGTTGAATCTGCAGTTAGAGGTTATAAAACTAATATTAAAAGCAACTTAGATCCATTTGTTAGAATGTCTATGCCTGACTTTGCTGAAAACACTGATATTACAGGAAGATTTTAGTTATGTTAAATACAAAAAATTTTCAAAAGTTTGCTTCAAATATTGCAGCAAAAAACAGTTCTTTTAAGTTTGCTAACTTCAAGAAGTTTGCTTCGAATCCTCAAGTTGCTTCAGAAGTTCGTCAAGGTGTTCGTGACGAATATGGAAAATCTTTTAATGATAATAATCAGTGGACAGATTTCAGGCTGGATATGAATAGGGGAACAATGGCCCAGGCAAGGAGATTGGGAGCTTACGCGAGAGGAGCAATTACAGGGGGAGCTAAAAAAATTTGGGATAAACTTACAGGATCAAATAACACCCAAGCACAACAGCAGCAGTCGAAGCCTCAAAACAACACTACAAATAATAATACCAACAATAATAAACAAGAGGAAAAAGGTTGGTTTGGAAAACTTTGGGATAAAGGTAAGAATTTTGTTAAAGGTGTGCATGAAAGCGGCATGCAAGAAGCGGGTAACTATACCAAAGCCGTAGTTGATAGTGATTTGGGTTCCTTGGATCAAGTTTCTCGAGGTTTGTCAGATCGAGCCGGAGCCGATGCAGTTAAAGCTCAACAAATCTCAAGAAGTTATATAGCACAAGGAAAACCGATTCCCAAAGATGTTGCGGATCGCATGGCTAAGGCTCGTGCTTATGATTCTGCTGCAGGTCAAGTGATGAAATCTACATCTCGCACTTCACAAGATTTAGAGAAGAATATGCGTAACGAATTAGAAAGGTATCAAAGTGATGTAGAAGAAAATATGTATAACTCTCGAAACACACAGGCGCGTGTATCTCAAACTTTAGAAGATAAAGCACGTAATGATTTTCAAAATCTTAGTGGATGGGATAAGGTTAAAGTTATATTCCAAAAATTTTTATCAGGCATGGGAGTAAAAATCCCTAAAGATTGGGCATATAACAATTTTATGAATCGTCAAAGAAATGAGGCGCAAGATTACATAAGAAATAAAAGTAATCTTGGTAATCAAATGTTGGGAGAATATGCTGCTGCTTCACAATATGACTTAAATGATCCTCGTCAACGTGCTGAATTTTATCAAATAAACTCTCAACGGTTGGATCAACTAAATAATCGTTATAAAAATGTTCAAGTAAATCCCGAAGTATCAGCTTACATAGCACAACAACAAGCAAAACTCAACCCTGTAAACTCTAATGTCCAAGCGGTTTAATATGTTTAATATATCTAATTTTAAAAAATTTGCTGCAAGTCCTGATTGGATTAAAAACCAATTAACTGAATCAATAACGAATCAAGCAGATCAAACAAATATTGATGAAAAGGATACCACGGTTAATTCAAGCAACTACGATGCTAACATAACTTCGGAAGATAGGGAATCTGGAGAGTATGATTCTTTAATGAATAACAATAAAGATTTCTTGAAAAACATATTAAGTGACTATGGAAAGAAAAATAATGTGTTGGAAGATCTAAATAAAAAGGTATCCATATTAGAATCTCAAGGTCAAAAGGGCAAAGCTAAAGCCTTAAGAACAGCCATAGGAAGATCCAGTGACCCGAAATTTACAGAAGATATAGACAGATTTTCAAAAGATATTGTAAACCAGTTATAATTTAAGATTGATTTAATCTTTGAAAATAACGTAAAATTGTTTCAATCAAAATTTATTATACACCATGCTTTCACTAAAGAACTATGATTTTAAAAAGGCTGCTTCATCGGCTTTAAAAGAAACAGATGCTGAAATAGCTTTTTATAGGGCGTCTTCTACGGTAATGGAAGACAAAGCCTCGCCTTTTTTTACGAATGACTACTATTTAGGTTTCGAGATTGTAAAAACGAATGACTCGTTTACAAAAATGGTAGGCATATATGTGTTTAGAGTTAACAAACATATATTTTATGCGCCTGTATTCTACGTTAATGGCCAGATAAAAGGCACGGAGTTCTTATATAATGTAGAGGAGAAAAAGTTTGTTTATCTCAGCCCTAAATGGTGTGATTATTTTATAGGTCTTTATGAAGAGGATGCGGACGGGCTGCCAGTTGATATGGCGGAGGCCAATCAAGGCAGGCAAGATATTGAGATGATGCGCATTGCCACACCGTTGTATAAGACATCTTCATTAAAGAAGTTTGCTTCGGATTTAAATCTATCCGTAGACGAAAAAGAATATGGTTCTTTTTCGGACATGTACGATGATGTTTTTGAAACATTTGTTAATTCCCCTGATTCAGATTATAGCCCGCTGCATGTGTTTTTAAAATCTGCGGGTATAACTGCTTGGAATAAATTATCCGATGCTTTAAAAACGGATAGAGAATTTGCCAATAATGTGGTAGGTCTTTGCGATGAGCAGGATTATATTCCTATGGATGTTTTATCCGAGGCAAAACAAAATGTTAAACATGCTGCTGAGAACCCAAAGAAAGATTTATTAATTCTGCATAAAGGCATATTTAATAAAAATACCGTTAAGACTGCTGCTGAACAAATCGCCAATGGTTATTCATTTGAGGATAACCGAGATGAAGATCAGCTTAATATCATCTATGACGCAGATCCGGATCAGAATTGGGCAGGTATTTCTACTAATGCGCCGTCTGTTTATGACATTTTAACTACCGATGGGTCTACGGTTAGGTGCGTTGCCATCGTTGGTAACTCAGATTATGGTAAAACTCCGGCCCTTTTAGTTTCGATAGATCCGGAACGCAAAGGAATAATTCAGTATTATGACATTAATAGTCCCGAAGAATTATATAATCAAGAGGATGAAAATGTTAAAGCTCCAGGCGTACACGATCCTGTAGTAGGTAACTTTAGAAATATTTTAGCGATAGAGGAAAAGGATTCGGATAAACGAGAGGAAGATTTAACCAAGGTGTTAAAAGAAAAACCCGAAGTTGGAAAAATTTACGGCATTTGGGATCCTGAATATTGCTATATATCAGATGAGGCTTTTTATGTTGGAGAAGTAAAAGATAATGCTGATGATCCTAAGGGATACACCGTAAAAGTTTATCCAATTCAAGGTTATGATAAGTTTAAGCCTTGGGAAGCTTTGGTTCAAGGAACGGATGAAATTATTCAAGTAAATCCTTCAGCTCAATATCCAATGTATGATTTAAAGGTGTTTCAGCCAAGTATACGTTGGATAGAGTTGCCTACTGAAACAATTGATTTGGCTAAAAAGATGAAGGCTGAATTTAAAATTGATGATGCTTTTTCATTTAAGAAAAAGGATTATCGCATTGATATAATTCAAGCCGAATGGGTTCCGGGGAACTGGGCAAATCTATATGCCAATACTTTGGTTAAACATTCCAGCGTAGGACATGGGTATGTCAATTACAATGGCGACGGCAGTTATAACTTAAACATAGCAGGATTTAAATTTGCAAACGTAAATGTAATGGGTGCTATGGCGTTGCTTATGGGGAATGTAAATATTTCCGAAGAAACTGCTGATTATATAATTAAGCATGCAAATGATAACCAAAAACGCGGTGAGGATTATAAATTCCTATTCAAGAAGTTTGCAGACAGGATAATTTTAAATCCTGATCCGGACTTTTTTGAAGGGTTTGATTCCGATTTAAATATTCCGTATGAGATTCCGGAAACTCGCGCTTTGATGACGGATGAAACTTCTTATGCTCCGCCTGCTCCACGATATGGTGATATGATGACACCAACCATGATGGGGGTAGCAAAATCAACCGAAGGAGTATCAAGGGAAGACCCCAATGATTTCTTACAAACAGCCACTCCGAACATGTTGGCAGAGTTTGCGGAACGCAGCGGACAACGCAGCGTATTTGAGCATGGCATTGTTAGCGTGTTATCCCAGGTTTCAGATGCACAAATGTACATCAATGACTTTTTACCTTCGTTAAGGGATGGCATGGATAAGCTTGCGAGGCTGTTGTTCTTAATAGTAATAAGCCCGCAAAACTTTGTGAAATACTACGGCAGTGATGATATTAAAGGATTGGAAAATTCTGTTTCAGCATGCTTTAAACAGCTATCAGAATTAACATTAGATTTAATACAAAAGACTTCCGGTGTATCTACAAATACTACCAATAAAGTTTAAAAATATACATATTTAAGTTTTAAAAGCTTGCCATTTTGTTTGGCAAGCTTTTGTCTTAATAGAAACAATGACATTTGAAAGGATTAGAGATTTAATAAGTTATTTGCCGGACACTTCTTCTTATTTTAGAGAAGTATTAAATTATACGCAGCAAGTTACAGCGGTAAATAAATTTATGTGCGCATATAAGGATTTGTCCTTTGGGTATAAATTTATTAAAGCTTTAATTAAAGATAATATTCGATTACCTGCTACGGTAAATGAACCTTATTTACGGGATTTATATTTTTTTGAAAAGTTTGGAGATGTTAATAATGATTCTGTAATATTTGCGCTTGGATTGCATCATCCTTCCAGCAGAAATATGGAAGAAACTATTAAAGCATTTTTGATAACAGATGAATCTTTTAGCAAGATTGCAGGCATAACAGGAATTAGCGAAGATGCTTTAAGATGCTATGAACAATTATTTTATAATATTAAAGACCGTAAGCATGAAGCTTTGTTTATAGCAAACCATGTGTATCCTCAAACCCGTATGGTAGAATTACAAGATGATTATGTAAAGACGGAATCCTTCGGGCAATTAATTCTACGCTCAGCATATAATAATGGAATTGAGGATGCAGCATATTTTGCAGGATTAAAAATGGCCAATAGCGTATTAAATGAAAAATCTTCAGCGGTTTCAGCCACACAGTTGGAATCTGCAATAATGGCTAATGCGCATTTCTTAGTGAAGAATGGCTATATCAACCAGCGTCATAATGGTATTTCTTCGGCTAAAGGCCTGCTTATTGCCGCTAAACAGGGCGGAGCGGAGACTATGGAATCTGATGCTGAAGGATTAAGTTCGCTTGGAGAATCAATATGGGATGCCATAAAGGATATAAAAGGCCCAGAAATTCAACAAAAATTGGATGCTATAACGGAAATGGAGATAGCTAAATACGAAAATGCTAAAGAATAGTTGATTTTTCAGTTGCCTTTGATAAAGTTTCTGCATTGAATATAAGTTACGATTTTAAAAAATATTTTTTAGTACATGGACAAGATACTTGATAGGAATAGCGTCATTGAAAGCGTTAAACAATTAATTCCTGCTATGCAACAGTCATCGGATCCCGAGGGAGAACTGTTACGATTTGCAAGCGAAAGAAAAATGGCGCCTGAAATGCTTGGCGCTATTGCCAAAGCTATAAATACATTAAAGACACAAAGTGTTTATGCGACCGCCAAAGAAGCTTCGGAACGGGGTCGTTCTTTTAGTACGATAGATACAGAAGCTTTGCTTGATAAATACGCCAAGCAATCTATGCCGAATATTGTCAACATGTCGGATATCTCCAAAGATAATGATTATTACTTTACCGTTGAAGTGCAGGATATTAAAAAGGTTGCTGCCGATCATTCCAATAATATTCAGGAAGGAAATATTTCCGAGTTATTTGAATCGGAATTTCAGCATATCCCAAGTGATGCAGATAAGGCTTTTACAGATCAAGCTGAAATATTTTTTGATGCAGAGGTGGCAAATAAGTTTGCCAATAACAAAGAGGGACAATCTTATACTGAGCAGGATTATTTAGATCTTGCTGAGGAATTAAATTTTAATTTATCCGGCATTGAACATAAGTTTGCCAAATTCTTTAACCCCTCAAATACCAAAAGGGATAAAGAATTTTATGAAATTGTTCAAGATACTAAAGATTTATACAATATATATTCCGAAGATTTTGATAAAGCAGCTGTCAAGTTAGCAAACGTTTTACATACAGTTTATGGTTTAGGTGAGTATGTATTACAAAACGATGATGAAACAAAACCAGTCTGGGGTGTACGCTTTAAAAGAGCCAGCCATTTGGCGCCGGATCATAATTATGATATCTCAGACGATTTATATGATTATTATACTAATTGCTTAAATCTCGAAGTGGTAAATGAAGCCATCTCGAGAGATTTTTATAAGTCTGCTGCCACAACTGACCCTGGTCCTGGTCCAAAATCTAAACCTAAACCCAAAACTCTTTATGAGAAATGGCTGAATGATAATGGATATATAGACATCGATCAAGATACAGGGCAGATATACCTTGCAACTCCGGAGACTGGTGATCCTGATTGGGAAGAATTTGTACGTACAGTTCCATATGATGTATTAGAAGAATTATCAAAAAGTGCTGTGGTACCAGATGGTTATGTGAGTGAAATTTTAGCTGCGAAAGAAAAAATTTTAAATCAAGAAACAAATGACGGTGACAACGATTCTGCAGGTAAAGATGCCGAGTATACGCCTAATTTTATTTTAAATGGCAAGCCTATTAAATCTTATGACGATTCTAAGGAAAAAAAAGATGCTTTTAAAATAAAATATCCTGCAGTATTTAAGCCAAATGACCTGGTTAAGGCAAAAACTTCCATACCTCAAGATACCACAAAAGGTTCATCTAAATTTAATTGGTCAAATTTATTCCCCACAGGTTCTTCAGGAGGTATTAATGTTCCTCCAATAGAGCTGGCTGAAGCTGCTACAGTAGCTAAGGATATAGGTATGGCCCCTTATAAATTTCTTTATCAGTCTTTGAAAAATAGTAAACCTGTTGTGAATAAGACTGAAGGAGCTTTGGTAGATGAAATTAATAAAGTTAAATCAGAAGAATTTTTTAATGATTTAATGACTACTGATCCTGTGTTGTCTAAATTAAATCATCATCAACGCAGGGAACTGGCTGACATTTATCAAGCAGCTAAAGACTATTACCCTGATTTGGTAAGAAATAAGACTGTTTTAAAAACGTTCTTACGACAGGGAGTCGAAACCGGAGGTATGGATTTAAATACTGTAAGCATCTTAAATAAGATGAAAGTAGACGGTAATAACAATAATAAGTAAATTATGGCTAATTTTATTGACACTATTACGCAAAATCCTGAGTTAACAACCAATGTTAAGCAGGCTTTGGGAAGATATTTAATTCCTGCCTTAGTAGCAACTTTAGGCACAGGCGGAGCAGCAGCATATATAGCAGGTAGCAAAAAACGAGTAGGAGAAAGTCCTGCCGCAAGAAGGCGCCGAATTATTCGTGCAACTTTGCTTCCCACACTTACAGCTGCATTAGGCTCTGCTGGATTAATTGGATCCTCAATAATTGGCAAAACATCTCCTGAGTCTTATGTCGCAACAGGCAAGTTATTAGGCAAAGGACAAGATATAACTGAAGAAAAAGTTGAATCTTTAGTAAAGAGTTTAAGTACTCCGTCTTTATCTGATAAAATTTTCAATTGGGGAAATTTTTTTAAAGGTACAGGTACTACATTAGGAGGTATGCTTGGATTGAAAGCTAAAGATAAGCTAGAAGATGCGCTCGTGAAAAACTTTAGGTATGAGTACCCTTTTGAATCAGGTATCAAATCTTTAGAGAATGTACCTAAGATTTCTATATCAAAATCTCCAGCTACAGAAAAAATTGTAAATAGTATTCTTGGAAGAGCAGGCAAGACACTTAGTTCTGCAGTAAAAAGGGCTCCATCTTTGGCCGCATTGGGTATCGGAGGAGCTGCAGGTTACAAAGCAGTGGATTGGGTTTCTGATCTATTTGGAGATTAAAAAAATGAAAAAACTAATTTATCCAGATTCTAATTCCGAGTTATTTTCCTCGTTGGATGGAGTGATGGTCTCGGTAATTCGAGACACTAACTTCTATACGAATATTAAAAAGGCTTCCTCAAGTGCCATATCAAGGCAGCTTTTAGAAGATTGCAAGCCGGATAAAGATCATTTTTTAATTCATATAACGGCTATTGGCGATGATGAGACTTATGGTTTTAATAAAAACGCAGATGGTTTTCCAAAAAAAGCTAATGAAAAATATTATAAAACTTTTGAAACCAATGCGAATTTATTTAGAGAACATAATTCTTCTTCGCCTAAAAATCGCATAGGTATAATCAAGGCGGCTGCATATAATAAAGATATGCATCGCATTGAGGTTGTAGCATGGGCGAATATTAAGAAAGCTGCAGCTGAATATGAAGCTGCTTTAGCTGGTAAACCTTTGAGTTCAAGCATGGGCGCAAGCGTCCCTTGTGACAGGGACAATATCTCTGGAAAGCTTTCCAAGAACCCGTCCGAATATGAACCATGGATGAAAAGATTTCCTGGTAAGTATGTAGAAGAATGGAATGGCAAACCGATAAATAAATGGGCTTATGTTCATAATGATACGCCAACTTTCTTTGATTTATCCATAGTGGCAAAACCTGCGGACCGCATTGCCGACTATTTGGAATACAGATTTAATGACGCAGTTAAAGACGGCATTTTAAAATCGGCATGCGAAAATGATGCTTGTGTACCTTCCGCATTATTGCCGGAAATGATGGGCTATGACTTATTAAAATTTGGTTCGGATATTATACGCACGAAGGGCGATTTAACTTCATATTTTGCAAGCGAAGATAAAGCTAAAATATTAGAGAAATTAGCCTCAATCGAAAAAGAATTTATAGATATTAATTCTTCAAGTGATAAAGCGAACGATCCCAGGGTTGCATACATTAAAAACGCTAAATATGTAAACTTTGACAAAAGTTATACTTTATCTAAAAATGATATATCGGAATTGAGGAATTTACGTCCTGAAACTTTATTTTTTGAACTGCAAAAGCGTGCCAGCGTGCTTTCATTTAAACCTTTTGTAGATTTAATTTTTGAAGGCAATCCTAAGTTTGCTTCGGAAGATCATAAGAATAAAATTGTTAAATATGCGGAAATAGCAATTGTTCCTACAGTATTTTCAGAAGTGAAAAATCTTATTGAGAGCGGAGATGTCTTACCTTGCGGAGATGGCGTGGATGAATTATTTGAAGCAGGTGATCCCATAGAAGCGATGTATGATCTAAATAATACTGATCCTGTGCAAAAAATCATGGACGGAATTGAAGATCAGCTTTCTTATAAAGAGGAGAAAAAGCAACCGAGAATAATTCAAATCACAATAACTCAACATGTTCCTGATGAAAATATTCAAAAAGAAGATTGCGGAAAGTTTTTTAAAATTAAAACGGCATCGTTTAATCCGAATATAGAGCTTTCAAAAGATGATTTAACAGTTGCCAAGCAATTAGCATTTACGTATGCATTTTACAAAGTTGCGGCTTTGCATGATATGGCTACATATCATTTTAAAAATAATTTACCGGAGATCGTTTATGTAGACGCAATATCGCAGAATTGTCTTGCGATTTAGCGATTAAATATAAACAATTAAACAAGTTTTATTTTTCTTTTTAATTAAACTTAAAGATTAACAATCAAATTAGAATAAACTCATGAGACAAAATTCTATTAAGAGAGAAAATCTCAAAGCACTAATGGATAAGCTTAACCAGGCTTCTAAATTTGCTTCCGAATCTAATGAACCAAAAGATCCGGATGAAACTCAGCCTCAAGAACCTTGTCCGAAATCTACAGTTGAGCCTACCGGCGGAGTTAATCCAAAGGAACAACTGGAGCCAAAGGAAACCAACGCTGCTCAGCCCGCTGAAGTGAAGCCGGAAAACGGCGGCACAGGTTTAGAGGAGGAAGAAAAGAACGTAGTTGCAAAGGCGGCTAATGTGACTAAGAAACTTTTAGACTTTGCGAAGGTTCAACCTAAACAGGCGCAGCCTGCTGAAAAAACTGCGGCTTCTTCCGAAGACGATTTAGTTAAGAATATAGTTATGAGCTATGACATTATGTCCAAGGTTGCTCATGTGCTTACTGAAACCGAGGAAGGACGTATTGCTTTGCAGCACGCCATTGATTCAGAAAAGGGCAAGCAAATGCAGCTGGCTACGCTGAATGAAATAAAATATGCTTCCGAACAAGTGCAGGCTTTAGAAGAACTGAAATTCGCCGCACAGCGTGAAGCTGAAATGGTTAAGCATGCAAGTTTAGGCATCCTTTCCGCAATACGCAAGCTTCCCGAAAAGGAACAGAAGAAACAATTTAAGATTGCATCAAAGTACCTGCGTGCGCAAGAAATCCATCGTCAAAATATGGAACAGTTTGGGGATAATGAAGCTCTGAAATACGCTTATGCTCAAGGTGCTGCGGATGCTCAAGCCATTAATGATACAGCTGCAGTTGAAGGTGCTGATCCTACCGTGGAAGGTCTTGATGCCTTTGGTACGGCACTTGATGAAATGATTGCCAGTAATGAAATAACTCCCGAACAAGCACAGATGTTAGCACAAATGGCTGTTCAAGCTGCTCAAACTGACAATAACGAGGAGCTTTCACCTGAAGAAGCGCAAATGTTCCTTGAACAGGCTATTCAGCAAGGACTGGTTGATCCCAAAGTTGCAGAAGCTATTATGCTTAGCATAATGGGTGGCGAAGGTGCAGCACCCGCTCCCGAAGTTCCAGCTGCCGCAGCTACACCTGCAGACACAGCAGTTGCAGATCAGACAGTTGCTGAGCCCGTTGAAAAACAGGCTTCTGAGAAGGTGCGTTCAATAGCGGAAAAATATATTAAGCTTGCTTATGCTACCAAAGTAGCTGAGGAAGGTTCTGCTGAGGTCATGCTTTCTCCCGCAGATGTAGCTGCTGAAATTGATTTAGCTGTTACTGCAGGTGAACTGGATCCGGATCTTGCTGAAAAGATCAAGGCTGTAATTGAAACGGCTGCTGCAGAAAACAGTGCTGATGTTCCTTGTCAAGAAAAAGAAGTTCAAGTAATTGAAAATAAGGACGACGACAAGGAAGATGATGACGAAGACGATGATGACGACGATGAAGATGATTTTGATGAAAAAGAAATCATTGAAGAGTCTATCAAAGAAGCTTCGGAAATTGTAAAGTAAGTTTATAAAAAAAATGTGCAAGATATTTAATATTTATCTTGCACATTTTTAAAAAATTAGGTTAATATAAATACATAATTAAAAATTCAATGGACGACATTATCCAAAATAGCAACATTTCTGAATTAACCAAGCTTGCCAGTGAAGCTCAGTCTGCTGTTGTTGATGCTATGAAACTTGTAGCGACACAAAAGGCTAAAATTCTGGAACTAGAAGAAACAATTAAAAAAGCTAGTGCGGAAAACTTAAATTTAAAATCTCAAATTAATGAGCTTAATAATTTAAGGAAGCAAGCAAGTCTTGATGTCGATGAAACTTTATTAGCGGAAATTGTTAATAAGTTAGCAAAAGCTAACGTAGTTGACGTGGACGATGTTGATTCTAACATTGCTGCTTTACGCGCAAATCCTAAGCTTGCGTTTACTGTTTTAAATCAAGTAGCGGATATGCTGCCAACGGAGGATGTTTTAACGAACGGTTCTTTCGTTGCTTCTACCAAAACTGCGTCCATTGATACAACAAAGCATTCCAATATTCCCGCTGCAGTGCTAGAGGAAATAGCGGAATTTGAAAGACAAAATTTTAGTTAATACTAACAACAAGGAATATAAAATATGGCTGGTAATATCGGCTTCTATAAGCGCACTACGCGCAAGTTAAATGTAAACACCGGCAGCCGTCTTACAGACGTAAGTAAGCTGACCCGTGCTTTACCAAATGCAGAGGGTGTTTCATATTATAGTGGACAGCCTCTTTGGGTGACTTCGGCTGCTCATATGGCAATTGGAGATCCTGCTAAGGATACCCCTATTACATATTCGGCAACACCTCCAACATTAAATGAAACCCCGAAAACCACACTTGTTCCCGCTGACGGAGGAACCCTGGTTGACGCGGAATGGCGTTGGACCACGACTCCCATCCCAGGAACTCCTGTGTATTTCGCATTCCAGGATTCAGACGAATGGGATGGCTCTGGAAAGAATATGGCGGTTTCCATACTGGATAAATTTGAGCTACAAACTCCGTTCTATGATGTTACAAAGGTTTATACTTCTGGTATGCCTTTAACAGTTAAAGCAGATGCAGGTACACAGCCTGTTGGTAATGCCCCAAGAAATGGAGGCACTTATGTTGTTGCTCCTGCTGCTGCAAATGATGACATCATAGGCTATGTAACTGCTGGTGTTGTTAATGTTTCTGGCGACAGCTGGCAAAACCCTGTACAGGTTTCGGATGGTCGTGGCTTTGAAGCGATCATTGGCGGACCTGTGGTTTGGACGGAATCGTCGGACACTAAGACTGTTCTTCAGTTTGAGACTGCGTGGAATCATAAGCCAACGGCATAGTTAAACAATAAGATAAAAGGATTTAGATTATATGGACGACTATAAGAATATAGAGTTAAGTTTAAATGGAGTATCCGGAGACGCTTTAAATGACAGGCTTGCTCAAGAGCTTGGCAGCTGCTCGGAAGGCACTATAAAGATGGCTTCTTCAGCCGGTACTTCGTTCATCCGTAAACAGGTTTTTGAAAAGGGATGGACTCGTCAGATTTGCCATTTTGAAGTTCTTAATGGTTCTGGTGACAAACGTCTTGTCCCAATGGTCAATACCGACTATCCGGTTGCAATGTTCTACATAGAGCCTACAAACTATCCTGCTGCTGTGCTTCCCTTTGACCAAGGCACGCACACTCAGTACTATAGGGCAGACAAGGCTCCGATGACCTTCTTCAAGATTGCTACACCTGAGTTCCAAAAGAATCGTGTAACGCTTGATACTTATCCGTTTGATCTTCGTAAGGTCATAATGGATACTGGTCTGAAGAACATGGTTAAGACCGAAGACCTCGTTTGGTACAACCTCTCCGACAGCGTTGCCGCTCAGAACAATGGCACGTATACGTTTGCTGGCGGTATGGAGCCGTTAGTGATGAATGAAATCACTAATATCTTCACCAAGCACAGCCTGAATCATGGTGTCAACCTTATCAACAAGGTTACCTTCAGCGCTCTTGTCAACGGTCAGAAGAACAACTTCCAACAGTTCGGCGTTGATCTTACCAGCAAGGTTTTCGAAGAAGGCGCTAAAGCGTTCGACGGTAAGAATGTTTACGGTATGAAGTGGATCTCCACCTTCAAGACCGACATTGTTCCTGACAACGTTATAATGGCTTACACTGAAGAAGACTATCTTGGTAAGTGCGCAGAGCTGTACAAGCCGGTGATGTACGTAAAGCGTGAAAAGGATCGCATATCCTGCTGCGCTGAGGAAGTTATAGGTATGCTTATTGCCAATACTTCCGGTGTTGCAAAGATTGTGCTTTACAGCGCCCAAGCCACAATGAATGCCTACCCGCAGATCAGGCCTTATCTCTCGGTTGCTGCAGGTACTCAGGCTGGTGGCTAATCGATACCGTTACAACGTTCTTTAAACTTAAATCCCTGCAAGATAATTCTTGCGGGGATTTAAGTTTTATGCATTATTAGAAATAATGTCTAACTCTACTGAAAATAATTCACCCGATTGCCCATGTTCTCCCTGCAGTAAAACTGACGGGATAACAACTCCTCCTATTCCATCTACAAATGAAGTTCAGCTGGAAGATATACGACTGATGCTGGCTGACGCAGAACCTACGGATACTGCAATTACAACAGATGATTTTTGGTTTTCGGATTTTGATTTAATGGATGCAATGCGTCGTGCTGTAGAAGCTTTTAATGCTTATCCTCCACAGACTATAACGGTTGATTATAGAACTATGGGCACATCTTATATGTTTAAGGTAGGCGCTTGTTGGCAAGCATTATTAAGCAAACGCCTTTGGCTTGAACGCAAATATATTAAGTCAAGTGCAGGCGGAGTGCAGACTGATATATATCAACCTTTAATTGAATTTTCTAAGAATGCTGCAAATGAATTTAAAATTGAATTTATTGAAATGGTAAAAAATTATAAACGTGCAGCTAATGTTTCAAGAGCTTGGGGAGCTATAGGCTGATCTATGTCATGCAAGTGCGCATTTAAATCTGTGCAAGTTTTGCCAGCTTACGGTAAAAATATTTGTCGTATTGTTTGGGCTTTATGCTCAGAATACTATGACTTTACAAAATTTGGAATTAATGTTTATAAGTCAAGGGACGGATATACCGATTGGTTTAAATTAACGGAGGTTGCAGTTGATCCGGAAACAGGTATGATTACCGATATATCTTCGGGTCAGCCTGTATATTTAAATAGAGATAAGGGAAGTGCTGTAGTAAATATAAATAATTCCCGTACATCTGTTGATATAAATTTTAAAAATCGAAATCAGACTTTTAATTGGCATTATAAATGCGCTTTATATGATAAATCTAAGGGCCGAGAGATTGACACATCTCCGCCTGTCGGGATTTACAATACTTTGACATCTGAACAATTTGCATCTTTAAGACAGATGATAAAATCAGATTTATTATCTACGGATTATAATGACTTTTATATATGCAGGCCTAAAGGTAATAGAGGAAGAGTGATAAATCCAAATGAGGAAGACATATCCTTAAATATTGATATTTTAGGAGGGGATCAATTAGGATTAATAACGGATGATGTGTCTTTGGGAAAATTATATGAAGGCGGATATAGCAATCCCATTAAAACCAAATTGGTTATTAACAGTGTAAAGCATGAGCACATTGATGACCAGAATGGCCAAGGGACATTGGATCCTGTAACTGTGAGTATAACGGGAATTTATTATCCGAAATTAATCGTTGGAGATTTAATTGTAAATAAAACAACCGACGATAGATATTTATTTGAAGGATATACTGAAGAATTTTATTTTATGGGAAAAGTGCCTTATAAATTTAATGGAGTAATGCGACTTGTTCCCAGAAATCAACCGGAATATAAATTTGATATTTCCAATATTAAACCTTGTTTAGATCAATAAATATCGAACGGGAAATTTAAATATTTAAAATATTATGGGTACGCCTAAAGCTAAAACAACTTCAACATTTGAATTAGAAGTCTTAAATAAAGAATTAGGATGTTTTCCTAATTTGGATATTTTAAATTTAAGACGAATATTTTTAATGTTAACCAAAATATTTTTTTCAGATAAAGAGAATTTTAAAACATACCTAGAAGATACTGCCAATAAGTTTGACTATACTTATAGTGACTATGTGCTTGATCCGGATGGCAAAAATAAAACCATTATTGATATTACTTCGGATTATAATTATTTAGATGATGCAGCTAAACTTGAATATTTAGGCAGCACTCAGAATCCTAAAATTATTGTATCTGTAGGCGACATTAGTTTGTCAGACATTGGCACCCTTGCAAACAGAACAAGAATGTTTGAGGATAACTCCGGTTATATGATGGGGTTAAACGCCACAACAACTGTATCATTTTCTTCTTATGCAACGACCTTGGGAGATTGTGCAGTTATGTCCCAATTATGCGCTGCGCATTTTACCGGATTAACGGAAGTTTTATATAATTTATTAAGGCTTAAAAAATATTTGCCTTTAAAAATATCCACTCCCAGGGCTATTAATTCTGAACAAAATAAAAAGATGTTTCGCTCGGATTTTACTTTGCAATTAAATTGGGAGGCCGCTTGGAGAACAAGAATTGAATCTGCAAGACTTAGAAAGCTTGCTATTGAGCTTAATGCTCACTAATTATTTAACTATTGATTTTTTAAGAAAATTGCTGTTGAATTTAAATATTAAAAAATAAATAAACGTTTATTTACGCTATGATTCAGAATTATTCAGAACATAAACCTCAGATGTTGATTTACAACAACAGAGAGGTAGTTTCGGATGGGACAGCGGATCGTAATTCTGCCTGCTTAGTTGGCGTGTGCAGACCGTCATTTACGACTAAAAATTTCTTAGCGCAGATGGTTCCCGTTACCGAGTTAACTGTTGCAGAATTAGGTGAAGAGGAGGAATCTATTACGCTTCCGTTATCTAATTTTACGCCAGTCTCGGATTTCTTACAGCAGTTTGTAGATACAAATCAAATTCAATATGTAGATGCCAATGAGAGTCCCGTTGCACACACTTGGATTACAGCAAGCAAAGGTACAAATGGTGTTATTAGTTTAACTATAACAAAACTTGGCGAAGAAGAAACTCGTCCTGATGTTTATATTAGTCTGCCTAAACTTGCTTTTAAGGTTAATTTTAATAATGCAAGCAACCCCATTTCCATTCAAGAAATCAATTCACCCTCGGATATTACGACTTATCTCGGGTTAGTAGATAGTGATCCTTCGGCTGATGACTTTAATAGTTTAGCATTTGCAGCAACTTTGGGGTACACTGCAGGGGAAGGAAACGGATTTTATGTAGACGCTATTGATTGGACATTCCAAACTTTAGATTCCGATCAAGCAGCGGCTGAATTAGCGGCTTATAACGCCTCGTTTAATAAATTATCCCGTACGGATTTATTCATGAATCTATGGTGTGATACGGATACTTTAAGCGTGTTAAATTCAGCTAAGTCTTATGTAATTCAAGCTTCACAGCCTGATGTGCAAAGATGGCGCGGCCTTTACGCTTCAACAGATACTACAGATGACCAAGGAGCAGAAGCTATTAGTCGAAGCACCAACTGGGCTTATAATGGTGTAGTAAACGTTTGGTCTCCCGGCGCTTATTATCTTATGACCGCAGATGACGGTACTACTAAAGAAGTACCTTTGGCAAATAAATATATTGCCGCCGGTATAGCATGTATGCGAGCTAATCTGCTTCCACAGCAAGGCATGTCAAGGATGGAAATATCATGGATTTCTTCGGTGCCTGCAGCGTATGCTTCTTGGACGGATACGCAATTAAACAATGTCGCTGCAAACGGCGTTTGGATTATCGCTCAAGATGACGATAGAACAGTACCCTATGTCCGCCATCAGTTAACTACGGATTCGTCTCATGGTGTGTTATACTATGAAGATAATATTCGAGATATTGTCTATAATGTTAATTATGGTGTAAAAGATTTATTCAGAGATTACCCAGGAAGACGAAACATAACCCGCAGTTTACTGCAGGAACTGGAAAACCGTTTAGGCGATTATTTGCTTTCATTAACCCAGGAAGGTTCTTCGGTGGAGGAACGCCGCATTGGTCCAATGATTGTTGATGTAGATTTGGATTCAATAACTGCGGTGCGAGATAGCCAGTTTGCCGATAGAGTAAATCTTTCCGGAGATTATTATGTTGCAACTTCCTTAAATGTGTTAAAGATTTCTCTTAATACATATTTGGGACTTTAATTTAGGAGTTTTATAATGGCAGTTACAAACGTTTTAGGTTATAATACCAATGTTAAGACCGGAGAAATCATTGCTTCAAGGAATGCTGCGATAGATTTAGGCAACGGTCACATTGCGCTGGTGCAAAGTTTCCAAGGTTCAACCCAACACCAAGTGCAGCCGGTATACGAAGTAGGTTCATCTGCAGTATATTTGGTTATGGGTAATCCCTCAGCTCAATTTAGTTGCACAGCTCTGGTAAGCAAAGAAGGATTTTTCTCGCCCTTTGCTGACATTGCAGCTGGCGCCGCTTGTGGTACACTTCGCAATATCAATGTTAATCTTGGCAGCGAACTTGAGTGTGATCCGAAGATTACGAGCAGAGCTACGGCTAAGTTTACAGGAGCTATACTACAAAGTCTTTCTTTCTCTTTACAAGCCGGACAGTTACAAATAACACAGACAGCAGATTTTATAGCAGGTAGCTTGGATGTTATTTAAAAACATAGGGGTTTTTTGGGTGTTTCCTCCTTTCTTCCCGTTGTTTTACCCTATGTTTAAATAAAACCTATAAAAAGGTTTGCAACCTTTGAGATTTTTCTCAAAGGTTGTTTTGTATATATAAATATCCGCTAATTTCATGAGTACACCAGAAAATAGAAGCATTTTTTCCAAACTTTATCCAAATGTACATTTGTTTAATGCCAAAGTACAGGGTGTGACACCCGAACAAAATACAGTTTATGTTATAGATGATCAAGGAAACACTACGAAGGCTACCATTATTGTGAATATGTTTACCCAAATGATGGGGCTTTCCGGTATGGCATTTCCTGAAAAAAATACGGAAGTTGTTGTTCTGTCATGTCCGGATAAAAATAACGTGCAAAATAATTTTGTTATTGGATTTTTACCTTCTGCAACGCAGAAAATTGATCCAACTTTGTCTGGTACAAATTACATCGGTTCAGATAAATCTTCTTATTCAGGTATAGCATTTGAGCAGCGTGATGAAAATAATAAAGAAGGAGTCTTGCGTACTACAGGAACATACCCAACGAATTTAGTTGATGGAGAATCTGCATATGTCACCAAAACAGGCGCAGGGGTGGAATTTTTATACAATCTTTGCAGACTTAAAGGTTCGGAATTAGCTATGATTGAAGCTTATATTCTGGATGATTTGGTTAGGATTTTAAGTCGAAATTTTGAACATTTAACTTCTTTTGGTGATTTTAAAATTATTAATTCAGGAGGAGGTTTAAATGTTTTATGGCAGGGAACTTCTAACGAATATGAAGCATTAGGATCAGATGCGGAAGGCGAACCCCTTGATGGATTTGAAATAGGGGAAAAAGATAATTTAAATGTAGATCCTGATGATGAAAGCAATTTTCTTTGGGACGCTAAATGGAGATTTACCAAGTATATAGGTAAAATAGGTAATTTTATACATACTTATATAACTGATCCCGGTAAAAATTTAGTTTCGGAAAATGAAGCTAATCAATTTAAAGCCGGTCGCTATAATTTCCATGTCAACCAAGACGGATCAGTGGTTATGCAGTCTATCAGCGATATTGTCTTTGAAAAGACTGTGCGTATACCTGTTCCGGTTGCAAATGATAGACTGGAAGCAATACAGGCGGCTACAAATGAGCAACTAAATGCTTATGAAGTTTGGACGCCTTTGGAAGGAGAAGAATTATATGAAACTTCTTATAAGCTCGCCGATTATACTAAATGGTTAAGCAATTATTATGCATTAGCAGGTTTTTATGCAGCTAATGTTTTTAATATCCCAAGCGAGGCGGAATCTCCCGAACCTGATCCTTATTGTAAGGATAGAAATTTCCAAGAGCAAAATGGAGGCGGCAATTATCATACTCAATTTACGAAGATGTTGCAGGCCTATGCAACAATACGTATCTTTAAAGACGGTTCGATTGTGTTATATGATGCTTATGGCAGTGCAGTGCATATGACTGCAGGTCATGTTAATATTAGCGCCGCGCGTTCAATTAATTTAACTGCTGCGGAAAATGTAAATATAACTGCAGGGCGAGATGTTATTGTAAATGCCGGAAATAATATTGAATTGTCCGCTATGTTTAAGGGTATTTTATTAAAGGCGAGAACTTGGCTTGAAATGTTATGCTCAAAAGGAGCGGTAATTATCGAATCCACCATGACCAAAGACCAAGATCAGCAAGCGCAAGATAGCGATGATGAAGAATATTTAAAGAGGTTAAAAAATGCTAACGGTAATGGGATTATTTTGACAACATCACATGGCGGAAGTAATAAAGAAGATGGTGCTGGTATTAGTTTAAGGACTAATGGTACGTTATTTGAAGATGCATATTATTATGCTAATAGGTGTAAGTATGTTTTGTTTAATCTGATGGCAGGCATAGGACAGTTTGTGATAGGTAATGCTTTAAGTGTAATAAATAGCACATTAAAGTTAAATGCGTTTAAAACTATGGCTAATGTATTTTATGCTAAGTCCATTTATACGCAACAGCGTAAACCTGCAATTGTGATGGGTTCTGAACAAGAAACGCTGGTTAATTACGATCAAAACGATGCCAATTATCCAAGCGGTACAGGGTTTGAAACCACAGGGGAGTCAGATGCTGCAGATATAAACCAAATGAACGAATACGTATATTTCAATCCAACAAACGGTTGGTTTAACACTTATAATGCGCAGTTTGAATATAGGGATACAATGTATTATAATACTCAAATTGATGATAAAAATGATAAGTTATTTGAGCCTTTGACCTATCAAAAAATTAATAATGACAGTTCAAATAATTATCAATCTTTTAATATGTCAGATCTTACTGATGATATTACTGTTGCGACGCGCAAGACCCCGTATCCTGGGAACAACGTCAATGTAAATACTTATTCCCCAAGCAATACAGATTTAAATGAACCGTGCGCAGATAAAGGAGAATCTCTATTGACAAATAACAATGAAATTGAGAAAACAAGCTATTCTTTAAAACAATATAACCCTGAAAATTTTATATAAAAATGGAAAACATTAACGAAACAAATAAGACGGAAACTCCAACAATAACTGATGAGGATGTTATAAATTATATCACTCAGCAAAAAGAAGCTTCTAAAGAGAAATATAAAGTTACTGAAATTGATGAAAATACAAAGAGTATTCAGTTGGATAAAGAAGTTGCGAAAGACTTTATTGATACTGTAAAATTTAATAAAGGCGATATAGCCGCAATCTTAAAAGATGAACAAGACGCGGAATCTCAGACTATTAACAGAGTGAAAGTTGAGCAGGATGCTGCATTTAATTTTAGTGCTTTGTATTCTGAAAAACTTAAGAAGCAATTAGATAAGGTTATTATAACTGATGCAGAAAAAGATAAGTATATAACTTCCATTTTAAGTGAACAACCTATCTTTTTAGACGTAACTTATGCCAAGCTTCAAGATATTTCTTTTACATTTAGGTCGAAGTTTGTTTATGAGCAAGAATATATCGCTAAATTTATAAAAGAGACGCTTTTATCAGAAAAAGGCAAATCTATGACTCCTGATGAAATGTGCATTTTTATTTTTAAAACTAATGTAGCAATAATTTTACATCAGGTAAATAATGTTGATTTTTTTAAGAAAAAACTTCCCATAAATTTAATAGATATAATATCTTATGAAGAATTTACTGACATAATTTCTGCCAGAATTGATCAATTAAGTAAGTTAGGGCAACAATTTTGGTCATTAATAGTAAATGCCGCTTGTGTTTTTGAGAAAAAGGAACAAATTCTAGCGGAATTTTTTGTTAATGAGGATTTTTAAAAACCCCTAAATATCGAATTTGGCTTACGCTTTATTTAGGGGGTTATTTTAAACCGGAAACAATATGTAGGCATTCAAACGTTAGAGATGCAATAATTTTTAAAGCCCTTACAAGGCAATTTAACACGCAGTCTACTCAAGTGGGTATTGATATTGATGTACACCATTTGGTTAACAGCACAGGAGAGTTGCAAGCGAAGCAGAATTTGCTTAATATTAATAAAAAACTTGATACATTATTTAATTTGAAAACACATAATACTGAAGCATTAAAACAAAATAAGCGTATAGATGCAGTGGCTAAGCGTTTAGGATTGACTGGCATTGCAGAAATCGATGAAATGCTTAAACTATATGATGCTTTAGACAAAGCAGGCCTTGTAAAAATGAGAAAACCAACAGATTAAAATGTCCAGCTCTTCTTCAGACAATTCCAGCACATCCGCTACATCGGCTTTGGAAAGCTTTGATTTTGATGGGTTAGTGCGTAATTTATTTGGTCTTTTTTCCAATTATTTTAGCGATCCATCTATTACCACGGGTGTTAGTAAAGTAGCTTCCGACGCCATACGCAATGCGATTAATGGTGCAGTTGCTGATAATTCATCAAGAGGTATGCCTGGGATGTTGGGAAGAATATCAGGGTTATCAAATTCACCGACGTTATCTTCAATTGGCAATTTAATGTCTATGAATCCGTTGCTTGCAAGATTAACTGGATCTTCAGATGTACGTATTGCACAGGAAGTAGCGGGGGCAATAGGCAGGCGTAATTTCGGGATGCTTAACTCTCCCATGAGGGAAGTAAATGCCTTAATAGCTGGCGCTAATATACAGGACTTTTGGCAAGGATTTGCAGATAGCAATTCTCCTTTTAAAAAAGGTATGAATCAATCACATGCGTTTTTGGCGGCCAATTGGCTAAACCAATCCGGCGCCATTGGACAAGCGCAAATTACGGATGCTAAAGGCATGGGCGGCGAGTCGGAAAAGCTTATGTCGTCTGCCATGGAAATGTTGTCCATAGGAAAAAATATTTTAGGCATGGGAGACGATGTTTATGCTATTTTAAATCAAGTGTCAGTATTAGGTGGTGGTAAAGGAAAACAATTTGAAGAGGCTGCATCTCGTTTTAAAGATTATATTTCTCAATTAGTTGCAGAAGGATTAGACATGGCTGAAATTCAATCAGCTATAACTCATGCTAATGGTCAAATCCAAACAATGATGGCTGCAGGTTATGATGCAACAACAGCTGCCGCCTATGCACGTCAATCTACAGCAGCTGCTTTCTCTGTGGCTAAAGAAATGCAAGGAAAGGGCAAAGAATATAATGCTGGGGCTGAAGCAAATAAAACCAATGCACAAATGGCCGCAGTAGACGCTCAGTCCGGAGGTATTTCATTAAATGCCCAAGCTGTGACTTTAAATATGATGAAGTCAAGGGGCTTGATAACCGAAGAGCAGTCACAGCGTTTGAGTGACTTAATGGCAAGCGGGAACCT